>Ga0209629_10004077_pt1 | contig 10718 bp, 7 predicted proteins | sample TergutCu122P5_FD_187286 | JGI IMG/M metagenome (GOLD analysis project Ga0209629, IMG submission 187286) | Cubitermes ugandensis P5 segment gut microbial communities from Kakamega Forest, Kenya - Cu122 P5 (SPAdes) (version 2) | ecosystem: Host-associated > Arthropoda: Insects > Digestive system >... | reverse complement strand
TGCAGCGTACCAGAGCCATACCAGTCGCCTGACTGAACTCTGGTCTCTGCCCAGACCGGCCCAAGGGCTGAATACCTATAATAATAATAATAATAATATGCATTTAGAGGGAATAATATGTATTTTTAATGTTTTAACTGTGAAGGAGAGGCCTGTACCTTAGAATACTTTACCATTTATGTTAATGTGATTCTACGTGATGATGGCTGATATAAATGGCCGAAACATAGATGACAAACGAATGCATAGTATTCAACGTGACATATTCGGTCTGATAATAAAAACACATGTCGATTAATGGATATTTGACAGTCTGAAGTTTGATGGTTGATAGTGGGGAAGAACTTCTACCAGTTGCTTCTGCAATTTTCCAGGTACATATGTACTGATGCATTCAATTTTGTCCATTTGTGTCCATTTCTGGGTCCATCTATCCAATTACTATGTTACATTTCTCTGCTGACCAGATAAGTGTGAATATGCAGGCTTCTAGTTACTTCAGAGAAAAATAAACTTTTGAGTGATGCTGGTAAAGAGGGCTGCTAGACCACTTCTTATTGTTCGGTGCTGCAGTGATGTTTCAGAAATTCTTGTTTGGTTAGTGAAATAATTGGTGGTGATGAGCCATCCGTGTCATGTCTGGCTCAAAGACGTTGCTAGGTGGGGAAGCTTGACTTCTAGAAGCTTTGAGAATTTTCCTTTCACCGCGTTCCTTATAAGGCTGTCTGCCATTTGGCTGGTGTGCGAGTAGGGGGGGATTGGGGGGTTGCCCTATGAGGTTTCGTGTTGAAGTGCTGTATTTGTATCAAGGTCTCTGTGTTTTTGAGGAGACAACTTAAGGGCTTGGCCAACTGCCCCGGGGGCGGGGGAGTTCTGCAGCCCAAGTAACCTTCACCGTAGTGAGGCAAGCGCCGAGGTGTGTGGTAAGGTGAATTCTGTTTTGAGCCTGGTATTTTAAATCAGAGTTTTCAGTCGTGGGGTGGCATACCCAGCATTTGCCTGGCAGGGGTATTTTATTGGGCGTCAGTAAGTTGACGCAGGAAGGTGAAGTGTATCGTGGAGTCGGCAGCCTCCCATATTGTCTTGGTTAGTTTTTTTGGTTATTCATTATACAAGTCAAGAGTTCAGGTTTTGTTTGTAAGCCAGCTCTGTAAAGTGTATTGATTGTATGCTTCATACAGGTTACATTGTAGCCGAGGAAAGTAAGCTGTATTGTGTTGATGTGAAACCTGTACTGTGTAACACAAGCTTACAAGAGACTTAATGTTATCGATCAGCTGCGAGCACGCTAGTGCTTGTTTATGTATAGTTATCCTTGTTGTTTACTTTTCTTTGTTGTATAATTAGTTACACAGAATATATACAATTGTGTTATAGTTTTACAATCAGAGGCTGGTATTGCTACACGTACACTCACCCCTTCCCACAAGAGTCCTGTAGTTCGGGGCCCGATGGCTCAAACAGCTGATGGCAATCTAGTAGTGCAAGCCCTCAGTTTTTCCATCAAGTGCTATTCTCCCTTTTGGGGTTGCGACCCCGAGGGCTCAGTGAAAATGTATTTTAAGTACTTCTTCTGAGTACCAATTACTGAGATGGCTCAAATCCCAGTAAGGGAAAGAGAGACCAGTATTGGGTCTCACCCAATGTTCTGTTCAATGGGTACCAGGGTTCTTTCCCAGGGAATAAAGCAGCTGGGGTGTGAAGTTGACCACTCACCCCCATTTCGTGCCAAGGTTAAGAATATGTGGAGATGTAGCTGTACTCACCCGTGTATGCCTTCATAATGTGGACAGGGATAAATTACCTTTTCATACCTTAATGTGTGGCAGTTCTGCATTGCACAAACTGTGAAAATGGTGAGAAAAGGCAAAACTGTTTCCTCAACAAGAGGGAACAACATCCATGTTCATTTCAAATAAGTGAGGCCTCCAGCTAGTCATAATGTTCGCCTGGAATACAGTCCAAATGTCAGCACCTAGAACAATGTTCTCATGCTTTCCACAGATCTACCCAGATCTAAGTCACAGCAACTTAGAGAATAACCCTACACGGAAAAAGGATGCAGGAATAGCCAACACAATTGAGAAGGCCAGGCCCATTTTCCAAGACGGAACACAAACTTACCCAGTATTTGATTGGGAAGGAAGTTTTACAGTAATGGACTCATCTTCGGGGCCCTAGAAGGTGGGGAAATGAATGAGAAACAGACCTGCAGAACTCAGACCTGAACTGTACCTGGCTTTGCAGCTCCCATGTTGCCCAGAGTTTACACTATGGGTAGATCATAAAAAGATGATTTGCTCAATTTGCTGATGCACTGATAAATTTAAGAGTGTTCAAAAAAACTATGTCAACAAGTGAGATGGAGACAGAAAAACTGATGAGACATTAATGAGATACATTGTGATTAACCAAAATTAAAAAATAAAAACCATCAGAAATAATTAAGATGGATAACCATGTACAGAGGTAGCAAAGGGCAAGTGACATGCTCTCAGATGACCATTAAGTTCACACAGTTTCTGTGTCCAAGCAAAACTGTAATGGTCTTTTATAAACAAGTGAAATTTTTAATGGCCTAGAATAATCAGCTCGTGAGGGATGACTATTCTAACACATATTAAGAGTATTTGTTTCGCAACATTAAAATGGCACTTCTCATGGAGGGAATTTTGTATACATAACACTCCTTAAATAGATGTATATTGGCCTTACAGGGAAAATTTTGGGACCAAATAATTTGATGATCTTATGCAGGAAAACATTAAACAGGAACTTTTTCAGTGGATTCCACTGTATAAGAGCAGTGAAAAATCTTAATGAAATGTACAACAGTGATTATTACAAAACTTGGATTTTCTTTATTTCATGTAATCAGTTAGTTCCTGGTCGACACTCACTTCTTTATTGGTCGTTTTTTACATAAGATATCACGTAACATCATTTAGTTGAACTTGACATGTTAGATCATGAGATATTTAATTTATAACTGATGATCTTTGTACAAACTGTACATGCTGAATGTAAGGACAGTGTATGTTACAACTGCTAAATTCTCTCTCTTGTGTTTCATTATCCTTAAATCTTGTAAGATGCGCAGAAAAAAATCTAATGGGCTGCAAACATTTCATTTTTCATTACAGACTTTGCTTTGAAACATTTTTTGCTGTGATGCAGTAAAACCTCATTAGTCTCTAGCACTCAGGACCGAATTATATGGCTTCAAATTATGCAGTTTTGAGTTACCCAATCTTCTGAGTGGACCCGAACTTGTCATATACATTGTTGAAGTCCTGAAGTTATGCTGTAAGCATTGATTTTTTACATTGCTGAACTATCAGAAGCATCTCTGAAACCAGTAAATTTTTCAATGTCAGTATTACACGATATTTTCACAACCTTACTGCAAGAACCTCCATCCATGTAATGCCAATATAACATTTGGATGGATACAAATATTCAAATGATAAATCACAAGCAGTTGAGTAAATATACACACTTCTGATCACAACACAAAATGGAAAACTAAAGATCATTTGACACTGCAATGAACTCACATGTTCTGCACAGTATTGATGGGTTCTGATCTGTAGGTCAGCTGATACACATTTTTTTTTTTTTGGTGCCACATTTCACTCCACTAACACTTGCCAGCATTTATGCTGGACTACCATGAGTGCTGGAGATCATATGATTCCTGGACACTGGACCATAATATATGCAATAATAACATAACCCGTCAATATACAACTACTATTATAACAAACAGAAAGCAGCTATATGTTTCAACTACATAAAGTCACCACTGTCAGGCTGTAAATATCAGAAAAAGTAAAAGGAGAATTATACAGTTGTAACCATACACAATGTCACATTTTCTATGTTTACAGCCTTATAACAGCTACTTTACACAGCTGAAACATGTTGCTGCTTTATATTTGTTATAATAAAAGTTGTGTATAGATGGGTTACATTATTACTATCGCGTATTCTATAAGCACTATGAGGTTGTTACACATTAAGATCGCAATATAGCTTTCAGTTAAAAATTCACTGTACTTCAAATTAACTGTATTATGAAGTATACACTATCCTATATATAAAGCCAGAGAACAACAATATGTCACTTTTATATATGATTTTGAATTACTGTATATATTTATGTGATATACTTGTGAAACATGCAGAAATTTTTGTAGGTCTTAATGTAAAGTGTCACCTATTGCCTTGTTTTGAAGACAATGGAAATGTTTTGACAAATTTTAGTAAAATAATATATTTCATGAAGATCTCTTCAGCGATACTCAATGTGTTGCAGGCCAGATTTAGAGACAGTTATGGTCAACCTAACTTGTGCATTTGTGCAACTTTTCACTGTGACACAGCAAAAATGACACTAACCCTGAGCATATTTTCACAAGCAAGAGTTATGAGTATCACTTCAAATTTATAAGATTTGGGGCTGTCAAGTAATTACCTGCATAATGAATGGCTAATGTACAACACTGGCTTCATTACTATCTAGAGGTTCACACTTGATCTTAATACTTTGCATTAAGTATGGTATTTTCTCATAGTCTGGCAAATTCAACCAAAGCTGCAAGGATACCGGAACCACAGAGTAACCCATAGCTTCCAGGGTGCGCAGCGTTAGGGACGGCACTGATCGCAGCCTCTGGCAGTTGACAGCATAGGAACTTGCTGGCATGCAAAGTACTAGAATTCTGAAACATAAGGTTTTAAACTTATCAGAAAAAAAAAAAAGTTAAAATGAATTAAACATCCAACACTGCTGGAAGTGTGGATAATACTTAAAAAATATGGGGTTAGGATCATATGAGACATAAAAATTAACAGTATATGGTACTACAATAAAGAAATATGATTATGGGACAGCTAGGAACAGATACAAATGTGAAAAGCACTATACCATGAAGGCATATATGGGAAATGGACATAAGCCTCTACACATTTTAGGCTTTGACATTAGACAGAGGTGTAAGCGTCAAAGTCCAGCAACTTTATCTCTCAGTAAAGAACACCCTTTTGTTGCTCATTTTCCCAGGCTATATTGCAATGCAACTCTTGATAGTATCGAAGTTCTGGGCAGTACACATACTTAAAACACTAAATCATTTTCACCCCAAAACTAGGCAGGTTTGTTGAAACTGTCAAGTAGATCAGTGGAGTGTTTCTTGAGGAGGCATGCTGTGTACTTAGATGAGTGTGCAGACGTTGCTGTGTTGAAACAAGGAACACTATTTTGGCAAGAAACAAAACAGCGTTCACTCTCTGCCAAAATCTTCCTTCATCTGCCACCTCAGGAAATGATGCTCTACATCTCCTTGGAAGCAACACAGTATTTATATGCTCCCTAAGAGAAGAAGTGCTTTCACCCATGCAATACAAACTTTACATACAATAAAATTGGCATTTTACAGGCAAAAGAAAAGGAAAATCATTTTGTGCACCACCCTACATATATGTGCACATGTAGTTGGCTTGAGAACAGAAATTTGGACTGAATAAATTGTATCATGCCAGTAATATAAATTAAAATTACTTTAGGACAAGACTTCAGTGTCAAGAGATCTGTCTGAAACCAACCAAAATTCAGTTCCCCCAACAAACCACTAAATCTGAATACGAAATAATTGACCAATTTTGTGCTTTTGCAGCATTGGCAATTAACATTAATCCTACTGGAACTAGAATAATCAGTAGTCATAAACATACATTTGGCTATCTGAAGGAACCTGCAAATCTTCCACATAAGTTTTTGAAGCAGAGTTGCTGGTAATCTGGTTCAAAGCCACTGGATACCCTCCTTTCCGCATCACTATTAGATGATCTGAAATGTGCAAAGAAATTACACGTAAAACTATACTCAATTTACCAATGGATTCAGCCATACAATGGGATAAATCTTCTCCAAAACAAGTGTTTGTCATACTCATCAACAAATTCACATTCTCTTGGTCATTTATTTTGATTTAGACACGTTAGTACATAATGAAATCCATAATTTAGTATATGGTGTTTAAAATCAGGCTGTCATACTGATGATTATTTGATTAAATTCTTTTGAATAATCTTAAATAAATGGCAATGCGGCAGCATTAACAAATGAAATGTACATACATTTTGATTTATTTCAAGTTCTTGCAACTGTCGTAAGGTATTTCTTTTCTCACCCACTTTTCAAACTTCCTCTCATTTTTGTTACTGGTGCATGCTCGCATTTTTGCTATATAAGATTCTGGAAACAAGGGGATTGGTGAGTATATTGTAAGACTGATGGCTTGGTTTCCATTTTTTTTTCCCCCCTGACCAGAAAAAACCTAGCCTTAAGATATTTTACTTTTGTGTGTAATTCAGTTTACTTGCCACATTTAATCAATAGTCTCTGTTACTCTAACTCCTTCGGCAATGCTGGGGCAACCTTCCTTATCCATGTTCAATGCAGCAGTAATACAACAAACAGCAGGAAACACAGTATCATAATACACTTAACATTCAATCATATCTTGAATTCTGTTTGGTGTTTGTATGCTTACTGACCTGTATTATGGACAAGTAAACCTATTTTAACAATATACAATAAATGTACATCAAACTGCCTTTTGAATTGTAGCCTGAAGATGGCTTTATAAAGAAGCTGAAACATGTCACTAATATGATATTTTAATTGTCTTTTAATAATATTTGATGTAATAAAGGCTGTGTTAAACTGAAAACTTGTATACATTTTATTAACAACTGAAAAGAACACTTAACAGCTGAAGTGACCACAAAAAAAAAATGCAATGCAGAAAAAGAATGCAATGTAGAAACCAAAAGTGTATCACTGCTGTAACTTCCTCAGTGACAAATGCTTATTAATCTTTTCGTCGTGAATATCCACAGTGATACAAGTAATATCTTAACATCCAACATCACTGCAAATGAACTACAGCCTTGTCTGCTACAAACTGTATAAAAGGAGACCCACTGATGGAAATGTGGTGGGGGTCAAGTTAACATAAATAATTACAAGCTTTGAAGTTAAACTTTCTGTCATCTACAAGAAGGCAAGCTCATGTATCTAAAAATATAACAATGGATTTTTGGAACTTTCTGTTTAATTTACCACTTTCCTCACTGTCAAGCTCAAAAAGCAATATGGCAACAAATAAAGGTGGTAGTCTGGTTCTCAAACAGTATCCAGGTATTGGCTTCAGATCTTGTAGGTGCACACAACAAATTAAACTTATGATGATTCTTACGGTACTAAAGATTACCTATAAAATGGCCAAGCTTGGTAACAAGTCTGGTCCAAACATATGACTCGCCTCCCATTCCTTTCTCCAGAGCAGCCTGAAGTGGAAACTGCTGAACATGATCCCCATTGCGTGCTATCACTGTCTCAATTATATCCTGTGGTGGAAGTATCCCCGAATAAGAAGGGTACAGTGTTACCACAGCTTGATGCAATAACAATAATTGTAGACGATCCAACAGATTGTAGTCTGCAAAATATAAACACAGTAAATAATCCTGTTGAATTGAACATAACTTCATTACCATATTCTACAGACCATAAGACGCACCACAATTTTGGAAAGCAAATTTGGGGACCAAATATTTTGTTCGCATTTTAAGATCAATTTGCAAAACGCCATTTCTTCCTTGGAACAGTTACAAATTTCTGAAATTCCAAATCCTTCATTTCATACAATGGTGGCACCATTTTTGCTGTTCCAATTCAAGTATGCATGATTATCCATGCATCTGCATAAAGCTAACCCAGTGAAATCACTAACACCACGTGTAAGCACCCATCTTCTTGCTTAAAAAATAATTTTTGTAGACACAGATATTCTGTTGTGTCTACGTTCCATTATCCAGTTTCTTACCTCTGCTTCTAGGTTAGGCCATTCTGCAATATGTGTACAGGGAGAGCATTTATTCCTCTCCAAGTTTTATAATTTTTTCTTTTGTCTTCTCCATTCATGTACCATTTTCTTGGCTTGAGGTGGACCAAAATGCCTTTCAACTGCCCTTTTAGCACTTAATTTGAAACCTACAGTACAGAAAATCCTCATCTCCTTCCAACACATTTTGTTTGAGCAAATTTATTTTCCATACACCTACAATCACTACATCCTGAAAATAAGTGCCAGAACAATGAAGCTTTGTTTCTCTCCCTCCATGGATAAGTCACGTAATAACCATTCTTACTCCTCCAGCAAATGCAGGAATCTCAGGATCAGTTGCTCTGAATGTCATATTGATGTACCTTTGAACTTACAACATGCAGGAGAACTTTATGCTGAACTTTCCAAGGGCAAAAATTGTGTCTTATGTTCCAAGCAATATGGTACACTGGGTAAAAACCTTTCCCACTCTAATGTGAAGTTGTCTTAATGCAAATTCAGTGTTTTCATAAACTGGCTGCTGTGAGTGAGGCACAGTGGTAGAACCATTAAAACTGGTGCAAGGTAAAAGCAACTGCCAAATTTTAAGCTATTAGTTTGTATCAGTTTCATATATTTAGTGGTTAACAAACGCAATAAGCAATGATGTTGACTGTATGGTCACTAGTTAATGGATTAAATGTAACTCATTGTAGCATATTAAAAGCAAATATAAATCCAAAATGTAACCTCAAAACAAACTCTGTTAATTCAAGGAAAACAGTAATAACTTGGATGAATTCACTTATGTACAGTACTTGGCTAAGTTACACATGCCACATATGTCCACAGGACAGAAGTCCTTACTTTGCTGAACTCCCAATGACAACTTCCATGAGTAAAATATTTACACACCATACATAACAAGTAGATCATAAAACAAGAGAGTGAAAATAAAATATACAGCAAAGCAACAAAATTAGTAAAATTATAGTTTTATTAAGTTGTTTTATTTTTGGTGGTTTCTTTTGACACAGTCAAAATTATTTAACATTTTCCTGCAAACTCACCAAAAATCACACAACTTAGATCATGGTGCACACAGCAGCAGTAAACAGACATTACTATGTGGATGAAATTTGTAGATTTTGTGACTCATGCAAATATGGAAATGTTTCAGAAGTCCATAACAAGTATTACCTCTAGAAAGAAACTGTTTTAAGAATTTCTCCTCAAAGACATACTGAAGCAGATCTGGGCAGAATATATCCAAGACTGCAAAGTCCATAGCAAGTCTGATCCATGGCAACTCCATCTTTTCCTGTACAGTAAAGCCACATTCATACAGTTACAAAGAATTCAAGTGGATTCAGAAAGCATTTTTATTGCTGGAATGCTTATTACAGACCAGATGACATCACTGATGCAGAGCAACTGATGTTGCCACCTGCCCTGCAGTGCTTAATGCAGCAATAAAAATACACAATGTTCAAACACATACACATACCATGTACACATTTTAACTAACTCCACCTTTCAAACTGTACATTACACTCCAGCAGTTAAAACAGCCCTCCTTGACATCTGAAAGGTCCTGGAGTCTGATCTTAACCTAGAGAAAAACTATCCTGACTGGGGATTACTTCAGTCTCTTCAAATAGAGGGACACTACATTAAAATAGGCTGCTATTGCTTCTGTCTGCATTCTTGCAAGTTCATCATTTACAGTCTTTGATGCTATATCAAGTTTCCTCTTCAGAAAGTACAATTAAATAACCCATGAGTCCATCACTCAATCCACCTTTCAAATGTGTATTCAAGACATAAAGCAATAATTAGATAAACATTACATTCTACTTATAAGAACTGACATCATATACATTACTATAAATTACAGCAGCCTCTCTTACCTTTCTAATCAAGGTTGTGTTACTCATAAAAGCTTCTTGTATGCAGGGCCAGCCCACCGGTTTGTATTCTACATTAGCCATTCCTGACACCACACTTAAGAAAGAAGAAACTTTACACTCCTTTAAGGTATCAGGCTTGTTTACAATTTTCTCTCCTATATAGTCAATAAGGCTTATATTTATGTGACCCTGTGGAAAACAAAATACTATGTATACCCAATGCAACAACAGTGCAAATTAAAAACATATCAAACTTGTATAATCTTTTGAATGAGGAGGTCCCATGCTAAGCAAGATGTAAGAATAAGAACAAATTTTGATCTTAGCCCATTGGAATGAGAGAGAGAGAAAAAAAAAGCAATTTACTTTTTAATAAGTACAACCACAACACAAGTAAACACAGTATTCAGAAATCCTAACTTTCCACCTTATGTCTTTCTAACAGAATATTTTTCTTTTAGTGAGGTCGCACCCCATAAATGAATACAAAAGCTTTTGGAGTTGACCAAAACACCAAACTTATGGAAATATAACATGTCCTTAACAGTTCAACACAATGAGAAATGGTTAAGAATATGAATGTACATGGTCTGTCCGGAAAGTATCCAGCCAATTAATATTAGAAAAAAAAGTAACAGACCTAGAACAATGGTATCTTAGTCCCCTTCAAAGTACTCCCCTTGGGACCTCATACACTTATCCCAGCATTCCTTCCACTTTTCAAAACAATCTGAAAAGTCCTTTTTCGGAATCGCCATCAGCTGTCTCGTCACGTTCTCCTTAATGTCGTTTGTGGTCTGAAATCTCCTCCCTTTCAATGGCAATTTCAGTTTCGAGAAAAGCCAGAAGTCGCAGGGAGCCAAATCTGGGCTGTAGGGGGGCTGACAGACCTGGGTGATGCGATGTTTTACCA
>Ga0209629_10004076_pt1 | contig 10719 bp, 6 predicted proteins | sample TergutCu122P5_FD_187286 | JGI IMG/M metagenome (GOLD analysis project Ga0209629, IMG submission 187286) | Cubitermes ugandensis P5 segment gut microbial communities from Kakamega Forest, Kenya - Cu122 P5 (SPAdes) (version 2) | ecosystem: Host-associated > Arthropoda: Insects > Digestive system >... | reverse complement strand
CGTGCCTGTCACTCCCTCAACTGATCCCCAAAGGTCAAGTGTGCTCATAAATAATATCGAAACCCGGACCGCCATAAATGACATCATTGCTTCTGACGATTACCAGGTCTTTTTATGGGACCGACAGTTGGTTTGTTTGGGTTTCATGCTCGCGTAAACACCGTGAGCACTGAAAAACGTTATGCATGCACGGAGTTACATATATGTAACAGCCAGCCAACAGGGGATACAGGCTGCATGATATATATGTAACATTCGTCCTTTAAAGGTTAAGTTAGGTATAGCCAAGTGCACATTTGCAGCCTCCAAGGTGTCATACCTAGGTCATATTTTGAGTAGGGAAGGCGTAAGCCCAGATCACACAAAAGTTTCTGCCATTTGGAATTTTCCCTGATCTAAGATGGTCAGAGATGTGGGAGCCTTTTTGGGCTTATCCTTAGATCCTTCATTAAGGAATGCACTGCCATGAGCCAGCTGCTGACACAGTTAAGAAAGACATAAAATTTGAATGGACTTTGGCTTAGCAGCTTTCATACAATAAGTTAAAGGCCACATGTCAGATTTAGGTCTGTCACACCCAAGGTTTGTTTTACCATGTATATTGAGCTGTGATGCTTCCAGTTATGCAATATCTGCCATACTTAGTTAGCTTCAGAACAGTAAGGAATGGCCTGCCAGCTTTACTAGCAGGATGTTAAACAAGGCTGAGAAAAATTACAGCATAACCCACAAGGAACTCTGGCAGTTATATTTGGTTTGCAGGTCCATAGATGCTGTCTCAATGGGCAGAAATTTAAAATTGTGACCAGCCATGCAGTACTCAAATGGCTTATCACAGTGAAAAATCATAAGTACTCCCTATTAGCTTGATGGGTTTTGAAACTGAGTATGAATTCAAGATTGAGCATAAGGTAGGAAAGAAGAATTAACTGCTTTAGTTGTTACATTCTTGGAGGAGGATCTATATCGGGGACTGTGTAAATTTGCTGACTAAAGTGTCAGTGCTGGAAGGATTTAATTGGATTGGGATGTAAAGAGGTACGCATTCCTCTTAATTTTGTTATAGGTTTCATCAATGGGAGGATGCAAGAGTGGCTTCAGACTACACTCTGATATGTGATCTTGAAGATTTGGCATATGAGAAACTTAAGTTCATATTATGGTGCAACGGGCCAGCATCTGATTGAGTGTCCTGCATTTTAATGAGAATAACAGATAATAAGAAACAGTTGTGTAGAATATACCTTTGCCAACTTAAGCAGTGACACCCAAGTGTGTTTCCCAACACCAAGCCAACGTATATCCCTCCGTTTTTGTAGTCAAAAAACAAACTGGCAGTGTCACCCCATGGATGATGGCAGATGTCAAAAACATATTTTTTTATTCACTGCCTTATTTTGATTTGTTGGTATTTTGATAAAGAAGTATGTGTACTAATACTCAGAGATACTTTTGATTTTACTTGGTAGGTATGTGTGAGCATATAGGGCCCTCTTTTCGATCTGTAGTTGCCCTTGTGTCTTGCTGTACTTGAGGTGAGCAGAGAACAGGAACCACCACAAGTCTTGAAATGTGTTTCAAGTTATATATTCTATAGGAAATACTCAGAAGTGCCTTAGCCACCACCGGTGAAGATGACACATTCGCATTGCCACTGATGGCTGAAATGGTGTAAAGCATGTCAATGAAAGTGGGTGACATTCAAAATTGTAACTTATTTCAGCACGGTATCAGAACAGCATTGCTTGTCAATTTGGATAAGAACTGTGTTTTGTTACAGCTGAATACTATAACATGAAAGTGGCATTTATGGAAGAGAGTTCTGCATCTATTAGGGCCTCGAACTTGGAAGCAGTGATGTCAATTGAACCAGAAGGGGAAGAGAATATGCCTGGTGTTGGTGTTGGATGCACCAGAAGTGAACAAGAAGGTGAAGATGATGCGCTAGGTATCCTGAAATTGTTCAGGGAATCTGAAGAAATTCCAAGTCCGGTGAACATGTTCCAGTTGGGAGAACCATTGTTTTGACCCTTGTGACCTGGTTGCAGTGTGTTACATAAAATTGCCCAGTGCTGAAGGCCAGTTGGCAGTGAAGTCTGGAAGTGTAGTTCATGGTGGTGAGACTGATTCTTCTGATTATGAGTATTCTTACAATGGCTGAGCTGTTAAGAAGATGTTTGCACTGGAACGGGAGCAGTTTGAGAGGGACTGGATGTCTCCTGCCACACCTCATCATGGAAGAGAGGAAGTGCTGCTGCTGTTTCTTCTGCGTGTCACACCAAACAAATGGCCACAGCCACTGACAGACGTTGCACTGATTCAGTGTTTGGTATTTGGGTGATAAACTGTTTGTTGTCCTCAGTGTTTCTGATGGAGAAGATGTAGAGCCATGAAGTAGTGCCATTGATGAGACTGGAGAGCCATGATGCTGCAGGAAGGGCATCATATGATAGGGCTGTGACTGGTGTCATGATCCAGGAACCATGACTGAAGTTGCCCCTAGTGGGTATGCAGTACTACATCTGGGCACTGAATGGTCTTGTGGAGAATTTCAAGATAATTTTCACTATTTTTGTTCAGAGCCGCAGTATGTGAAATGTGGAAGTTAAATAAAGGGACAGTTAGTAGCATTGGAGAGGGAACAGAATACCAGGAAGGTCATGTATTGTAACATGTGACTAGCACTTGCGGACAGATGTAAGTCACTTCATAATGTGATACATTGTTTTCATATTGTGCCGGCAGTGGGAGACTTGGTGTTGAAAGTGTTACTGTGTTTGAAATGCCTGAGTGTATGTGGTTCCCACCTTACATACTCACCTTCCTTCCTCTGTAGGTTCATTAAATTCTAGTTTAAGTGTAGAACGATGACCTGGAGTGAGGCTGTAGCCAGGCCAGGCAACCTTAGCAAAGATTCGGTGTGGCTTGAATGGAAATCCCACCTGTTAGAGGTATGATTTCTATTTAGCAAGGGGGCTAGTGTTATTCCCATGGAGTAATTTGTTAAGCTGTGTGGATAGTTTGGTGACTGTTGGAGGGCCAGTGGTGGTTGCAACCCCAATTTGGTAACCCCCCTGTTCCCTCTCATTTTTCTTTATTTGTTTTTTACATGGCCTTGGGCAGTAGAAAGTTTTCCGTGCCCTGGTGATACTCTTGCGCTTGGGCCGAGTTGGTTTTTAGGATGAGTTCTTGAGAGGTGGCCATGGTAGCAACATGGTGAGGGTGGGATGGTCACCATTCAGAGTTATGCTTGGCAAGAATGAGTGCATTGCCAGTTTACTGTTTGTTTTTAACCCCAAAACCTTGTCCCTGAACTGGCTACCCCCCACCCCTGGGGATAGGTTAGGATCTGGCTTTATATTCTTTGTGTGTGTGCGCGCGCGCGCGCGCCAACCTCCTTTGTTTCTCTGTTTTGTTTTATTTTGTCTCTACAGTTATTATTAATATTTATATAATTTTTATTTTTATCTCTTGGGGCCCATTTATTTTGCCTCCTTGTAACACCCTTTTTTTTATTGTTACTAAAATATTCATTGCCAGTAGACTTGGTGTTATCTTTCAAGGGGAGATTGTATGTTAGGAAGTTGACACTTGTAGCAGATCCCACTTCTTGCCCTTCTCAGGAACCCCAATCCTGCAGGAACTGCCTCGGGTGTTGTGCCACAAAGGATATTTTGGTGGTAGGCCTTGCGGGCCATAATAAGCAGTATAGGGAGGAGATGCAAAAATAGGACTGAATGAGATCTGACTGCTATGAGCACACTTAATTGACTGTTAAATGCATAAAAACATGTTTTATTACAAGATATTATGGTATTCTAAATTCACGTCGTGTCAAACTGGTTGAAAAACTCAGGTTTGTTTAGCAGGACATGCACCATGTACCTAACTTGTATATGTAAGTTATAAAAGTTTTGTTGAATCTTCTTAAATAATTCTTCTGTACACCTGTTTCAAGAGTACCCAAAATGTGTCATAATATATGGCATGTGTACTTACTTTACTTGGAAACATTTCCTCATTTTTGTAGGTTATAGAGCATTGGACATGAAGGTAGTAGTGATTGATTAGTTAAAAAGGAAGTGTTATTGACTTGCTTGAAGGTACAGTCCCAGAATGTGCCTGGAGAGACTGAGGTAATCCACAGAAACCTCAATCTCAGTAACTTTGCCTCTGGTCTCAATGTAATAAGGAATCCTTTGAATGCAAAAGAAAAATATGGACTACAGAATTGTAGTGTTCAGTTATGTAACCTTATTGCGTTGTCTGTGATGTACTGACTGACCCTGGCTTGAGTAAGGGTTCAAGATGTAAATATTTATGTAAGGAAAATTCTACATGTGTTAGAAATTAGCATATGCATGTACATTTGTCATACACCCTGATGGTGCTCTACAAGTATAAATGGAATTTAACATTGTTATGTAGCCATCATACCTTCATAGGTATTGGTAATTTAAAAAAGTGACTATGATATGTGCCTATGCATAGTCCACCATGTCTGTAGTCTGCTTACCTGTGAACATAAATTTCTGCACATCATAAAATATTTTTGGTTGTTTTTTCCATGTATTTGCATAACCCAGGGAGGATCTCTTCATGTGTGAATTAATTTTTAATCTTAAGTTCTCAGAAATACACCAGAATAGTTTGAATAATATCACATAACATGCATATTTTGTTTTGTAGAACTGTAGAACAGAATTTTGTGAATTTGCAGTAGAAAAGGAACAAATATTCTCCTCACAAATAGGCCTAGAAGAAAATTTGCAGTTTTAAATATAAATTAAATTTTTTAAATTCCAGGTAAAACACTGCTAGCACGAGCATGTGCAGCACAAACAAAATCAACATTCTTGAAACTTGCTGGTCCTCAGTTAGTGCAAATGTTTATTGGAGATGGTGCCAAGTTAGTACGCGATGCTTTTGCACTGGCAAAGGAGAAAGCACCTGCCATCATATTCATTGATGAATTGGATGCCATAGGAACAAAACGATTTGACTCTGAGAAGGCTGGTGACCGAGAGGTACAGCGTACCATGCTTGAACTACTTAACCAGTTAGATGGTTTTAGTTCCACTGCAGATATTAAGGTATGTAGTTGTAAGTTGGTTTGTGTGTGATATTAAGTTTGAACACCTTTTGAGTCTTACCATTTGGGAGCAGAACAATGGCAGAGATATTTTTTGATGATGTATGCGTTAGAAATTAAAAGTGTGCAGTTGTGCTTCAATACATGTGAGATGCCTAATAAAGGAAATGCTAAACTGAGTAAGTTGTAAACATATGAATTAGTTTCACATATGCAGAACATTTCAGTGTAAAACTGTGTCAGTTTATCATAGAGTATGTGCATTCCTTCGCGACTCATCAAGAAGTAAGAATGATGTGTTGTTACAGATACACAATTTTAGTACCTTGTAGTGCTGATACATTTGCCATCCATTTATAGATGCTTCACATCATGTTCCATGTTTTTACCATGCTGAGTACCTAGTGAACACAGATGTCCTATAGGCCCTTTATCTCATGGCACAGTAATTACCAGTGACTGACTGCATCATCAGTTTGTTGTCATACTACTGTCTTATGTTTACTTGGTTGCATGGAAGCTTGAGAAGTGTGTGTCTGTGCTTGGGTACTGCATTACTTACCAGCATTTGTGACAGTTCAGCATTGTTCATAGGCTGGGAAAGTTCATAGTAGTTCAAGAATGACTTATGTTTCACCACAGTGCTCAGAGGCAAAAATATTAAAAATTTTTATGGCAGTCAGTGTGTACAATATTTTAAAATTTTTTTGAGTAAGATTTTCTGTAAGTGTAACTCCTAAATATTTTCTTATTCACGTTTTCTTTTTCCTGCAAATGGTCTTCAAAGTAGAATATTCCACATTTGGGCCAAACTGTAGGGACATGTTCTAGCGGTAATTTTGAACAAAAAAAATGATCCATAAGCCAATTTCACACCTAGCATATAAAGTGAACTGTAAGATTGATTGAGTGCTACTGTAGTGAGCTGGTATGACTGTAACCACACTTCTTAGTCAATTTACAACTTGTGGCTGGTTGCAGTTTTTTTGTGCACGAGTGACGCAGCACCACATCCCAGAAGAATGAACAACTAAAAGCAGCAGCTGCTAAAACATACAAGTGAAGCCACAGTTGGCATAAAAAGTGAAATAGAGCATATTCACTGGAATGATATCTGATAGCAATCATGTAATGATATATTATTGTTGTGTTACAAAACTGACCCAGATATTTCATTTCTGCTAGACAGTATTTTTATTGTTATAAACCACATATTTTTTTCTTCGATTATTTGTAGTGTAGCACTGGTTCCTTTAAAATTGTGGGATGTTTGTTTTCTCATCATTTGTCATTTTCACTTAATTGTTTTAATGTTGTATAAATCCCAGTTTGGTACAGGTTATGCTGCGAGTTACCTTATACTTTTCCTAGTGTTGTTTGTGACCTTTTTCACTGGCCTTTTTTTGCACATGCCCTTTTCTCTTTGCAGTCTTTTAGGCCTGGGTTCAGTCTCAGTCTTCAAAATAGTGATGATGTTGAGGTCCATTATAATTTACCTGTTGTAGAAACCCTGTCTACCTGGTAGATGTCCATGTCATAAATCACTGCAGAATTGATACTGATATTTCTGTGATTTTTATTGCATGGTTTGTTTTATAGGTAATAGCTGCAACAAATCGAGTAGACATACTGGATCCAGCTCTTCTTCGTTCTGGCCGATTGGATCGTAAAATTGAATTTCCACATCCAAATGAAGAGGCACGAGCTCGAATAATGCAAATTCATTCACGTAAAATGAATGTTAGTCCTGATGTTAACTTTGAGGAACTTTCACGATCTACAGATGATTTTAATGGTGCTCAGTGCAAAGCTGTTTGTGTTGAGGCTGTAAGTATAACTCACTTCAGTTTTTAAGAGTTTTATGCGGCACTCGTACAGCCTGCTTTCCTGTTGCAAAGTATTTTTTGTTCACAATTACTCTTTTTATTATTGTTTTTCAAACAGTGCTTCATATTTCTTGTGTAGGGGTGTGTATGATTTCTCCATTCCAAACTTTCACATTCCTAGTTTCAGTGGTTCATTTTGTCATCAAACCAAAATCTGAAGAAAGAAAAAAAAAAATGTGACATAGCCAAAAGAGGGGTGAGCATAAAGGAGGGTTAGAATAGAAATAGGCTGCTGTACAAGTCTGGCAGGAAGCGTTGTTCATTCCAGTCATTCGACCATTTGCTCATGCTGTTGTGTTCTGTTAATTTCAGGACACTAGATGAAGTGGTATTAGTGTCACTCCCACCTCACAATTCAGGCATTAACGATGCTATTATTTGGATTGTAGGTTAGTGAAACATACGAAACTGATGTGATGTCTAACAGCATACTGCCATACCAGATTTTTTGGAAATTGATCAGCTGCTTCAGAAGTTGAAAGACCCTGTACACACATGGGCTGAAATACTGAAGTGTTTAATCACATCAGAAACTATGTTGGACCATGACTCCAAATATATAATCCACATATTTGATTTTGCACAAATAAAGTACCATGTGCAACTGGTGCAACAAGTCCTGTTTGTTTTGGTACAATTATTTAGAAATTTATTTTGTCATTTATGCAGTTAGCTAAGTGCACTTTGGCCTCCTTTCCAACCTGAAGGGAATAAATGTAACATGAGATTGCCATACCATTTGTATATGCCTCTGCACATTAAAGAGAAAGGAAGAGCATTTTTCTATCTGTAACAGAAAACCCCTTAGTGTATATTGCGGACTCCATGGTAAAGACAAGGGAGCATAGAGAGGAACTCTCATGATGTCTCAGGTTGCATCCCTCACTTGTATGCTGCAAATTCTAGCAAGCTGCTGTTCGTGAATAAGTTATTATAAGGCCTGCAAGTTTTGTTGTCACTGCCCACCAAGTCTGTGTTATGTTGGCATAGGTTAGGATAAGTTTGCTTTGCAAGGATAATTCACTGACTTATAACCAACAGGTAAGGATGAGAATAAGACAGAATTTGAGCATCAGTTCAGCATGGTTATGAATAGGTTGATTCTGCTCTTCACTTAATATGGCATCTGCTGAATAATCACTATATTTCTCATGCTCACTGTAGGTTGTGTCAGCAAGAGGATGGTCTCCATTCTCTACCTTACGTTGATTTTGCTTCTTCACTTCCTCAATTAGAAAGGACATATCTGACCACTGCCTATTGCTTTGATCCTAAGACAGGACAATCCCAGTTAGTGAAGATGGCGAGAAAATTTGGCTATTTAATTTGGTCATGCCAACAGAGAGGTGTGATGGGGAGGTTATGATTAGTGACATCTTAAATAAATTATATTAATTTTACTGGAGTTCTAATAAGTTAGCTGTAAGGTTTGGAATGCTTCGCTGTCTTATATTCAGATGACTACTCAAGATTTATATCCTGCAGCGCTGTCTCGTTCTGTTTCTGTGTAAGCTCAAGGGGTCTATTACATCTGGCATATGCAAGTGTCAAGAGACTGTCCATTAGGTTTTAAAACATACGTTTGAGAAGTAGGGACTTCAAGATGCTGTAGAAGATTTCGCAAGTGTGGGACACTTTGGAGTTTTGCTGCATAAGGAAACAGATGCACAGTAGACACAGGTGAATTCTAAACCCAGTAACAGCAAATGCATTGTGTAAGCGACTGGCTTCTTTATTTCACAGTGCAGCAATAAGGAAACCAAACTCAGGCTGACAAACTATTTCACATCCCATTTGCAGAAGTTTTTTTAAGTCACCACAAGGGTGGTGACCACTGTCTAATGCAAGGAAATGTTGTGTGGAAGTATAGAATCTACTTAAATTGTAAGAAGTCCAGTGAGTGTCAGTGTTTTGCCTTGTCCAGCCACTTTCTGCTTCCCTGCACATTTTCCTTGAGATCAGACTTACGCATTCTGCAACTTACACTGAGACATAGTAACGCCAACCCACGTAATCAAAACTCTACTGGGTAATGCAAGAATCGGAAGCCAGGGATTACTGAAAATGGAAATCAGGACATTACAGTCTGGCTGAGTCAGTTCAGGTCACCTATTGACTTGGAACAAACATCACCTAAGATGGTTATCATCAGTTGTATTGGTCTAGCTTTATAGGAACCTCATTCAGGGCTCTAAACATAATGTTTCAGTGCCTGTTCAGAAGTTCTGCTGAATCTTCTTCTGCTGTGCAGTGTTAACAGTCCAGGCTGTCATCCACATGTTAGTTAAGCCTTCAGACTTCTCATGGCTTTCCATGTATGTAATGTCAGGTGTATTTGTTCCTTTTTGTGTCAGTGACCACAAACTGAACTGATTTAAGTATTTCACAGTATGTTGGCATTATGGAGCTTCATGTCTGTCTGTCACCCATTTCCATTGTTGAACCAGTTAACCATTTTGCATTAAACTTTATATAAATATTACATCATTGAAAACCACCCCAATATCATATTTTGTAATTTCTTGCAGGTAATAACAGTAACATGGGCAGATGTGTGTCACATAATTTAGGGTCCTGAAATTATGTATGAGAGTAGTTCTTACAAAAACATGAAACTTTTGATAAAATGTGTTTTTTTCCCATTTCTTTTTGTATGTAGTATAACAGCATAGTAGCCATGCAAAAACCATCCCTAACCTTTGTCTGACTGCAGTAACTGATGGATCATTGAACTAGGATTATGAAATTTGTTACAAAATATGTAAATGGTAAATACAAGTTTATGTTTTATTTGAATATATTGGTTTTAGGTAAAACAATCATAAATATGGTCATGGTGCAAACCTTTGAAGCTTTTTCAGCAAATTTAATGTAGTAAAAATCTGTACCCCTGTAATAATTTTTCACAAAAGTAGAGAAAAACAATAATGGTAATTGTACTTGGTATGCAGGAGTAACAATCTGTGCAACAGGAAGGTGTTGTATGAGTCCAGCATGGAGTCATTTTATGAATTCAGTGAGAGGAGATCCTTGTATAATTATTGTAACATCAGCTTGACAATGTTATTTAAACCTGAACCACGGCACATTTGTTCGTGTGGTCACACCCAATGTTTGCTTGAGAATCATTGGATATCCCACTAATTCTGTGGTGGTATTATCAGATTTACACAGAAAACTTCACACAGTGACAGTTGCAGATACAGTAGAATATCAGTATAACGAAATTTTTGGGACCCCAGAAATTAATTTGTTATAGTGAAATTTTGTTATACTGAAATAAGTCAATTCTCAAGAACTCACCTGTTGTTATATCCGTTGCAAGATCTACATTACTTCAACATGAATTTACAGATAAAAAAGCTTAATATTTATTAGATGAGAGGAAAATTAGGATATATATACACGAAGTAATGATATACAGTAATTGCAAGAGGTTTTCTATAACTTTTCAGCATATCAAATTTTACATTGTACCGGTACACAATGTTCTGGACTTTATTTTTTGAAAAATTCTGTGATTTTCCTCTGAACACTCCCAGACACAAAAGACCGTTCAAGATAGTCGCCAACCACTGCACATGAATTTAAGAGAGATTCTGGCACATCACTTCATGACAGAAGAAAATCTTGAAGACTATGTGCCATGTTTGTTGCCTGCACAAGAGTCAAACTCTTTCGATCACTTTGAGGCACATCTTCCTCTTCCACCTCATCATCACATGGATTTCCATCACTCAT
>Ga0209629_10004075_pt1 | contig 10719 bp, 11 predicted proteins | sample TergutCu122P5_FD_187286 | JGI IMG/M metagenome (GOLD analysis project Ga0209629, IMG submission 187286) | Cubitermes ugandensis P5 segment gut microbial communities from Kakamega Forest, Kenya - Cu122 P5 (SPAdes) (version 2) | ecosystem: Host-associated > Arthropoda: Insects > Digestive system... | reverse complement strand
TCCTATACGTGTAATGTTAAATATGTTACTCTATTCTTTGCATGTGGTATAGTCATTTCTGGTAAGCTAAAAGAGGAGAGGACTGCTATGTCCACTGTATACCACGCGAACTTCTGTATGATGAAGTGGCTGGGGTGTGAAGTTGCATGAGGTGTTTAGAGTGTGTATGTAACACATTACTTTCATGCATGTTGCTTAGGCATAAGAGCAGTTTGTACTTTTTTTGAAGGGGGTGGGGAAGCCCATAAAGTAAATGATTTGTGGGCAGAACTCAAATCTTACTTTGCTGTTGCTCCATGTCAGGCCACTGACTGATTGTGAGTTTTACAAAAATCAGTGCAGTGAAAGGTATACTGTATTTAAGGGCATAAATAACATTTTTTTAGGCATGCTGTACATTTTTGTCCTATTTGGATAACATTCAGGACAAAAGATCTCTGCATAATGCTATTCAGCTTTGTAACTTTCGTGAAAATTAGTCCGTAATTCAGTTTAGCACGTCAGCCTGCATGCAGGACTTTACATCCCCCTCCCATCTCTCCAGTCCCTTCCACCACACACACAACTGCAATGTGAGAAAACTTTATTAATTTCAGTCTCCATTTTGGGCCACTCAGATGCCACTGGATCTGAATTAGTAAGACCTTCAACAGGTATTGCCATATTGAAAAAATTGTCACTTGGGCAGGATGTGACTGGAGTCCGATCCATTTAGCTTGATAATTCCAAGCTAGGGTTGATGTTTGCAAATAGCTTGCAGTAGGAAAGCATAATGGAAATTTGAAAAAGAGTGGAGAATATTGCAGTATCATAGTTGCTGTAGGCTGGCTCCAAATAAAATATTATTTTAATGTTGTAACATTGTGACAAACAGCTTTCAGGACTCTTGAGTAGGCCCTTAGAATAGTGTGATGCCAAGATTATAAAGGTGTAAGAAAATCACTTCTTGTTCTTCAGGCTTGTGCACGAGCAGTTGGGATCTGTACGCGTAACCACTTAGATTTGGTGTTACTCAAATTAGAGAAGCTGGGAAAGGAGGAGCTGACACGCAAATCATCTCGTCTGCTTGGCTTCATGAAGGATATGAAGCATGAGAGTGAGGTGGAACGAGTAAGGCTGACGTTACTGTTATGTTATGGAGAGGTGGCACTAGAAGCCCCAGGCGCACAATTGCTGCCACGGCTGGAGCAGCATGGTATTATGCAGTGGGTACTTCAGCAACTGCAGACTGCAAAGGTGAGGTTTGTGTATGGTGCTGAGTTGTTACAGCACATGTCACTACTGAATGCAAGTTGTATGTAAATTTCAGGCGAAGTGTGTCTGCTGCTGGGCTAATGGTGTTACTATCGTATTAGCCAGTGTTTCTCAAACTTTTTTGCTTGCAGCCCTTTTTGGCGTTAAAAAATAACAGTGGATCCTCATTTCCTTGCTCACGTAGAATTTCCGGATGATATGTAATCCACAATTTAAAATTTATATCTCAGAACTGATTTTAGATAGCTGTGAATACATACCAGTAGCATATGTAATAATGCATTCCATGATTTTACATAAATAAAATGATTGTCACACACTTTGTAGGTGCAGGAAGTTTCTTAATTAGATATTCTGATGCTCATATGTACATAATGTGTTACTCTTGACATGTTCTGTATCCTACTTTTTGTTTTGATTGTGGATTTATGGAATGTTAAACAAAATATCAATATCAATATCAATATGGAATAACATATCGCCAGTGAAAGAAGTTCTGTGATTGTTATTAACAAAACATTATATGTTGAATTTAAAAAGTAAACTTCCAATTAGCCATTACACAAGTGTATCCATGGATCCCCTGGGAACTGCTTGCACATCCCTTGGGATCCACGGATCAAAATTTGGGAACCACCAGGATATGCAAATTTTAGATCACTCGAGAGAAGTAAGATTTAAAAGATTCCTCCGCCTCAGAATTGAAGAAGAATTGTGTCATCTTTTTTGAGTTGAAATTGAATATTGAATGTTTAATGTGGCCTGTTCTAGGGTGAACTTTACCTTACTTGCAATGTTTTGTTGTTTTTATAGTAAACTTTACATTTCACTGTGGTTGTGATAATGATGATAGATTATTTTCCTTTTTGGTTCGCAGGATGCATCTGTTAGAGAAGTATCGCTTGTGACTCTTCGCCACATTGCAGAAGCTCTGCACCCAAATCGCATCACATTCCATATTATTCTTGAGAGTCGTAGTGAAATACTGAATCAGACATTGCATCAGCTGCGTCCTCAGTACAGTAACATTGGCCTTAACAGCAGACGACTGGAGTTATATCCTGTTGTTCTGCATGTTGCTAAGGCTCTAATGTATCCTTCGGAAAACCGTAACAGAAAACTTTTTCCCCATGGTGCATCACATTGGACAATTAACATATCAATTTTTTTATTCATATAATTGAGGAATTAACCCATGCCCTATAGGGCAGCTGTACTAAGGAGCATTTTGTAGTAGTTAATTCTTCAGTTGCTCCTGGAAATAGCACAGAGATTTATTTATTTTTTAAATTTAGGTGATTTTTGTGTTCAGACTTCACTGTACATTTGAAAGTAAGTAGAGCTTGTTGCACATGATCTTATTTTTGTCAGTTCCTTGTGGACACAGCCTGACTCGTACATTCCTGCCAGTGAGTGCTGTGTAGTGAAATTACTACAAACACTTAGTCAGCATAGGTTGAAAATATTTTACTTGTTACTTGTCTTTATGCGGCCATTTCTTGGCAGGTGACTCCTTGACAGATTTGCAGTAAATTGCCACCATCTCTGGCAGCAGAGGAACGAGTGTCTGTCCTGAAGACTTGTTTTGACAGGGTATACAGTGCTGCAGCTGTTGTGGCAGGAGGCAGCAGTCCTGGGGAATCCCCAGGTGATGTCAGCAGCAGTGTGGATGTGGGATGGGCTGACCATATAAGTCTTATCCTGGATTGCTTAGGTTAGCAGCCCTTATTGTAGAAATATGAATTTTTACCTTTGGAATTTGGGGGGAGAGGGGATACATTTAATGGTGGACATTTATGTGATTTATGTGCCCTGTTTTAAATATTACCTGTTCTACTGAAACTATTAAGAGGAAGTTACTGAAAATAAAGGCATTGTTATGGAAACAAAATGGAAATGAATGCAGTATGTTCTTACAACAAAATGCTGCTATTTCAAATACCACAGGGATTTCATGAATTTTTAAGTCCTCCAGGCAAATGCTGGAATTGTACACTGATTAGGCCATGACCACATCCAAGTTCTTGCACATTTATCATTTATGGGCATACTACCTTTTGATCAACAGAGGTACAGTTATAAAAATAGCCATTGGGAAGTGAGATTTGGACTCCTTGAATACAGCCCAGTCCCTGGCAGAGGTGTCCGAATGATCAGCAGTTACAAGATTCAGTACAGACGTGGAAGTGGACAACAGGCCTTGTATTACGCGTTACATTTGACAGTTTTGAGAGGTTTCTTCCTCCTGACATTGTATGGTACCAAAATGATTCATAGAAACTTGCAACATGTGCATGTTTGAATATAAGAAACACCTTTTCATAAGCTGGGCGTATGTATCAGTGAAATAAGGTGCTGATCATGAGATAAACCTCATCAGTCATTCATCTCCAGAATATATCACATCTCTTTTGTATGATAGTTAAAGCCGGGGAGAAACATGCAGAGTAAAAAGCGTTACTTGAGATTTTGTACTGGGAATTATTTTGAAGATTGTCACACCAATCTAAAACTGTGATGCAGGAACAGGTGTTGGAAGTTTACAGAACCAAAAAACATTGCATGCAGCAGGTACGTAACACATGATGATTTTTTTCTCCCCTGCAGTGTACTGCATCAGTAGTTCTACTGCCTGCTATCACCTGAGGCTGCTGGGATTCACTGTTTAAAAGAATAATGTATGGTTAGACTGGTTGATGCAGTGAATATTGATGTAAAGTTGTTTAACTGAATTGAAAAATTACCCCACTAGATAGCAAATTGAAAGTTTGATCTCTGAGTAATTCTGGTACTCTGATGAACTTCTTTTGATTTGTATGTAGGTTCATTGGTCCAGGAACTCCTTCTGGATTCTGTATCTCCTGCCACACTTGATGACATCTTTACACTTCTGGAGCCATGGCTAATTAAGGAAAACTCTCACCAGAGAGCAGCTTCTATTAAAACCCTTCATTCCGTCCTGCAGTGCTACGTTGACAATGTGAACTTTGGATATGAGGTGACTACTTGTTCTTTCATAGTATTCATTTATATTCATATTAATTTTTCATGTAATAAGTCTTTTAATTTCTTTATTTGTGATTATGATTATGATGATGATACAGCAGTGTAATAATACCAGTAATAACAACAACAAATATGATGAGGACAGTGGTAATGAATATTGCAAATAGGTGACAGGAAACTTTAAATGATATCTAAGTCCATTAATTTTCTGGTCTCTAATTTTGGTTGGTTTTCTTATATTTATTATAGTGTCAGTTGTCTGTACCACTAACTTAGCTGTTGTGTTTGTTACAATTTGGAAATGCATGATGTGTTCTGATTCTTTTCATTCCCTGTAAACAAGACAGATGTCCTTTCTCAGTACCACATATCTGCTCTCATTATTTTGATATATATGATGAAATTTTTTTTTTGTCATGCCATTTTTTCTGATCAACCCATTGTGGAGTAGCAGGATTATTTTCACTCTGATTTTTCTAGTCATTTCCATAAATGTGTGTGTGATGTGTAACAGTACTGAATACATGGGTCACTCAAGTGATGGCAACTATTTTTTGGCCACAGATGTGGCAGTATGGGAAGTGAAGGATATGTGTTTGAAAACTTGTGTCATGTACTTTTAGATGTTACCATTGGAGGGTGTGTGTGTGTGTACAGGAGTGCATACAGATTTTGCATGCAGATGTTGTGTTGGTATTCTTAGTTGCAAGTGCAAGTGTGTGAAGTGAAACTGTGTTCATATGTGAAAATAACAATTCCCTGCAGCAGAAATGCATGAGAGTGCCATGCAAATCTATGTGAAGCATTGGGTGGTTACTCCTTTCCATATAAGACAGTTGCAATTTGGGGTACAGGCATTCAGAAGTGGAAGTTTGTCAACTGCTGATCAGCTTGGCAGTGACCATTCTGTGTTGATTCACACAGACATGTCATTAGCCCAAATTTATTGGTGTGTGAATGAAGACTGGTGCTTTACTGTGAAAGAATTAGCTGAGCATACTTTCTGGGTTTACAGAGCTCTTAATTTTACAGCAGAACTTACAAATAAAGAAGATTACAGCCAAATGGGTACGACATCACTTTCATGAAGTACAGCAGTGGGCATACAATGAGGCATGTCATATTAGTCTGGGACAGTCCAGTCACAAAGGGGACAGAGTATTAAATCAGATAATTGCAATAACTGAAATTTGGGCAAGGTCCTCTGAACTGGAAGTGAAACACTTCTGCAAGTGGCATCATCCTTGGTCACCATGAAAACGTAATTTGAACAGAATCTCTTTCCCATGAAGGTGATGATCTTTGTGGTGTGTAACCTGCAAGGTGTTCTGATGTGTCATCCATTTCCACAGGTTAAAACTGTGAATGCATGGCATTACATGGTTTTTCTTTAGTTCTGCCTGCATAATCCAGTTTGGGAGGATATCCATAACTGACTGAAAATGCTATCATCCTATACGATAATGCTTCACCTCAGTCAACAGACACTGTTATGAACATTTTCCAGCAGCTGGAGTGGGTGGTGTTGCAACCTGAATCCCTGTGCCTGTGACCTGACTCCCAAACTGAAGCAGCTGCAGAGTGTGAAACTGTGAGAACAGGGAGGGTATTTTAAAAGCAGTTTGCTCTGAAGTGGTACAGATTAGCATTTCAGGGAATGTGGTGGTGTTTGCCATCTTCTCCATCATCGGCATCAAACCGTACACAACCTCAGGTGCTACTGTGAAGGTTGTGAAGAGGTTATGTGAGGGTTTTTGTTGTACTCTGTCCCATATTTACTCTTTATGCCACAATAAAACAATAAAACCACTCTTGAAGAAATATGTTGTTGGCTGGCCTCCAACCATATACCCCCATGTGATAACATCTTAAACCAGTACATACCATGTGCTTGAAAACATACATGCTTCATTTTCCACATTGCACCATTCTGAGCTAAAATGCAGTTGCCATGACTTATCATATGACCCTCATATTTAGTTTTGCTTCATACAAATTTGTTTTTATTGTTTCAATGGAGTACCATGTGCCGGCACAAAGCATCACTTGTGGTATACTTCAATTCTGTTATATAATTTTTCTAGTACCTTCTCCACTTCCAGTAACCTCATTCTAGTCATAATGTTCTGTTTTAAAATTTAAGTATGTATATTGTCTTCCTGACATTGAGGAAAATAACCATTTGAAAATATTTGTGTATATAATTTCATTGCCATATATGTGTACATAAATTAGGTGTGTGAGTTTTGATACTGCACTTAATGTTACTGAATTTTTTTGTGTTTATACCGTTGTATGTTATTCTTGACACTTTTAGTGCAGTTTGGTTTATTTTGTGAATTAACAGGCCTTTTTGACTGTATATTGTATACTGTATGTGGGATTTGCTCTCTTCCTTTTTTCCCTTTGCTGTGAATTATAAACAACATTATTATAATTAACAAGTTTTCAGTATTGTTAGACCTCTTAATGCTTGTGCAGATGCCAGCTGTTCTCTTATGGCTGCCAATGTAATATTTTCAGGCTCCTAGCAAGTTTAGCCAGTCGGGCTGGATTCTGGGTCGAGTGGTACCACGCTGTACAGACCCCAGCATGGTGGTGAGGCAGGAAGCTATTGATTGTGTGCGATTAGTTCTTTGTTTGGCAGCGCTTTATGAGGGTCATGTGCCAGACCATGGTAATGACCATGCAAGTGAACTTTTGCAAATTCGTTTGAAGATTCAGACTGAAGATCCAGATGAATTGTTCAGAGTTACAAATGAGTTGGGCAAGGTGAGAAACTAATCAGTAGTAGCCAATACAGATATCTCTGAAAATTATGTTTTTGAAGAATACATTGGTACAAGACATGCCACTGGCAAGACCCAAAGCCTTATGGAAAATTGGCATTTAGGGGAACCAGCTGGGTTCCTTGTTCTGTCTTTTAAACACAAATAGTATAAAAAGGTAAAGGAGTCCCGTAACAGGCCCATTGTAGCCCAGAGGGTTCCAGGAGGTTTAGGCTCCCACATTTTCATGACATTCAGCACATGAAGGTGGTGAGGTCGTCAGCCCCTCGCACCAGTAGCCTTTACCCCCAGGAAGTGTTCCTGGTACTCATTTTCACTAGGCGCTGAGTCGACCCTAGGGCCATGGTAAGGTCGGAAGGAAATATGTCACTGAAAAATCCAGTGACACCACTGGGAATCGATCCCGGGACCATCTGACAAGTAGTGCAGCGCCTTAACCACTACGCCACCCCAGGAAAAACAAATAGTTTGCAGATATTAAATGTCAAATGTAAAAAAATGTGTCCCAGAAAGTTGCCAGGAAACAGGTTTTGAATATCATTACATTCTTGTTTCCAGGAAATGTGAAAAATGTGGATATTTTGGTGCAGAAACCCCCAGTTTTTTGGTGTGAACAGAAATTAAAATTCTGGCTACACAAAACTGTCTTACAATTGGCAGAACTGGATACTGTGGTTGGAAAGGGATTGTCCTACATTGAATCTTTATGTGCATGATTTTTATCTTACTATTTGTCAGTTCACATAAACTGAAGTACATAGGAATGATTGTGTTTGTCTGTAGCTCTGAAACAATTGGTCAGGTTTTGATGAAACTTGGTATTAGGGTGTCCCTATGAAAATATGTGGGGCTGTTTAAATTATAGTAAGATTGGTATCAGAGAAAGACACATTTATAAGGGAATATTACACAGAGAGTGCATGTGAAAACTCTACAGCTGGCAATGGTAAGGTCATCACTAGTGGTGGGACAGCACAGAAGGAATGGTCTGTGTGGGCCCACTCACAGGTTGTACAGCTAAAAAAGTGATGAAGGGGTGAGGAAGAAGGGGAAGAACGGAAGTTAACATTTGGTGTGCATGCACAGCTTTCTTGTGTGCTGTAGTATGGTTTGTACCTTTCTAGTCTTATTTTGTGATGAGAGATGTGCTTGTGGTACAAATCTCCCAACACAATTTGTGGGAATTAATTTTCATCCAGAGTTTTAATTTTGTTATTTATTATATCTTTGAAATTCATATTTTTCTCATTGAAACTGGCTTTTGTGTATGTTGTAATTTGCAATAATAAGTGAGTCACAAACACTACAGGAAAGTGCCTAGTATTGTTACCTATTACGTTAGCCATCATAGTATAGAGCAGTGATGGGCAAACTTTTTAGGAGCGGGCCAAAAAGAAAAAAAGAAAAAATTTTGGCGGGCCATAATGATTTATTACAAAACTCAATAAAGACTCAAAAAATATTATTTTAAAAATGGAACATCCCTTTAAATGAATTTTTTCAAAACACTGAAATTGAAAATTTCTATACTATTATTTTAAAATCTGCCGCGGGCCGGGTAGAACCTCTAAGCGGGCCGCATCTGGCCCGCGGGCCGTAGTTTGCCCATCACTGGTATAGAGGAACTTGCTGCTGTTTGGAGAAAAGTAAACTGACATATTTATTTTCAATTTGCAGATAATATGTGCAAGGTTACCACATTTTCAACTTATCCATTTCTTGGAGAGCCTTTTGGATGGTCTTGTGGATGTGGAGCCTTGCTGCTCAAATGGTGCAAGTGTGGTGCTGAATGTTCTTCTCAAATCACATGGAGGTGAACTGTATCACCAAGTTAATGACATATTGTGTAAGGGTATTTTTAAATTGGCCCGTATATGGACCATCATTTCTTGCTCCTCTCTTGAAATAAAGGCCATATCCTAAAAAGTTTTGGTTTTCAGATGTGCAGTCTCCAGGGCTTGCATTTTTAAATCAAGAAATTTACACTTTTGATATACTTATTGACAGGCACATAAATATCTCTTTGAATATGGGAGTCAAATGTGGTGAGCAAACTGAGCACACAAGTGTTCAAATGGAAAACTAATGTTCATGTTAGGTGTATGTAAAAAATTGGTGCTTATTCCAACTCAGCAGTTGTACTATGTAGAATGGAGGTGCTGTGGCTTTTGGGCAGTGTGGATTGAAGAAAAAGCAAAGTGTTTTTTTTTTTGGACTGGATAATGCTACCAGAGTGTTTGATACTGAGAGTGCATACTTAAGTAGTAGCTGCCGTTACTGACAGTAAATACCTCTTATTCTTCCCTGGGCCCTGGTATTTTTCTCTGCATCTTGCAAACACCTTCAGTATGAAAGACCAAGTGTTACATGCATACAGAACTATAGGTACAGTTATAATTTTTTATACTTTAAATGTTCGGATTTTTAGATGTGAGCAAGGAAGATAAAATATTCAGAACTGAGTTGAAGCAACTTGTGCATTTTCCAGCCGTCAGTTTCTTATTTACCTTGTTGAAGTTTTCTCATTGTATGTCTTAGAACATTCACAGTGTACACAAAATATTTTACACTGTTTTCTTCCAGTACTTTTCATACTGAGTGAAACTGTGGTATGACTGTTGTAGATAACATTTTGGAGAGGCTGGTGAACATTCAGTGTGTCCAAACCCGCATGGGTTGTGTGCAGGCAGTGCGCACTCTGGCACATCACCACCCTAAAGCTGTGGTGACAGGTCTTATAAACCAACCACTGCCATTTGACATGTAAGTTATTAACTTCTAAGAACACCACATATTCCACTGGGCACAGAACTGTATGGCTGGTCAAAATAATAACCTAACTTATTTAATGACCGTCAAACACAACAAATGCTGAGTCCTGATTACAGAGTGTCTTATAAGTTCAATAGGACAACATGTTTTGGTCAACCCTGACCATCATCAGGTCCATGAGAGCTAGAGTGTACCACATGCAACAGAGTATTTTGGAACGCAATGGAATCCCATTGGGTTTTACATTATTTGTTGTAACGACTACTGTATTATAAAATTGTTGAATTAAAATAGTAAGTAAAATTTAATGGATTAAAATATGGTATGGTCGCATTGCAGTGTCTTGAGATTGTTTGTGGCTAACTTGGTTGGGGAGGCTTTATACGTGTCTCATATGGTAAGGCCTGCCAGTTAATTCCACTTTCACTTTCCCTTCACTTTTTGTTATTTGTGCTAATAACCGTCGTTCGAAGAACTGTTGTTACACTTACTCACTTAGACTGCGGAATCCATTAGGCACCTTCCTATGATGTTATTAACTTGGTCCTGTGTAATTAAGCATCGTATATAGTTCACCTGTATTGGATGTACTATGTTGGCGAAATCTTGATCTGCCATGTGCAGCGAGTTGTTGTATTACGTTCAGCCAGGGGCTATGAGCTTAAGGTAAGAATCCCAAATTAATCTTAAGAATGCTGCGCGAAGTGTTCAGGGCAGGTGGAAGTAAGCGACTGTGTATTGCCTGAATCTCATATAAAGATTCAGTCAATACACAGTCACACAATTTTATAATACTGTAGTGCCCCATACAGAATATTTTATTTTGTCTTGTTCAATTTTAATTTTGAATTACCTCAGAACAAACAGGAAGGCCAGATCACCTAACATTCACATAGCA
>Ga0209629_10004074_pt1 | contig 10720 bp, 9 predicted proteins | sample TergutCu122P5_FD_187286 | JGI IMG/M metagenome (GOLD analysis project Ga0209629, IMG submission 187286) | Cubitermes ugandensis P5 segment gut microbial communities from Kakamega Forest, Kenya - Cu122 P5 (SPAdes) (version 2) | ecosystem: Host-associated > Arthropoda: Insects > Digestive system >... | reverse complement strand
CCGAGCAGGAGGGAGGGTGGAGGTTGTGGCTTCACTCTCTCAAGGTCGCACAGCTGCTGCGCAGTGCGGTTTGTTTACACACAAATCAGTCCCGGTCATATTTGAACCACCTTTTACTTGTTTGTTCTTATTCTCCAGTGTTCTCCCTTTTTTATGGGTTCATATCTTTTCCTTACAATCATGACAACTACATCTAAAAGGAAAAGTAAATCTAAGTAGATTCAGCACTTGAAACAATGAAATTTGTTATCTTACATTACAATTTAAATAAGAGTAATGGTTTCTGTTTACATTTCTTTAATGTTGTCTGTTTCACTCTGTGTGTGTACTTAAGTGCAGGTGTTGAGCATATGCTTGTACAGTTATCCTCTATGTATACAGGGTGTCCTGGTGAGAATGTGCCAGACTTTTGGAGGATGTTCCTTAAGTTAAAATACACTGATATAACCAAAAACACCTATATCCGAAGTTGAACGGTTACGGAGATAATGGCAAGAGAAAAGTGTGGTCTTCTTGCGGTTCCACGTACTGTACCTGGTTCGCGTGATGTATTACGCATACACTGCGCATGTCTGTCCTTGAGTCTGCAGCCGAGTCGACGCTTTGACTGCGTTATTAACATTTGTCTCTGTTAGAGTTAATTGTGGGGAGTTGTAAAAATGCCTCTTGCGTTTTCCCACGTGGAATATTGTGACATGCATTTTGTGTATGGATTTTGCGATGGCAATGCATGTGCTGCTGTTGACGAATACCACAGGTGTTTTCCTGACCGAAGGATTCCGTCTAGGGGTGTATTTTCTCGTATTCACCGGACATTACGTGAGACTGGTAGTCTTCCAAGTGTTGGTGTGCAGTGTGAAAGGGAGGTGGTACCACTGATTAACATACGAGAGTACATTCTTGAGATGGTTCAGAGAAGTCCATGACTGTCCACTCGTAGAATTGCCTCTCGCATCGGCGTGTCACGTATGCGGGTGTGGCGAACTCTACATGAGGAAAATTTACACCCTTATGATCACAGGGAACATCTTCTGGAACCAGGGGACCTTAACGTATGGATTTGTGCCACTGGATAACAGCACATCCCCAACTGTTAAGTGTCATTTTATTCACTGATAAGGCGTCTTTTACCTGGGACGGTAGAAATAATTCACGAAACGAGCGTGCGTGGTCCCATGATAATCCACATGAAACAAGTGTAACCAAGTTCCAAAGGAGATTTTCAGTGAATGTATGGTGTAGTTTGCTAGGTAACAAGTTGATCGGACCTTTTGTCTTTGACAATAATTTAATGGGAAACACATATGAAGTGTTTCTGAGGAATGAGTTACCAGGTTTGTTGGAAGACATCCCGTTAATGATAAGGAGCCAGATGTACTTCCAACATGATGGGGCTCCCCCACATTACACTCGGCATGTGATAGAGTACTTAAACAAATCTTTCCCTAACCGCTGGTTAGGTCGTGGTGGACCTGTTGCATGGCCACTGAGGTCTCCAAATCTTACACCTCTTGATTATTATCTCTGGGGCCACATGAAGACATTAGTGTATGAAACTGCGGTCAATTCAGAAGCAGAACTGCGCCATCGTATTTTTGCATCCTGACAACATTGCGTCTGCTACTCAGTCTCTGTTGATGCATGCCGAAAAGTGCATAGCAACTGGAGGAGGACACTTTGAACAATTACTGTAAAGCAGGTACTGTATTTTAGTACAGGCAAGTAGTAGGCTTATACCAAAATCCGCAGTCAATAATGTTAAATGATTACTTCAATACTGCTAGATATTCATGTGCCATGTAAATTGCTTGGAACCCTATGGACAACTATGACACAAGTGCAAGTGTTTATGTAGTTTAATTTAATGGCTTTATGTCAATTAGATGTTAAGTACAGATATTAACATTACAGAAACTACATATTCCTGCCAGTTTTAATATAAATTTGGTAATCAATAAGTGTGTAACAGCTGTCATACTTTCAAACTTCTCTCACCATTATCTCCGTAACCGTTCAACTTCGAATATAGGTGTTTTTGGTTATATCGGTGTATTTTAACTTAAGGAACATTCACCTGAAGTCTGGCACATCCCCCCCGGTACACCCTGTATATCAAGGATTGATATGTTAATATGCACTAAATATCATAGAAGTAGTATTTTTGCACAGGTGTAGAAGAGACTTACTTTATTCATGAAAGTTTGGATTGTGTTCCATTTCCCAATGCGTTTTTGCATATCGTGAGTTATGTTGTTGTTGTTGTTGTATATCTCATACGAATCATTACACAGATCTTTCAACAAGTTCTTGTTGAGCTCATGGTCAGGACTTCTAGAGAAATAGATTTATATTAGAAAACATTCATACTCTTTTATTTTTAACATATAAGATTACTTGGTGTGGTTTAGTATAATAATAGTATACATTTTTACAATTTAATACCCATTCCATTTTCTATGTTTAATATTAATGTAGTAAGGATAATGTTGGTGCTGCGCTACTAGTCGGACGGTTCCGGGATCGATTCCCGTTTGTGTCACTGGGGATTTTTTCCGTGGTACTCCCGACAGAACCATGTGCTTTGAGGTCGACTCAGCCTCTGAAAGTGAGTACCAGGGATTTCTCCTGGGGTAAAGTTGGCTGGTGCATTTGGCTGACGACCTACCGCCTTTGTAGTGCCGAAGCGTCAAGAAAATCCAGGGCCTTAACCTACCCGGAACCCCTTGGGCCACCTCAGCCTGTCGCGGGACACCTTTACTTTACTGTAAGGGTTATATTTAGCTGATGAGAGATTCTTGGGTCACTGATTTTTTTAATAGTGCCTTTCAACTGCTGTGGTTAGCATTACAGGGTAGATTGTTGTGTGAATGATTAAGTGAAAAGGGTGTGCAAGAAAGCACTTCAAATACTGACACAAATGTGAGATATGAAGTTTCCACACTGTTGATTTTGAAGAGATATTAACCCCACTACACAGCATATCCTAGAAGACCATCCTGAGAGTGACATGGCTTTTGCTGGGAGGGACTAACAAATAGGTTGTCCAGATGTAATATGTTGCCACTGCATTACACATCAGAGTGTTTTGTGTTTTAAGTTAGCTTGCACGCTTGAGCGTTGGGCAGCTGAAGGTGATGTGGATAGTTCAGTATGTCAAAATGAACTCCAGTGAACATAACCACCTTAAAGTATTATGGAAGAAGTTCCTGCCCAGTGCAGTGATTTGTTGCTTCCTAATATGATACCATAGTTGAATAGTGGTTGTGTGCTGTTATAGTTTTGTGCAATTTTGAAAGAATTAAATTTCTTGTAAAGTCTTGGTATCTTCTGTAAAAGACCTTGTCACCTTTCATGAAAACAACAAAGATAAGACTGCTGTTACATTCTTTACAGGTATTTTTAAGCACTCGGTTATTAAGAAATTGAGTGACAGGGTTAGCACCTGAGTTGCTTCCAGAAGTAAGGGGTTTCTGACCTGTCATTGTACCAAAGTGGTACCTTCTGCATTTCCCAAGTTCTTGCATTGCATGAAACAACATGGGGATTTAGAGAGACAGTTTTGTGTTTTGCGTTGTAGCTGGGAATTGGCTTTGGAACAAGGTTTCTGAATTACATGACAATGAACTTGTTGCACAAATGTTGGTTAATGCAGTTTTCTTGCAACTGAATGGCAAGTAGAGCAACAGTTGTGATAAAAAAAATATAGTCTAGGTAGATTGACAGAATTTCAGGAAGATTTCTCTTGAACAGAAAAATTCAGTCAAGTTTTATCCAAACCTCATTTGATTAATTGTGGATGTAACTTGAAGTTGAATGTTAAGTGCATGAGTTGAAGAAATATGCTGTAAAACTGCGTATTGTAGGTCAGCCTACTGCACCTACATCTGGGGGGCTACCTTATGGGAAACTTCATAACGAACAACTACAGTTTTTGACTGGCAGGCAGACATTCACAGTAGCGGCGCGGGCTAAGGTGTAGGTCTGTGGCTGCTCACCCTCTGAGATTGTGGGTTCGAATCCCACCGGGGGCATGGATGTTTGTCTCTTGTGAGTGTTATGTGTTGTCAGGTAGGGGTCTGTGTGACGACCTGATCACTCGTCCAGAGGAGTCCTATCGACTGGTGTGTCGTGTGTGATCTAGAAACCTCGTGAATGAAGAGGCTGTTGCGCCAAAAACAAATAAAACAAAGGCACATTCACAGGGCTTAATGAGTGTCACTTTTGGCTTCAAAATTCAGCCTTGTGGCACAGAGTAAGAAATGTCAAGTTCTCTCATTGAAAGTGGATATAAGGTTAAGTGTTTTCCTTCCTCTTAATTAGATGATTTTATTTGGTAAAGCATTTATTTATTTCACCAATTTATTTCTGAGCCTCACTAAATATAGACCGTCTAATCATAACTCGAGGGACATTATGTTCACAAATTTATGTCAGACCTTGGATGTTTATTAAGTTTTTCAAGTGGACTAGATAAAATGTACTTGGTGACACATGGCATTTCACATGTTCTGTGCTCTCGAATTTGTGAGCATTGCTTCATGTTCATGGAATTGGCTTTGTATTTGCAGACAGCAGTATTTTATTCAGCACTTGTAATATTTATAATGTTATTACATTATAAAGTAAGGCTTAAGAAACTTGTGAGTTTCCTATTGTAAGTTTTGAGTGCGTTTGGGACAGGGTAGTTAATTGGACTTTTACTTTACAGCTCTTGATGTGATCCTTCCACTAACCACCCTTGAATCTCTAAGCATATTTTTTGTCTCAGTTGTCTTGTACTGTATGGTTATAGAGATTGAAAGTTATTATTTCCACTACATTAAACTCTGTATTCCAAATTCAGAATTTGACTAATTGCCACCTTATCACAAGAATTACTTGTACAGGTTTTAATGCAGAAACTTGCTTTGTCAGCAGTGTTCTGAGTATGCACTAGTTCTGTATCTGAATTGTCAAACTTATAGTGATAGGAGTGGAATAAGTAGGATTTATTACTGTTTATTATATGTTTGCACCATGTTGAATGGAGCCAGGGAAGCAAAGTTAGTGTAATAGGCTCTGGGTTGGATGATCCAGGGTTCAAATCCTGGTGGAGGCAAGAGTCCCCCCCCACCCCCAAAATATCCAGATTGGCTTTGGGCTCACCCAGCCTTCTTTTGTTCAATGGGAAATGGGTTCATTCCTGTGAGGTATAGTGCCTGGGGCCTGAAGTTGACCACTCACCTCCATCTAGAATAAGTTGAGTTTTACCTGTACTCCCTCTGTACCTTCAACAGGGAGAACTTTAGCTTTATACCTTCACCACATTAGAATTGAACTTTTCTTGTGAACAAATTATTCTATACATACTTTGGATCGTTAATTTTTTTTGCTACAGACTTCCTGGCCCTGTTCATGTTGCATATAGTTAGTGCTGGGAAGGGTATGGAGGTTAGCTGTGTAGTTGTGGCACCAACAGAGACTATGACAGGGTTCTCTTCCCACTTGTGGTATAGAACTGTGATGAAATAGGCTGCTGTTGCTACTGCAAGTATGAAGGATATTGCCCAAAACATCCTGCAATAATAACAGAGAATAACTGTAACTTGAGTGTAGATGTTCTACAGTTTGTCAGTGTATGAAGAAATAACATACAGTACAGCCTTGGAGGAGGAGAGTAAGATTATATACAGAATGTCTGAGGAAGTATCACGTAAAGAAATTCTTACATCAGTATATTTGTGTTCAGCACTGCATACTATAATTACATTATTTTTTTACCATCATCACACATTAATCCACTACTTAACATTTTTAAAAGTCTCGTATCACATATATTTTTAGTTGGAATCTCATACCACATATATTTTTAGTTGGAATTGGGATATGGTAGTCAGTACAGGTGGTAGGTTATGGGCTGTACTGTCCAGGGTTTAATTTCTAGGTAGGTGCACAGATTTTCTTTTCCCAAATGTCCATATCAGCTCTGGGTCTTAGTCAGCCTTTGTTTTGTTGGACACTTTACGATGCATCCAGCTTGTTTGTTGATTACTGGAATCAGCTGATAATCTTGTTTATCTAGTTTTTTTTTACATTAGTCCAGGACTGCTCATTTACAGTTGGAAAAAGGAAAGACAGTGCCCATCAGATAGCCAGTAGTGTGTACTGTTCATAGCAGGGTTCTGTTATTGTACCATTGTGAATTTATTGTATTGTTTAGGGGATAGAGTTGATGGTAGATTAGAAACCCTTTCTCCAATACCTGGTACCATTATGGAATATAATGTATACTGTGGGGATTTTTGCTGTCTCCTTGCATTTATTTTGTTTATTTACAAAGCCACATACATGAAACTCAGCTTCATTTGTCATGAAAGATGCTGGAATTTGATTACAACATGGATAATTTTAAAAAGCTACGTGTATTGATTACTCTTGAATGTGTGTAGCTGTTATTCTGTTTCGGAACACGAAGGGCAATGTACATACGACGTAACATTGTACATATAACATAACCTTGAGGCACGTTTATGTAACCATTGTTGCCATGGAAGAGCAGTAGGTATTGCATATACTGAGTTTTTGTCAGTAATGTTAGTTACCCATCGTGCAAAGCACATTCGCCTTATTATATTGTCATCTGTAGTGTGTCTGGCATTACCATAATCCCACATTATCTCATAAATGGCACCATTTTTGGGAAAGAGTTATGGAACATAAAATGTGTGTTTTGATTTTCTCTATCACTTTTGTTAGAAATAGTTGTGATTCTCAGAAGAACTGAGTGAGTTGTGATCATTTATGTCAGTTGGTCTTAATGTAAAGTACCCATGATTCTTGTCAGATTTCAATGAAAGTTGATTTTTCATGGCAGATTTTTAAAAAATACTCAGATATCAATTTAATGAAAATCTGTCCAGTGGGAGCCAAGTTCTACGTGGTCAGACAGAGAAATATGATGAAACTAGTAATTGCTTTTTGCAATCCTGCGAACACACTAAAAATTAGATGAGTGTCATACTATGTATAAACCACTGCAATGACTGTCTCGCTTGGGTATGTGAGAGTTCTGGCACTGTCATGTGCTTAAGGTGATGAATATTCTCACCGACTTTTATTTAAAAATTATACACGGAATCTGCCTTACAGTGTTGTCATTGAAGCCTAATGTGCTTATCATGAGACTTTTCCTTTTATGATACTCTCATTAGGAAACACATGTCGAGTAGTCTGTTTCACCATGGTTACAGTACCAAGTTACCTGACGACCTGGTAACTGAGATCATTGGCACATTATTCACAGTTGTATTTATATTCTCAGTGGTTTTTAATGACATATCTCCAAGTGTCTAAAATAGTGGCAATGGCTGTAATGATTAGTGGCAGTAAGAGCGCACAGAGACACCTGGGACCTCATAACCTTCAAAAATGAAGGTACTACATTTGAAATGCATGGAACCACTCTCCTTGCATCTCAGAACACTTGAATCCTGATTTTGACCATGATGGAACTGGATTTTATGAGTCTACAATAGTTGTATTTTACAGTGGAGTGACTGTAAGTGTGGCATTTGCAGTATAATCAGAATTTGTTCCTTGTGTGTTCAGGAACAGAGTATTCATGAAAATATTTGGACCTAAGAGGGCTAGATGAGAACTTGATAGTGAGGAACTGTTTGATTTACTCGGGTCTGATGATATTGTCAGAGTGCATGTAATTAAGAGTATGACAGTGCCCTTAGCTGTGTCTCAGATGGGGAGACAAGAATTGTATATGTAAATTATGGAGGGGATACCCTTAAGAAATCAGTTATTTGGATGATCAGGAAAGAGACAGGATGATTGTACTGGGATGTATCTTAAGACTGTGGTATGTAGTTGGGAGGTTAATTTTCCTGTTCAAGAATTATGTTGGTACTGGCAGTACTGAACATTTGGGTTCTGTTACAAGAGAGTAGGTTGAGTTCTTGGCTGAATATTTGCTTAGTGAACTTACCTTTCCAGTGGATGTAACTGTAGGTCCCCAACATATTTGAGACCATGAAGTGAACACTTGTCACAATACTCAGTAAATGTCTTTGTTAAGCTAATTGTATTTCGTCCTATAATGTTTCCTTTCTGTTTCATTCCTGTACTGTAAATCTGTGTAACTGACTTGTGCTGTTTCTCAGATATTACTTTCTTCCCAAATTTGTAGTGGGGCGAATCTGTAACAGTAAGGCACTGGGATAGTCTTGAGGGTGGTTAATTGTATTATCCTTTGTTTTTGTAATATTTAATGTTAGAAAACTGTATGTTGAGAGGTGAGGAAAGTGGAAGGTTCTGTTCAAATTTGTAATCAAGATTAGAATCTGCCACAAGCAAGTCAGATTCATTATGGGGACCCATTTGTTCTTTAAACATTGTGAAATATCATTCTATAACTTGGTTTCATAACTTAACTGCTGTCCATCAAGACACTCTTATTTTTAGGTGCATTCATATCCGTGCCAGGCTTTGGAGAGGAATAAAATGCACATTATCTGTCAGTAGACTAGCCTTTTTCCCCACACGGTTCAAATATACTGTATGTCAAATTTGGTAAATGTTAACTTCAAATTTTACGTGTCACTTAAGTAATTTCTGAAACTTGTGGCTGAATTTTGTACTTGGACGAGAACTAAGTATTGTATTTTCTGTTAATGATGACAAAAATAAGGTTTATAGTCCCAGAGAAATTTCATCAGCTAATTATGACTGCTTTGTTTGGGGGTCTGTCACATTAAGGGTAAAACATGGGCTAATAGTGTTTCAGAACAGGGTGCTGAGGAAGTTGCTTGGGCCTAGGTAGTAGGAAGTAACAGGAGGCTGAAAAAAATGGTATAATGGGGAGCATAGTGATATGTATCCCTTCTAGGGTGCTCAAATCAAGGACAATGAGATGGGCAGGTTGTATGTCACATATGGGAGAGATGAAAAATGCAGGCTTAGGTTGTGAAACCTGACAGATTCTGCTCAGTGTTGTTAGCTGGCTCATTGGTTGGTTGTTTTCACCAGCTGTGAAGCGTGAGAGCAGAGTTAATGTTCTGAATAAGTACCAGTATAATTTCATACTCGTTTATTTTGCCGTCAAACTCTGTTATAACGTCATGCAAGGGAATGAATATTTTGTGACGTTATAAACGAGTATTGTATCCGAGGAATATAATTTTATGGCCATCATCGAGGAATTAATTGGTACCGCAGAATATCTGACGGTATAGAGAGGTGTCTTATAAATCATTGTCGTTATAAGAGGGGTCGTCTGTATTTTTAATCCTACGTGAAAACTGACATGACATTGATAATACTTATTTTGGAAGTGTGGTGATAGGTGGCAGAGAGGCCTCAGAAGATGACTGTGAAAGAGCAGGAAAGTCACAGATTACGAAATCTCCATATGCATATCAAGACTTGTGTTGATAGGACATGTTACGTACCTACAGTACCGCTTATCTTGAATTTCTGCCTGTTGTATGTGGCCCATCCGCTTGTTCTTCTAGGCCTCACCATGTCTCCCATTATGTTGTGTTCCATAGTTGTTTCTCTAACTTCTTCAGTGCGAAAGCTTTTGGGATGCCCATTTACATCTGCAACGATTGGATCAGTTACGAAGCCTCTTAATGTACACAGTGAAACTTGTTTAATACGAGGGGGTACTAATAAGTCCTTAGCCTGACCAGGAAGGAAACAAGCTACAGCGACCAAACTCGGGATTTATTCATCATACTCCCCACGAAGCTCAATACACTTCTTAGCCTGTTGCTCTAACTTTTGCAAGCCACTCAAAAAAAAAATCAGAACGTTGTCCGTCCAAATTGGTCTCCGCGGCAGCAGTGACCTCCGCGTCGGACGAAAAAGGCGACCTTTCAATTGTTTTTTCAGTCCAGGGAACAGGTGATAGTCCGACAGGGTCAGATCCGGAGAATAGGGTGGGTGATCAAGACACTGAAAGTCCAGGTAGGCCAGTTTCTTCTGGGTTGCAAGTGCTCGGTGAACCGGGGCATTGTAGTGCAAGAACAAGACACCCTTGGTGACCTTCCCGCGGCGTTTTTCCTTCAAAATGTCGTTCAATTTCACCAACAGTTGAGTAATACTCCGCGTTGATAGTTTGGCCCTTTAGAAGATAATCAATGAGGAGGATGCCGTCTTGATCCCAAAAAATCAAGGCGAAAATTCTTCCAGCGGATTTTTGCACTCGGAATTTTTTGGGGCGGGGTAAGCCGCTATGCCGCCACTCCATTGATTGTTGCTTTGTTTCCGGGTCATAGTGATATAACCAGGTTTCGTCCATGGTCACCAATCGCGACAGTAAATCATTTGGATCGCGCCAAAAAAAATTCCAAAAGTTGCTCAGACGACTGGCACCGTTGACGTTTTGATCCGCGTTCAGGCATTTCGGGACCCACTTCGCGGAGAGCTTCCACATGTCAAAATCTTCATGAATGGTGGACTCAACCCGCTGACTTGAGATGCCCAGTTGCTCAGCTATTGATTTAGCCGAAATCCGGCCGTCTTCCAAGATTAGCTCGTGAATTTGATCAATAATATCCGGGGTGGTCACTGTTTTGTGTCGTCCAGGACGAGGCGCACCACAGGTGGGAAAATCACCACATTTAAACTGGGCCACCCAGTTTTTTACGGTAACATACGATGTTGCATGTTCCCCTAATGTTTCTCTCAGAATGGCGTGAATTTCCTTTGGCGCCTTGCCTTGCAGGGG
>Ga0209629_10004073_pt1 | contig 10720 bp, 8 predicted proteins | sample TergutCu122P5_FD_187286 | JGI IMG/M metagenome (GOLD analysis project Ga0209629, IMG submission 187286) | Cubitermes ugandensis P5 segment gut microbial communities from Kakamega Forest, Kenya - Cu122 P5 (SPAdes) (version 2) | ecosystem: Host-associated > Arthropoda: Insects > Digestive system >... | reverse complement strand
ACATAGTTTTTCGAGACAATAACACCATACACATCCAAATTTCGATAGAGTACCACAAAATACGAGTAAAAGAAACTCAAGCGGCGTATATAAAATAAAATGCAACTCCTGTAATAATTCATATGTTGCCCTAACTGGAAGATTCAATAGAAATATGATATCGGGAACTTGCAAGCTACATTAAAACAAGCAACCCAATTTCGACTTAGCATTACACATATTAAATAAAACACATGAATATGGAAACGCAGACCAAACCATAAAATTATTAAAAACTTACGAGGGAATTAAAATGAACTGCTGGGGATCACTCTTCATACATATCTTCCAACAACAAATATAATGATGGCCGAAAAAAGTAAACGACCTTAACCCAGTATACACCTTGGCAAACGTCACAAGACGATACGTTACGTAGTTCGATGTGTACTCCCAGTTCAGTTCACATCCTATCAGCATAAAAGTTACACCAACAGAGGGTAAGTCCATCACATAAAATATCGATTAACCTCTCGGATTGCATTTAATTGAGGTTACTTATTTCACATTTTTATATTTCATATTAATTAATTGCAGACTTCCAGATTGTATATGCAGCCACCAAACAATTTCCACATTTTATTAACATTTATTGATTTTTACCATACAACGATCCACTGCTTTTATTGAATTGTAATTTTAATAATATGTAACTTTAGCAAGCACAAAGTTAAGACTTCCTGAGGATAGTGCAGAAGCACTGAAACATGTAGGAGTAATAATAAAATATTTAATATATATGTGTTTGTGCACATGTTGGTATGAATAATAAACAGTACAAAATACACGATATGTACATCAAAATAGTCTTGTTTTGGATAGCAATGTAATAATAGTCTGGCGCGTCAAGTTAATTTGTCCCTATGTAGGCCACAACGACGACAGGGGGAGTGGAGCTACAGTTCCATTCGATCTTAATATCGGAACAAGATGGAAATGAGTGGCTGGCTTCACGCTCCCGCAGTTTTATCCATCAGGAAATGTGTCCCCGGTGCACACTGAATGGCAGGCTCAGTGGGTCCCAGGGCCGATCTTGATGCTGTGAAAAAATAAATATTTCACTATAGAACATGCATCCCGATTACAATAAGCTTCAATAGTAATTTACAATTTTCCAAAAAAAGTATTATTTACTGGAAGAACAGAGTGCGTTTCATCTTTTCTCCTATTGAAAAAAGAAGTTATTTTCCTGCTATTAAATAATTTTTATTCACCCTGTAACAGGCCATGCGATCACAGAAATGGAGGGGAGATATAGCCCTAATCTTTCTTTAACCTCGGCACTGAGTGGAGGTGGGTGGAACGCCACGCTTCGGCTGCTTTATCCCCGGGAAAGATACCTGGTATTCATTTCAAGGACGCTACTGGGTCCCAGGGCCGGTCTGGAAAGGTGCAGAGAATCTGTCCACCAGTGAGATTCGATTCCCGGACCGTCCAGCCGATGGTGAGTCGTTACACTTTTCCGATTAAACAACTGACTTATCCTTATATCGATATAACCACAGAATCCTGAAAGCAAACTTATCAATTATAATAGATCGGTTGATATATCTTCGGGACAGTAGGCCTCCAAACATATGTCCTTGCTGCTTTATTCAAGTTCTGTGGACGTATATACACGGAGGATTTCTCACGGCCATTTAACCGGTATTTGTGTAGACTTCTGTGGCTGCAGTAATGTCCTCGATACCCTACGAAGTACTTACGCTATTCTAGCCAGTTGTTATACAAGTTTTAAGAACAGTTTTGCACGTAATAAGTACGTATATACACATAAAATTCTTGGTGGGAAAATGAAGGTTGAGAGCGCAGAGCCAACTTCAAGAAGTTCAGCATAAATTTCTGACACATTTGAATAAGAACCACCGTCGTCAACCGGAGATCGTGGAAGTGTTGAAGGCGATGGAAATGAGGGCGTACAAAAAAACGTTACGAAACAAGCATTGAGAATTTTTTCCTCACCCCGTGAACTACCTGCGAGAGAACAACTCTGAAATCATGGACATGAAATTGAAAATAACACCACTAATGAGGAGAAAGAGGAAATATGAAGTCTAAGATTAAGTTTAAACTGACATAGATGAGATTTCTGTTAACGATGAGCCAATAAATGTTGTTGCAATCCATTTAAGATTGATAGTATTTAGTGACTGTTTAAACCAGAGATCAGAATGACTTCTTGAAACATCGAAGTCTATCTCAGTAACTCTAATATAAATGTGAGACCTAGAGTCCATTTCCTGAAAAGTCGTCCCTTTGAAGGCCACTATAAATATAACGCTTGTTGTTTCATACTCAGGACTATAATATACAAACAAAATGGCGCAAACCTACAGGGCTATGCTTGTATGTGACGGATTCCAAGAGGGCCTGTTTAAAAGAATGTTAACAGAGTTGCGTGATAATCGAACGTTAAATTACGTCCTTATTATCATGGGTTTTTTAAACTCTTTTTTTTCTTGAGATTTACCGAACTTGGAAGTATTTTTACAATTAGGTGGCCAGCAAAATTTTCGGAATTGACCCTGCTCTGTCAATTAGTAAAGAACCACAGACATATGTACGTAACTGAACTTGAATAACACGGCTGTTACAGGAATCTGACGAGATGTATTCTCACATGTATCAGACCGTAATTATGTCTTTGAAAGGGTGCACTTCCGTGCATAGAATAATATTAAGCGAGTAAAGAAATATGCACCAAATTTTATGTTAAATATTTCTTTATACCCATATAAGCGTTAACGTTTACTCATTTCCTGCAATTGTAAAATAAAAGTCTGCGGGAATCGCATAGCCTTAGCCCTGTCAAGCATTACGATCACGACTTCCAATCCCACCCACACCAGGATGCAATTGATATTTTTCTGTGTTTTTCTACCTTGCGTCATACTTTTAATCGTTTATATTCTGAACCCTTACATGGTCGCCTGTACGTGCTGTTAAAAAGTCTGCAACAGCTTTTACTTTTAAGAAGCGACAACATGGTCTTACTAAACGCTAAATGGACTCAAGACGAAGAAGTCAGTATCTCTAAGGGAATTACCTCGGGCACAAGCTGGGAACGGTTAGTGGAAATGGTAAACTTTAATTGCGGTAGACTTACTAGGAACAGCCATTTTATTTTCAAAACAGCGTCATCATACCACACAAAACGTAAGCCTAACACATTAAAATAAAAAGACCCTTACTGTGTGGATGTCTCCCAGTTAACAAACGATATACTGGTCCCAATTGGGAAATTAGTGGGTATACTGGCAAAGAGGGAGTGAGACTGGCTGTCGAAATACGGGCGGTGTTTCAAGGATTATTAAATGTGACATAAAAAGAAGCAATTCTGAAGTGTTCCTTTTGTACTGTGTACAGTACGAACTTGTAACAATATTCAACAAAAGTACCATCACAGTATATGCGTATATTCGTGATATGGGATTTATTTGTTTATTTACTAGAATACTGCCAGCATGTTTCTATACATAATACACCATATTCGAGAAATCGTGTTATTATAACATACCTATGTTGAATTACTCACTTATAAAACTTTTGTCAAGTATATTCGTTAAAATATATAGTACATTTCCAGCGTTATGACTGAAAGCGATATACTAAAAGTCTTATTGAATGCTCGGATTTTCTTTCATATAATTGTTGAAAATAATTACGAGAGACTTTAAATAATTTGCTCTGTGTTATTTCCATTTTAAATTGCCACAACTCAATAAACTTCAAAGCATGTTGTTGATAATTTTATATTTACCTTTCCAGTCTTGTTGGTCACGTACTTAGGTACTGCGATTAAAATAAGTTGTTAGGTTATTAAGATAGAATGTTTGCAATATTATTATATAACCGCTTAAGTAAGATAATTGAACCACAAATCCGAAACTACCAAATGGGGTTCAGACGTAATAGATCAACAATAGAAAATATATTTATTGTGAGGCAGATATACGAGAAATGCCATGAATATAATGTTGATTTACATAATATAATTATAGACTTTTCACAAGCTTTCGATAAAGTTAATAGAGATGTAATATACAACAGTTTAACCAAATACAACGTCCCAGATAAACTGATTAAACAAATAAAACTAATAATGCAACGAACTAAAATGAAGGTGAAAGTAAACAACAGCTATTCTGAATGGTTTAAAACAAAAACAGGAGTCAGACAGGGAGACCCTTTATCCGTCCTACTATTTAGCGTAGTATTGGATTCAGTAATCATTTATTTAGAAATGCGAGGAAATATAACTAAAACATAAAACAGATTTGCGGCTACGCAGATGACATCGTTATAATTGGAAGAACAAAACAAATCTTAACTGACACTTTCTGCAAACTCAAATATGAGGCGCCAAATGCTGGACTAATAGTAAACAACAACAAACCAAATATTTATATTGTACCAGAAAAGCAATCTAGCCTACCTACATAGATACAGGAGAGGAAGAGATTGAAAAAGGAAATTCATTTAAATACTTGGGAACTATGGTGAATACTGACAACGCTACTGAGGAGGAAACTAAAGAAAGAATAGCAGCAGAAAACAGGGCATTCCATGTTCACAAAAAACTATTCACATCAAAGTTAATTTCCCGAAACGTCACATTACAGTTATATAATAGGTTAATTCGCCCAACAGTAACTTACGCCTCCAAAACATGAGTACTTAAGGAAAATACGATAAACAAATAGATGATTTTCGAAAGAAAGTTCACGAGGAAAATATTTGGCCCTACGAGATCAGAGGATGGCTACCGGAGGATCAAAACTAATCAAGAAATCAATAACCTATTAAAAGGACAAAATATAATTGGGCTTCTTAAAAAACAGAGATTAAACTGGTTAGGCCATGTTGAATGCATGGCTGAGGATAATAATGCCCAGAAGATTAAGAGATGGAAACCCATGTCTAAAAGGCCAATTGGAAGAACTAAAACACGTTGGGAAGATGACATTTTGGAAGATATAAGGAGTATGAATGTACGCAACTGGAAGGAAGTAGCACAGGACAGAGACAGTTGGAAGAAAACGGCTGAGTAAGCCAGAACTTTACATAGGTTGTAGCGCTTCATAAGAAGACAGTTATTAAGATAGATCACTGTGTCGTTATATGATCATTTTCTACTTATTGGTATTTCAAACCTTGATCACGTTACCGAACAACATTAATACGCACTTTTTCACGGAATTTGGAATTTTGAATTCAACAGTCGCCGTGAGCAGTTTTAAACCTGAAATAGCCTGGGTAATTTGATTGTTAATATTTATATAAGCCTACATAACCTAAACAGTTTCTTTCTACCGGATGCTGGTCACCTTGTGATGCACACCTGAAAGATGTTTGAAAGGTCCAGATATTTGTGCAAGGGCGGTGACCACTTAACTATGGGCGTGGAGGCATGGTCACATATTTACACAGCTTCGACATTTAAGGAAAGGCTTTTGTCCATGGTCAATATTTTATTATTTTCCCCCAAATGTGCTTACAAGCAGTGGGTTTGCAAATGGTGTGACCTCCAATGCGACTCTCTTCAGCCGCCCCTTTATTTTAACTCAGCATCTGGTCTGCATATCTGTTAGTTGTTTTGTCCATCGGTAGCTATGTACTGAACAGTGTGCTGTAATTCAGTGAGTATAAGGTAATCGCAGGAGAACCGACGGTGTTTCGATGGTGCATACTACTACTACTACTACTACTACTACTAATAATAATAATAATAATAATAATAATAATTATTATTATTATTATTATTATTATTTACAACTTTATGCAGTGTACTTACAATTTACACACCTGAAACAAACCACGTTTCAGTTGCAGATATTCATTGGTTAAAATTTATGGTACATGTAATGTTATTTTCGATGACAGAAGTTCCGTACTTTCACATTAGTGCTTTCCGCAGTATTCCTACTGTGCCCATTATGGATGTTTTCTGTATTTCCTTGGTGTCATGTTGTCTAGCGACGTTGCTCGGGTATTTTGTGAATGAATTTTACATGGCTCCAGTTACCCCTACTTCTATCGTTATCGATTTTGTATTTAAATTCCACATGTACAGTATTTCTATTGTAAGGTCATGATATTGTAAAAAATTTTAGGTTTCTTTCACGGTCATATTTTTATGTCCTAATATTGCAATATATATTAACAAACAAGTTCTTTATGGAGGAAGATATTACAAAAGAGATTTCTTATCAAGGCCACTAATAGCTCGAAGCTTAAACCATATTTCAGAAAAATATTCTCCTCAATGTAAGCATAAAAGTATAATATTAACTATATTGAAGTGAGTTATATATGTTAGCTTAGGTTCTAGTTGACCTTTTCTTTTGAATTTTGTCAGTTATGCAAATGCAAATTTCTGTTCTAAGCACTCTTGTGCGGTCCTTACTAAAATTCGTAACGATTTGTTTTTCTCTCGTTCCAAAGCTTGAACAAATTGGCTACGCGAAAGCGAAAACTTGTTTGGGTTCGTCAAACTTCTGTTACGATCTGTAATGTCAAAATAAACTTACGTAGTTTTCAAGATACGTGAAGGCATGGATTGTAAAAACTGTTAATTCACTGACATGACTTCTAAGATCCGTCAATGCACACTCTGTTCAACAAAAATCAAGCGGCTTGATATTTCGTACGTCCCGCTCAGGCAGTGACGTGACGTAGAGTTGCCATCATAATTCGAATCGTTTTACTTTCCCCATATTTGTGCATTCGTGGCGTTTCTCTGCCTTCCAATTATTACAATCAGTCACGCCGCGTATATATTAACCAAAGACACCAATACATTCGCTTAATTTGAAGTTAAAACATGAATTAAAGTTCATTAATTTTCCGAGGCGTATGGCTTGCTAGCTCTGCTTCCACGGATGGATGTTGCGAAAGGGTGGTTGTTCGCCGCATCCGAAAGTAGCCGAGCGCGTTAACGCGTGATGGCAATACTCTTCGGAGACAAACTACATTGGTTTTTAGTCTGCTGAGCGCTTCGGAACGGTAAGGTTGTGCGTGGAGTGAATAACCTTCCTGATCGAAAGTGACAGCAGTTAAGCGAGTAAGTTACGAGTACGCTTTCGTAACATGAGTGGTGATAGTAGCGAAGTAGAGTTAGTGAATTATGGCTGAACGACACGATACCATAATCTGCACCTTTGACCCTTCAAGTCCTCGTATCACGGCTTATGACATCCACGAATGGATCCACGCCACCCTACGGATCTCAGAACACATCGTCAATATGATCCAAATGGATGGTACAAAAGGGCAAGTATACATAAAATTCGTAGATAAGGAGTACGTACAAGTCTTACTGCGGGGGCGCGCCGTGGCATAGTGGTTAAGGCACTACGCTACAAACCGGAAGGTCGGGGGTTCGATTCCCGACGGTTTCATTGTAATTTTTCGGTGGTATAATACTTCCGGTCGCACTATGGCCCTGGGGTCGACTCAGCTTCTAACAGAAATGAGTACCAGGTGTATTTCCTGGGGGTAAAGGCGGCCGGTGCGTAAAGCTGACCACCGTACCACCATCCCGTGCCCTTCTCATGATATCTGGGAACCTTAACTTCCTGGAACCCTCTGGGCCAATCCAGGCCTGTAACGGGACTGCTTTACCTTTCACAAGCCTTACTGCGTGACACTTGCGGACAGGCGGAATATAAGTACCCAACCGGGGAATTGTCGATCGTGAGTCTTGCTGTGGCTGGCATGGGCACTAAAGGTATACGTATAGCCAACTTACCACCCGAAGTGCCCAACGACACACTCCGGGCAACGATTGCCCCATTTGGAAAAGTGCTGGATATGCAAGCCGAGATGTGGTCGAAGGCTTATATGTACTCAGTGGCCTAAGCCATACGACAAGTATCGATAATGTGGACCCGACACATACCGTCACATCTAATTGTGGCAGGGCACAAGGTGCTACTATCATATGAGGGCCAACCGGCCACATGCTATGGCTGCGGTGAAGTTGGTCATATGTACCAGGCGTGCCCCACACGCCAGAGAACGGGAATGGTGAGGCACAACCCTACGATTGGCACGTATGCATTCATTGTAATATCCAACGCTTCTTTATCGGAAAAACAACTGGTGGACATGACCACTGATGTGGGGCATACTGACGAGGAAGGAAGTACCGTCCACATTATGCAAGGATCTAATGCATCCTGCCAAGAGATGGATATTTGCATTGGGGAAACGGAAGCCCCCTCCACTACAAAACTAGGCAAACCACAGACACCTGCAGGGGGAATGGGCGCGGTCGTAAAGAACACACTACAACGTGGCCTACGATAGAAAGAATGGATATGATAGCAGAAGACACGAAGCACAACAAACAAAATACAAATAGGAAACAGGACCTGCAATTCCATGACACAGATGCCGGAACCTCGGGCATAGTAAACCAACTTGAGGACATGTGCAAAGTAAGTGATAGTGGGGAAACGAAAATAGACGACAAGGATACCAGTCCTACACACCACGGTATGGAAGAGACACAAGAAGACATATGGCATAGCCCGAAGCGCAACACAATGATGAGAGTCAAGAAGGACGCTGAGCAACCGAACGAGCGGACTCGCAGCATGTCGCGGCGGGTGACACACTAAAACGGGAAAACATAATGTTTCTCCCTCAGCCCCTCTTCCCGCACTCACGCACCGGATGAATGTTGTGAAAATTGCCACCATTAACATCCACGGAATAACCGCACACCCGAGAGTGGTGATGCTTATCGATTTCAATGACGAAAAGAATTCGACATACTGTTCGTGCAAGAAGTGACAAACCCGGAGATACTGAACATCATGGGTTATTTAACACACCTAAACGTCGGAACCACCATGCGTGGAACGGCCATACTCGCGAGAAGCGAGTTACATCTCTCGATCATCAACACACTGCATTCCGGACAAGCCATCGCTGCAAAATACAACGGAATGCGACTAATTAAGGAATATGCGCCGTCTGGTACAGCGCGGAGGACAGAAAGAGAAAACCTTTTAACACGGAACTGCCATATTTATTCCATGCCTTTTCCCAACACATGCTTATTGGAGGTGACTTCAATTGTATAATGCACCCCGCCGACACCACCGGTCCTTTCCAAAACAGCCGAGCCCTTACTGAGATCGTACGAGTCCATGCCTTGAGGGACACCTGGAACCAATACTCCCTACGTCCTACATATACACACTACTCTCCCAACGAAGCCACAAGAATTGACCGCTTCTACATGACCAAAGAACTGATGACACGCAAAACGGGAATATAAATCATAACAGCAGCGTTCACAGACCACCACGCTGTCGCGCTCCGCATTGCCACAAATGACCATGACGTGCGGAGGGGACGAAGCAGATGGAAGATGGAACCTGCGCTGAAGCAAGACGACAAAATCAAAGACAAGGTACGAAACGAATGGGTGAAATGGCGGCTTTATAAACGTTACTATCCCGATGTGACTATGTGGTGGAAGCTGTACATAAAGAAACAACTTCTACTCCTCATTCGACAGGAAGAAACCGAACGCCACAGAGGCCATAGACTCATGGAAATATCACCTATATGAATGCATCCGTGACATCTTACGAAGTGGTGGCCCTAAGAATGATAAACTCCCAGCTCTTCAACAGTACAAGGCTAAAATTGTGAGCCCTCACGCTTCGTGGTGAGCAAACGTCCTACTCGATACTAACGTTCAGGACAAGATGGATGGCGACGAACCATCCCTGTTACACATACTTAAAATGGTCCCACGCCGTGAAACACGGGCGTTTCGTCAGGTGCTGGACTCGCAGGACAATATCATCACCAGACCCCGAGAGGTAATTAACACATTTGTAACGCACCTTAGTCAGAAATACGGACCCAACAATCCAGACAGCATATGTGTTATCATACAGCAAGATGCCATACAAATTATTTGTCCAAAGAAATACGCTGATCATTTAGAGCAACCCATCAAATCTGAAAAGATCCTCACTACATTGCGAGGAGGAGACCGACATGAAACATCTGGGATTGATGGCATTAGTCTAGAGTTTCACACCGCCAACTGGGAAAGGTACATACAGAACTTCACGAGGTATTAAATCAAATGTTTTTACAAAAGACAATTACCCCCTAGCAGAAACATGGGGTCATAATCTACATCCCAAGTCTAACGGTGATCTGACAACAGACGGTTAGCGATACCCGCCTTAACATGGAATACAAACTTCTGGCAAGGAACTTGGCCCGCAGTCTCCGAAGCATTATAGCGGATTAGCTCCAACACAGTCAATTTTGTGGACTTCCCTGAAACTCTATCCTAGACGCTGTATTAGTTTTTTGCTTTTTAATCGCACACTCTGAGTTTACAGGTACGTCCTTATGCGTCATAACTCTGGATTTTCGGAACGCTTTCGTCCGTATTTCACACCAATAACTGTTTCACATTCTGCGGATATTCGGGATAAGGCATGGTTCACAGAACGACTACACGCCCTGTACGAAAATGCAACTGCGTCAATGCAAGTCAATGGAACTTTGGCAGGCTCCATATCAATCCAGAGTTGAGTGCGGCAAGGGTGCCTCTTAAGCATTGCCCTTTATGCGCTACGTCCTCAACACCTCCTCCGTTCACTGGAAGAAAACCTACGGGGAATCCAGATTGGACGACGTG
>Ga0209629_10004072_pt1 | contig 10720 bp, 9 predicted proteins | sample TergutCu122P5_FD_187286 | JGI IMG/M metagenome (GOLD analysis project Ga0209629, IMG submission 187286) | Cubitermes ugandensis P5 segment gut microbial communities from Kakamega Forest, Kenya - Cu122 P5 (SPAdes) (version 2) | ecosystem: Host-associated > Arthropoda: Insects > Digestive system >... | reverse complement strand
CTGGTGACTACATTGAAGGACAGTAAAACTTCGAAACATGTATCTATTTTGTATCAGTTGTAAATAAATAGTTGCCACTATTAAAGTTCCAACCCTCGTATAATGATAGCCAGTAAATGTTTTAGGCTTACACAAGCAAATTAAATCTGAGCTGTTGCTTCTCAAATGTAAGTAATCATTAGAAACCTTGTATTAGTCTGTGGCTCAGGAGCATGGACTGCAATCAAGTCCAGTGAATGAGCCCAGGATATAGTTTGAGAGGAAAATTTCAAAGAGTTTCTATGGAGCTGTTTACAATGAACAGTGGTCAGGTAGATACTGTCATGAATTGTATTGCTGTGCAAGGAACCTGTAGTCTCTTCATTTAAAGTTCATGAAAATTAATACATTAATGTGAGCTGGACATGTAAGAATGGAATATGTGTTCAAGGAGACCCAAAAAGGAAGAAGGGGGATTGGAAAGCCAAAGCTATGGATGGACTGGAGAAAGAAACTGGAAATAAAACAAGAGTAAAGTCTAACACCAAATGAAAGTTTTAACAATACAAAGATATTTCCAAGAAATAAATCACTTTACATAATTATGGGAATAGGAAAGAATTCCAATAATGGACTTTGCATTGTAGAACCAATTTCAGAATGTATTCCCACAGTAGCAATCTGTGATTCATAATCACAGCAATAAACTGACTGAGCCCATGAGGCAGGTTCTGCTATACTTGTTATGAATTTAACTTATGTTGTTACAAACCAATTTTTTATTGCATAAATTTGTATACAAATAGTTGGCACAACCATACAAAATATTTTATTGTTAAGTATGTTACCCAGTTTTAATGAAACAGCATGATAAGTGTTGCCTGTAGCATTTGGGCCCAACAGTTACAAGTTCACATACTATTTATATGATTATCCCTTTCATCTGTGTGCTGAAATGTTTAGTGTATCCTAAAGGAGGTATTTCCAGACCCAGTATTTCTTATAGTTAACAGTACCTAGCAAGTTATTAGCAATAAACAAGATCATTATAATAAAATGCTGCCTTGTATTTTACAACAAGATTGCATTAAATTAACAAATAAAGCAGTATTATTGGACTGAAAAGTGCTGAAGGTTTATTTTTCATACAAAACCATTTGGTCCCTATTACAGCAGTGTGAACATGGAAGTGGACTCAAACAGTACATGGCTAGATCTGCACTCTGGGGATATTCTGCAGCATGCAGTGGTAGTTACGTGCCAACGTTCTGGGACAACCTATCCGTCCCATCTCAAGGGTCAAGAAATCCAAGAACAATGACCAATAGGTTGTCCTGAAACGTCAGTATGGAATTACCACTCTGCACTGCATAATATCGTAGAAGAGCATAGATCTCATCTGCATTGTAGCGGAAACCTGAGATCATGCAGTGCATGTGGCTAAAGCTGTATGCATTGGGTTCATTGGTTAGGGTCTGCCTTCAACAGTTGGTAGTTACTCAGTCAGTCAAGATTTGACTTACCGATGTTCTAACAAAGCTTTCAGTAGCTCAGATTACATGTTAAATGGTAGGATGTTTTGAACAATGAATAGAAAAGGATGTGTGGATGCAGTTGTTTGTGGCTGAATTTGAGGTGCTCTTCTTGCATTTTTCTAGAGGGACTGAGGAAAAAATCTCAGTTTAGTTGGCCGGTGGACCAATATTTGAAAATAGAACCTCCCTACCGTAAAGCAGGGGTACTGTTCTCACCTGCAAATGGAATAGTTGTTGCAAGAACTTTGCATTGTACCCTTTCCTGACCCAATTTATGTCTGTCTCTTTATGATCCATTTTTGTATCAGCCTTCTTCCCCACAGGTTTTGCAGACAATTGTAATATAACAGTGCACAGTGGCCAGGTCTTCAGGTCTGGACCTCTGCTAGTCATTAAATTATTTTAATATGAACTGTTCTTATCAAAGAAACATTTCTTCTTATACATGTAGGTAGGTTTCACCCTTTCATAGGCCACAAAGGTCCTTAGGGAGAGTAGAGGTATAGCTCTATTTTATTTTTGACCTCAGCACTAGAAGGGGGTGAGGGGTCAGCATCACGCCCCGGCTGCACCTTACCCCTGGGGAAGACCCAGCACCCATTGTACAGGAGGCTGAGTGGGGCTCAGGGCCGGTCTGGACAGGTGCAGAAAATCTCACCCCCACCGGGATTCGATCCCTGGACTGCCCAGCCCGTAGGCAGTCGCTATACTGACTATGCTACCCGGCCCACTTCTTATACATGTGCTGCCCCTAATTCAGTAGAACAAAGAAAATGAAATGTCTGCTGCCAAATTAACGTACTAAAACATGGTGTGGCCATGCCATAACTTGGGCTGCTCATAAGCAGTTTCTTATTACACGGACAGGGCAATCAATGTGGGTTTTGTTATGGACAAAGTGGCAGTGCAACAGGTTTTTCTCAAAGCCCTTGGGTTTCCCCTGTCAGTCTCATTCCATCAATGCACCATATTCATATTTCAGTTTACTACCACTGACACTATAAAATCTTATGAACTGACTGTTGTTAAATGAACTATCAGACATAAGGAGTGGTACATTCATAAAATATCTGAGTCAGACAAATGCTTTCCACACATTAACACTTCTGACATGCCACCAGGTGGACTGTTGTGATAGGTACTTGCAAATAACCAGATCACATAGAAAGATTTTAAGCAGAACCGAAAAACACATTTGGATTGAGCTTAATCACCTTTCCACACAGTCATTACATTTTAGACTGGAATATGGCTAAGGCAGTCACTAACCTGTCACCAAAAAAAGCCCCAGTTTGACCCAAGGCCAGTTCACATGGTATTTGCAGTGGTCAAAATGTCGCTGGGATGAGTTTTCCTCTGAGCAGCATCATTCCACTCATCATCATATTAATATTTCATTCATCTGCCACTGACACTAAACAATCTCGGTGACAGCACTGTTAAACATTAAGCATATTTTAATTTTCATCACCACACAAGGGTCTGCACACTCTATTTATATAGGGGTGTACAGTACAAACATAATTACTACCAAAATAAGTTTTAAAAACTTCAATTTCAGGTTGATCAAGTAACATTTTGTATAACTGATTAGTGAATTCCCCACCTAAATAAACCTTTAAGGTAAGTGACGTCTATCTTACTCAAACACTGCAGGGTCCTAGCCACCTGATTTTAATTATTGTTTTAGACACCACAGTCCTACCAAGTATTGAACTTAATATCCAATAAAGTCACACCGATTGAAATGATAAAATTAAATAAATACCTTGACAGAAAACTGTGGAGCATGGGGAATATGGCCTCATTTGCTGTATGTCAGAAATGACTCTTAGTGCCCAGCTATTTACTGACATTAAAAGGGACCACATGAAGGGACAAGTGCCTTGGGCAACATCTGGCCTGTTGAGTATGTGTTGACACCCATACCAGATATGTGGAAGTGGCGTGCTTGACTCAAAGTGCATGAAATGAAAACATACTTTGGAGGTTATGTGCACGTTTCACATTCAAAACTACTGAACAGATTTGTTGTTGTGGTATGGAGGCCTCTCATAGACGTAGAGAGGTAAATTACATTTCTGCCATATTCATGCACATTAATATTATTGTACATGATGAAATTTAACTTTATAAACAAATAGCTTATCTACAACACATTTGTTTTGGAACAAAATATATCTTCAAGACAGATACACTGAAACCATTTTTTGTATGGTGCATATTTAACAAGATACAATGTACAATAAACCTTCCCTCTAGCAGTATCATCTGTGCACTGTGTTATGTCTCTGAAAATGTAATGTAGGACTGCAATTAGTATCAGTAATTTTGATCAACTCTGTCAAAACTAATTAGACTGAGGATACAAACCAGTAATTGGCTTTTGTGAACACAAAAAGAAACCTTCAGTTTCCATAAAATGTATGTATATAACATGCAGGGCAATTCTTGCCAGCTTGTAGCTATCCTTTTCAAGGACTCTCCTCTGTGGAGTCAGCCCTATCTTCAGGAACTGAATATCTGGATTAAGAGGACCACAGAGTTGCACACGAATGTTATTGAAAAATGTGTATGCTGAAAATCAATCCTCTGCTATTTATGAAGTGTTCCTTGCAGTGTGTGAAGTATTTTTAATCTCACTTTCAAACTACCAGAAGACTTCCATGTGAGTGAAATGTTACCAACTGCTAAACTTGAGATGTGAGTTCAGTATGCTTACTCTGTAACTTTCCATTAAGTAAACAAGAGTGGAGATAATGAACCAAAGAAGTCAGCGATACAGTTATCTGGGAGAGATAACGTTGGTAGATCAATTGACTGCTGTTACATTTCCTCTTAATTCAGTTTAATCACTGAGTCAGAAGTGAAAAGTAATCAGTATAAAAGAAAATGTCTGTGACTATTTGTTTTATTTTCCTCCCCTTATCTCCCTTCCACTTTCACTGAACTGCTGTAGTTACATAATAAGGAACACATCTCATACTCTTATGTAAAACAAAGATTGAGGCTATTTGATAAAAGTCAAGAGCTTAAGGGATTATTTTGGACATAAGAAAGGTGGCATAACAGGTTAAAAAACATTTCATATACTGTTAGTTCATATGTTATTTAATAACACTGTTTAACCATAGACATTTGAAGCATGGAATGAAATAGAAATATGTTAATGAATGATGAGTAGATAAGGCTGTAGCAGGAGGCAGGCACAGCATGCTTGAATGTGCAGTCCCAAAATGTGCTTGAAGAGGTAGAAGTAAACCAGTCAGGATAGGTAGAATCAAAACAAATATCTCCTGAAAAATGGACCCATATGTTACCTGCACACCAATCTGGTTGGTGTTACATAATAAGCAACTTCAAATTTGTGATCTTCAATTAATTTCATTATTACCATAAGATAGAAGACAGTTTGTGTTTCAAACCCTTACAGACTTACACCAAAATAGGAGAAATATTATTAAAGTTGGTATTTGTGAAATATAAATTTACTGTGATTAAGCCAGCTCAAGAGAGGCTTTTGTAGTGAAGGAAACAAACCTTCAGTTCCTATAAAAGTAGGAAATTTCTCTACCTATTGAATAACTGTCAGTTGCTTGAGGAAGACTGTACTAGGCACTTAATGCAGTACAGAAACAAAATGTTACTTCGTTTTCCATGTTTTCAGCTGACCTACACTGAGGATGGGTGTGTTGCGGGTGGGTGTGTTGGGTGCAGGAGTTGTGGGAGTTACAACTGCTACTGAACTGCAGGCAGAGTATCCGACGGCTAGCATCACCATAATTGCAGACAAATTCAACAAAGACACAACAAGCGAAATTGCTGCTGGAATTTTCCGACCAAGCCCAAGCTTTGCTGGACCCACAGTTGAAATTACAAGGTTATCTAGAAACATATTTTAGAGTTCAATTTCTGGTAACTGATGGATAAATCTTTCCCATTTTTCTTCCATCCGCTTTCCAAAACACCAAAGGTCATGTTACATACATATAGTGTATAGAGACAGAGAGAGCAATGCATTTACTAGTTGTGTTTGAGTATTAACACATTCACTGCCATAGTTGACCTAAGTCGATTTAATAATTCATGCTTAAAATCGCCAGCGTCGACCTTAGATCATCTAATTTCTCAATCACACGCGCTCCGCTCTTTCAGCTTAAATCAGCTACGTGACCTGTCATTATAGGCAGGAAACTTATACAGCAGCTTCAGTATATCTAGCTGACGTTATCTTTATCCATTTTATAGTTCATTATGCTTACAATGCGATATAATGAACCCGTGTTTATCCTTATGATCAGAGGGAGAGTGGGTTGTTTCTGGCTGCAGTCTATAAAGAATCTTTTATACGTGAAGTCATGTGTGTGTAATAGTTTATACTTCTCAGTGCAACATGGCATCTAGGAAAAGAAAAACAATTGGATTTAGAACTGAAGAAGAATTAGCTGATGTGGTGAATGAAATTGTAAATGACAGTGATTCAGATACAGGAGGCTGCTACACATGATATCACATGCTGAAACATTACTGAAGGTATGTTCTAAATTTCAAGTGTTTATCTCATATAGTTTTCGTGTAATTATTTTTTTACTGAAATAATGAAAGAAGGGGATGTGGACCCTTTAAATGGCTGGCATTTTAATGCCCCTGGGTATTTAAATAGCTGGCAGCGAATGTGTTAATGGCAGGTGTCTGCAAGCAAAGTGCTAACAAAAATGTTTGAACCTAAAGGTGAAATAGGGTACACTGGAAGTTACGTCACAGCACAGAACATAATGAATTCTATGGCTCATACTATACTGTTAAGGTGTGTTAACATTTGCCAGACATACAGTTTACATGGAGAAAATAGTTACTGCATGCAGGATTTTGATGGAGCAGCCATTTGGAAGACTGAAAAGGATATTGTAAATTAAGATGGATGAGAATATGAGATGGACCCACCTGGCTCAGGATTATGTTCTGCTTTTAGTGGTACTGAACCTTCTGGCTTTGTTACTGGAGATGCACCAATTCAGATTTGTTTTAAAAAGTTTCCTTCTTATAAATTCATTTTACTCATTAGAGGAATATTTCGTTTGGAATTCCAATAGAGATTGTGACTCAGTGTAATCATTTTGAAAGTAAACATCAAAATATTTTTACATGTAACATAACTCAATACCATTCTATATTATGACATTTAATTTGAATTCTTAACTCTTAGGTATATTTATATAAATACACACATATATATAGATGTAGTGACAAATTCCACTTCCAATTGGTCTTTAAATTTTGTGTTGTTATTTATTATATTGTATTGTGTGGATGTCCATATATTATAAGTTGTGTTGTAAACTGTAATCTGTAAGTGACGTGTCCAATGTTATATATGTGACTGAATGGATGAACATATAAACCAGACCAAACCAAGCTACATAGTACACTGCTGTTAGTGTCAGAGCCCTCGACTTTCAGTTTCCATACTTAGCCACTGTCCTGTTTTGCATGTATTTATGTCTCAAGCTGTTACTAATATGCATAATGTGTCATATTTTCTTTAAGGCAGCAATTCTCGTTTGTGGTGTGGATCACAGAAACATTAATTTTCTGCAGGGTCAAACTATAAATATGAAAGTGTTTTTTTTAATATAAATTGAAATGGGACTAAAAAGAAGGTACACTTAGAGCACAGAAAATAATTTTTGATGTAAATGTAATTGCATCTTTTTTATGTATAAATGCAACCGAATGTTGCAATTAACTTTGAGTATATCAGTGAGGATGACAGTCAATAAATAAATGGCTACAGCAAACAGGCAAAACTGAGTCAAAAGCCAAATAAGGTGAGGAAACACCATCTTAATGTATGTAACACTGCAGTACAGGAAATTATTTATCTAATGTGTAATGTTTTTATTAATCTTTTCAGCCAGTGGATCAGAGACTCATACAACTATTACGATGCTCTGCGAAGATCTGAACAGGCACCCAGGGCTGGGGTTAGTCTGGTGTCTGGTTATATCTTCTCCAGTGTTGATCCATCACTAGTCCAAGTAGGTTACATTATGACTGACATAATCGGTTACACCAAATTGTAACAATGTTTAATCCAAAATCTTAACTAAAACAATGGTACAAGGTGCTCCTTGAGCAGGTGGTTTTCCTACTGGTCAAGAAATTCTCTCTTTATCTGAAACTAAATATTCGCATAAATTTTCACACGTCTGCCACTAAAACTTTTCCGTAGCCAATTTGACCCATTCTACAACTCCATAGCCAATTTGACCCATTCCACAAATCCATAGCCAATTTGACCCATTCCACAACTCCATAGCCTATTTGTTTTGTGTAATATTAATAACATGGTCTCTCATCTATGCAAGCTGTGAAGTGTCTGTTTCCATGATTACCACACAGATTTGTAAAAAATTAAGTCTCCCCTGTGTACACCATCAAGACATACTCGTACACAGAGAGCAGAGGTATATCTCTACTCATTCTTAACCTCAGCACAAGATGGAGGTTAGTGGTCAGCTTCACACGTCAACCACTTTACCTCCAGAGAAAGAACCCTGGTACCCACTGAATAGCAGACTGGGTGGTCCCCAGAGCTAGTCTAGATGTTTTGATGAAGAAAAAAAATTCTCTTGCCTCTGCCAGAAATCGAATCCCTGATCGCCCAGTCTATGTGTGCATAAAATATTCCGTGTCACATTTGTTTGTCCCTTTTTGTGCTGGAATTTAAAACATTCTCTTTATGACATCTCATATTTTGGTGGCAGTGACAATTTACATTGTGCTCATACGGGTTATGACACCATATGGTCGGTCTTATTGGTGGTTATTTTGTTGGAGGAACTAGTTACCTTGAAGATGTTGGCAACAATGGGAGGCTGTTTCCTGGTCATAATTTAAGTAACAGAACTATGGTATTACTCAAGGAAAATTTACTACTTTCATTCAAAAGTGTAAACTATCAGAACCTACCACTACTGTCTTACAACCCAGTCAAAGAAAACAGATAATATGCCCCTTCAGGTGGCACCATTAGACATGAGAACCCCTAAGACAACAGGCTCTTAAATTTTAAAGGTCTATGACAGAACCTGCATTTCTGGGAGGGGAACTGTAAAAAATTTGCTGTCCAACCTTCTGCTTTGAATATTTTCCATTTTCCAGAATCACTTCTTGGAGGGAACCGTTCCACTGTATCGGAGAACAACAGAAGAAGAACTCAAGCTGTGCCCTGGAAACTGGAAGTATGGGTCTTATTTCACAACACTCGTGACAGAATGCACGAAGTACTTGCCTTGGTCATTAGAGAGGTAATAAAATATTTAACATATTCTTTTCCTTCTCCCTCTAGTAACAGAACCTAATTCAATGCCACTAATAACCCACAGTGCCATCAGACAGTATCCTAACTGCTTCAGTCCTTTTCACATCTGCACAGATCAGTTCTGTAAAATTTGTTTCAGTGTTATCATCCCACCTTGTTTTCAGTTCTCAAAGTGCCCACAATCCAATTCATATCCTGTTTTCCTACCTGACCCATAATATTTTCTTAATCTTGTTACTGCTTAACAATTATAATTGATTGCACAAATCACAAAGTCCTTCTTTATCCTGCACTCTGCGCTGCACGTCTCTCAGGATAGAATGCTTTGCCGAGTTCTTCATTTTCAAAATGCATCATATAATGTTTTGTCATATAGAGTTAAGAGACCATGTTTCACGACCATAAAAGTCATAATATGTATACAGTGATACCTCGGCTAACGAGTGACCCTGCTAACGAACTTTTCGGCGAACGAAAATTTTTTTCGCTGTTTTTCGGACTCGGCTAACGAATGTTTTAGTGGATGCACGCGCTAACATAAAGCAGCAAACATGAACGGTCAGGCCATTCCAGGAGCTTGTCTTTTCCGTCTGTATTTGTGGGACAAAGAAATGAGCTGACCACATCACATAGAGGAGACACACCAACCTGACTGGGTTGTTTACGTTCGAGACAGTGAGAAGTTTCGGCTAACGAATGTGATTCCGGAATGAATTATCTTCGTTAGCCGAGGTACCACTGTATATACATTATGATACTACTTTCCCAAAGGTATACGGTCCAGGATACATCATCCATAAAATGATTGATATGGAGACTGGATGGCTGGTGTTAGATAATTAGTAGAAGAACTGGGATTGGTCCCGTGACTACCGCATCCAGAATGTCATTGAATCCCACCAACAGAAAATGTTGGCATTACTTTTGGTATATTTTGTTTTTCAGATTTAAACAAGCAGGTGGCCAAGTGGTAGAGAAAACTGTGACTAAGTTGCAAGACCTGGAAAACAACTTTGACATAGTAATGAACTGCACGGGATTTGGAGCAAAGTACCTCTGCTCTGACATCAAGTTGGTTCCAATACGAGGACAAGTTATTAAGGTCTTGTGAGCACAGTTACTTATAAACACTACACACTAATATGGGGTGAATGCAGAGGTTATGTCTGTCTCATTATATTATGGACATCAGTTTAACCCTTTACCTGCTAACGTGGAGAATATGATGAGCTCCGAATAATGCTAGCAAAGGGCAGATGGGATTTAATTTGGCGTGTAAAGGGTTAATTTATGCTGAAAGTTCTCACATTAGTCTAAACCGTATTATGTGCATTTAGAACCTAATTTTGACATTTCTGAACAACAGCTCATTGTACAGAAGTGAATACTGTGAAATACAAAGGTAAAAAGATTTTATACCTCTGTGGCTCATATGTTCTTGGAGTTCATTACTCTGCTGCAGGTAAGTGTCATGTAATGATAACCACAACAGTAAATGCAGGTGAGCTTAATGTTGTGGCTGTCTTTCTCCATGAAGAGAATCCTAGTATCTGTTTGATAGGATCAGTTAGCCTCAGTGCTATCATGGAAAAGCAGCAAGAAGAAGAATTTCATTTCGTCTTGGAATTGAACTACGGTTGTCCTGTCAACATGTAGCATGTAAAGAGGTAGTAGCGGATTGTATTCAAAAACAGAAAAGCAATAGTATGCAGTACTTAATTTGTTAAACCACAAATTGAATTAAAAACTGATGGAATTAAAAATATCTCAGACTGTATAAGAAAGAGCTGTGTAAATGTACAAGGTGGTTCAAATATGACCGGGACTGATTTGTATGTAAACAAGCCGCACTGTGCAGCAGCTGTGCGACCTTGAGAGAGTG
>Ga0209629_10004071_pt1 | contig 10721 bp, 7 predicted proteins | sample TergutCu122P5_FD_187286 | JGI IMG/M metagenome (GOLD analysis project Ga0209629, IMG submission 187286) | Cubitermes ugandensis P5 segment gut microbial communities from Kakamega Forest, Kenya - Cu122 P5 (SPAdes) (version 2) | ecosystem: Host-associated > Arthropoda: Insects > Digestive system >... | reverse complement strand
TCCTTTGCCTGAATCTCCCTAAATGCGTCTTATAAACAAAGATGAAAAACAATGGCGATAACTCATCTCCTTTTTTTTCCAACCATTCTTAACAGGAAATGTGTCTGACACATATCTGCCTACCCGGACTCTGTTACAGGTTTCATTTAGACACACTTTTGTTAGCGTTGCTAGTTTTCATACGGATACCGAAATCAATGAGGATACTATATAGGACCTTCCCCATCAATAAATCAAATATAAGCTTTCTTGAATTTTATAAATAGGTGATGCACTGGCTTTTTGTACTCCAATTTTTTCTCAGGTACTTGAAAAATGCAGAATATAGATCAGTAATTGATCTATTACGTCGAAATCCACACTGATAATCCCAATAATTTTCTCTGTACATTGAGTTATCCTTAAGAGAAGAATGTAGGATAAAAATTTTATGTACATAATAAAAATAGTATGCCCCTGTAATTACTAAAGTCTCTTTTATAACTTTATATAAATAGGTATAACTATTGGTTCCTTCCCTTCTCAGGCAATTCCTCCTTGTAAATAGAACCAGTAAGTCAGGACGAATTTTCCTACTCCCTCCTTTAATCAATTCAGCTGGAATTTGACCAATAGCTGGTGATTTGCATCTTTTCAGTATTTCAATAGCCATTTCAAACTCAAAGACCCTGGCCCTAGGCACTGGTGGCTCTGCTGTACGTATTTTAATATACCTAACATATTTAACACCATGTACATTCAACAACTTACAGCAATTACTCATTCGCTTAGCCAACATTCTGTGGGCGTCTGCAACCAGATCAGCTTTACTATGTTAGTTCTAGGCTGGTAACCCTTTTTAAAGTCATTGATGTTCCTAGACAAATCTATAATATTCCTGTCCCTCTGTGTGTTCCAAGTTCCTTAATTTTACTTCTTGTTTTATACTGTTCAAATTAAATACGTTACTTAATTTTTTTATGTATTTTTATGTATGTACCGTGCATCTTGTATTATCCAGACCAACAAATGTACAAATTATATATATATATATATTAACAATATTTTATATATCGTAAATTCTCTTACATGTTTCGATGCACCCGCATCATCTTCAGGGAATCTTTTCCTTCTACTTTGCTAAAGCTAGAAAATCGTTAATATAAAAACTTAATAAAATCAGTAGATTAAAATGTTCACGCGATCGTTATAGTTGATACAATATATAAAACATTGTGAGCTGTGTCAACTGTTATTACAGTACGTGGAAATTGTTAGCTTGGTGGCTGTATAAACAATCTGGGCTGTCTTATAAGTGTAATCCCTATGTTGGTGTTTCCTGTATGCGGGTATGATGAGAACTTATTTTGGTTTGGATCCTGTAACAACTGCGGTGCTCATTTACTAACTGACAGTTTTCTGTAACTTTTGCTATTACTAGACTGTTGTCAGTATCACAGTCAGCTCCCGTGAAGGATTGTACATCCAGTACCTAAATGCCATCTCCTATCTATTAATTTACGATCAATCTGATTGTGAGTCTTCCCATTATGAGAGGTCCAGGTATGTTTATGAATGTATTGGTGTGGGAACATATTGTTCTTAGCAACTAGATTTTTAAATATGGAAAATTTTACTGCTCTAACACCATTATATTAATACACTCATGCAAACTCCGATTTACAATTGTGGGTTTGAAAATATACTCTGTCCGCAGTTTATCATTAAAATATCCTAACAGAATTTTCATACGGTACTTAAGGAAAATGATCGAACAGCTATTCTAATTCCTCAGAAAAACTGTCCTTTGAGTCATCACTTTCGTAATCAGCTGCTGCATGCGCGTTCAGTACAATGATATCACACAAGCTACCTCTAAAGACTATACATGACGCCTTATCAGTAACAGACTGTTGTCTTAACTGCTGATAATATTCTGTAGTGTACACAAAATCCTGTTTCCAATTGAAGATTTTCATTACGTTTTACATAGATAAACGTATAATCGTCTGTCGTTACAGTTCCTCCTTTGTCCCACCTAAACTCCAGCACACAAACCAAATCTAATTTACACGTCGCTAATTCCCTGGCCTCTGTAGTAAATGACCCACACCTGTAGAAGCTTCTCATGTTCCACGTGCCGAATTTCATGTCTCTTTTCCATTGCTTATGTCGTGCCAAAGGATCAATTCAAGTCCGAGGTCTGGCGAAATGTTTTGTAACTTGGTATGTTTTAAAGGTGAGGAGTTGTCAACACCACCCCTAATCCCCAACCTGGAAGGCCACCCCTTGTTGTCTTTCCGCCGCTGATTATTCAATATATTCGCAGCCACACTCCTTGTCTGATGGTCGCTCCTGCATCCGCAACCTGATGATGTTCCATTCTGTTGTGACAGGGACCCACTTATCACGGCTTCTAATCATAATAATATTAATGATTGATACAAAATAATATTTGTATACACTAAACAATAGTGTCATCCTCCTAATGAATGAGTAAAGAGACGCGTTTCCTCTGAAATTAAAGTGGCTGAAGCTTAAACCTTACCACTCACCTCCATCCAGAACAACGCTGAAGTACGGGTAGAGCTAGACCTCCATTCCACATATGTCAATACCGCGCATAAGAACAGTAACAGTAACAACAGAAAGACTGAAAAAAAATACCTTGGAAACTACAGGATTATAAATAATACAAATTTAGAACTTAGAAGAAACACTTTTCTCTGTAGGATGTTAATTACATGTGAACCGCAAATTAAGTATCTTAAAATATGGGATAGTGTGTGACCTGATTTCCTTGCTACTGTTAAAGTCCATTGGCATGGCACTTGGGTTCCATAGCAGGCAGGAAGTTTCTTACTATTTTAGAGACCGTTAGCTTCTGTAGAAGACTCTGCTTCATGCAGCTAGTTTTCTGTAGTGCATAAGCTGCTAAACCTAATATTTTGAAAGAAGACTTGATTTAATATACCACTCTTCAAATATATGAGAGATTTTGTAAAATTATTGAATGTGAAAAAATTATAATTTTTATTGCAGTTAAAATAAAGAGCTGCACACCAGCACTTCAAAGCTACAACCTGTCCATCATTGACGGTATTCACTCAATCCATGAAATGGTTCGTATCGCCACTGTGTTGAGAGCCCGGATTCAATGGAGCAGGATCTCGCGTCTCCTTGTGTAAATGCAGTGAAGCTATTTCTGGGTCTATTCAAAACAAATTCCACAAGGTTCTTGTGTGTAAATGCCTCGTGCATAGTTTCTGCTTTCAATTATGCTCTCTTCTAGGAAACAGAAAAAAATTCTTGTTCTTCGCTACAAGTAGATACAATCAATCCGCACCGTGGTTGTATGCATCATAATGTAGAACTGAGGACCTTCAACTCTTAAGCAATGATTGCGGTTATCAATATCAGTCTATGCGTAACTATTGTCAGTTAACTTCTTACGATGGTTTGGCTCTATATTACAATTACGAATTTGTTGTGCCTGTGCAAAGAAATGCAAAAATTCTCCATTTTAGCAGTGTCATGTCAGCCTACCTCTATGCCCACCTGTAAGAGTTCGAGAATTAAGGAAGAATTTTTCGTAAAGTTCGGCATTGGAAAATTCTACTAAACTTTGTAGAAACATTTCAACGTTCGTCAGTCTTGGACAGCAGTAATGTACACACTTAATACGTGCATGAGTTTACCTCTGCACCTCGAATGTGGTACCCTAAAAATTTATTGGAAAAAAAATTATGGGCAAGAGTTGTAGACAAAAATTAATCGTATCTAATGTCCAACACACTTCTTCCGTAAATGTGATGGTTTTCGAAGTAATTAAAACAGGCACCATAATAGTTATAGCTGTACATATATGGGCTTTTTGAGGGGGAAGCCTAAAGAGAATGTCCTCAGCAATTCATTTGAATCCATCTTCCTTAAAATTTCAGGTTATTGTGTAACTCGATGGTTCTCGACTTTTTCCTACAATTTCAAAACGCTTAAAAATAAACATTTAGAACCTTTCACTGGATTCTGTTTTTGTGTTATTTCTTCATGCTTCTAAAATTTCACATCCTTTCAAATAAATTGTTGTCCTCAACAATTTGTTACAAAACTCTATTCGTCAGTAATATCACCACCATTCAAAGAGATTTTTTTCCATTTTAACAATATTCAAAAACAAACACTACGTTCAGGAAACTACTGCTTCCGTCTTTAGTTGAAGGAGGTAGCTTCCGAAACTTAGCGCTTTTTTAAAATATTGTTACAATAGAAACTGTCCATATGAATGTTGTTGATATTAATCACGTACAACCATTGTCAAAAAAAATCATTGTATTCTTCAGCTTTTATGTGTTTTGGGATATGTCGCGGTGTCGTTTGGTGACTCATTTTCGACGTTTCGAAGGAACATATTGCCTTTAAATGCAAGGTGAGACATGAATTTTGTGGCATAGTAAATTCTGAACGAAATCAGGATGGGGTTGAAGGCTACTCCCCCAATAATGTCAAAATGCATGTTATTTACTTTGTTATTTATAGTTTTTGGTTTTTAAGAGGAAGGCAGGAAGGTGCTCCAAAAGAAATCATTTACTTACCAACTGACACGGTGTAATATTCCAGATTACTTTAATCTTTTGCTTAATGCCGGTTTGTCACTCATATTATTAGACTAATTGCAAATGTGCACAAAATATGATATTTGTATGGATTTTTGACAAGGAATACGAATATATAGCTTATTCTCCACACTTCGAAGGCCAATATATGATGGAATTTTGGGCGATTTTTTTTCATTCTTGCGGATATATTTTCAGTAGGTAAATGACAAAGGAAACATATGTAGCTGTTGCATTCCGTTCGGTTCCTGCATTACATTCTTGTAATATATTCTACAGCGTCATTTAGATAAATGTTTTCCAACATTCTTTTGTGAACTAGCAATACATCACGCAAATATTTACTGGCACTTCTTCATTGTAATTTCTTCCAAACAAATTTTACGATCGCCCTCCGATAGCAAGTAACATCTATTTGAGTACGGACTACAAGAAGTTAACGCGTTTTCTCATCCTTGCTAGGGGACTTTAAAACTGCATTTATTATGACTTCTGAACTTGAAAATTCAGTATTTATATCAGGTATATGGTAACAGGGACACAAACAGATGGAACAGAGGGACTTGTAACTGGTAATTTTGGGTAGGGACGCAAACAATTTTGTTTCCGAACTTACGGTATTGAAGTTAGGCATTTAGTGGATCTGTCATTCCTTGTCGTGTTCTTCAGCAATTAAATATAACGACCGATATTTCTTATATTTGTCCGTCTGTATCTAAGAGTTTGGGCAGTTTTGTTTTCCATCATATTTTTCAGTGTTTTATATTTTCATCAAAGTTGGATATTTCCAGTCCTCAGCCACATTAATTAATGATAAAAGCAAGTATACTTAAGGCAATTAATTTTTTTTTACATTTCCCTTAAAGCGTCTCACAGGTTTTGTTAAAACTGGGTAAGGGAGTCTTTCACTAATGTGCATTTATTTTTTCTCCTTCCGTTCTAAGTTTAATTTACAGACATTTCATTGTTATTAACACCAACCGGCCTGAAATGCTTACAGTTACAGTGTTGGACGCACGCTTGGATGAATTCAGCGAGAATGAAACATATTCTTTCAGATTTGTAACATTTCGATATATCGATGGCAATTTCAGGTGCGTTAATCTGGGATTTTGGGTCTAACGGTGCGGCACTTTATGAGACTCTAGTTACGTTAGGTGCGTAGTCTGAGATGCGTGTTCGTCAGAGCGAAACGAAGTTTCGAATTAATCGTGCCCGTTACAAATACTGCAGGTACATTTGCTATGGACCTGAATACATAAGCTGTATGAAGATTTAACTAACACTACCTGATTTGATTTTCTCATAGCGATAATGGCGGAGGTTCAAGTCTGGTGGGATGTTGCGTCATGTCGAAAGGTAAATAGTTACTAACGTTTTAAAGGAACGTGTTTCTACCAACTTTAGCATCAGTCAGTCCAAGGAGACTGGATTCCGTTTGGAGTGCATGAAGATGAAGTTGGATACACTGCATTCCAAATGTCGGTAACTAGCATTCGACAAGTCGCAACATCCCACAAGATTTCAGTCTCCCTTTACTTGATTGATAGATACAAGTTCTGCGGTATTTTTCGGCTGGCCCGCAAGGCGATGTTGCCAAAAGTGCGTCATCTTTTTAACTTGTAGACATGTTCTGCTGTAGTCCCACCTACACCGTCACACTTCTGCAATACCACACACTGCAGATTCTGTGCGCTTTATCACTATAAGTTTTGGCATCTGCAGCCTTTTGACTAGAAGACCTAGTTTCTCAAATTCCTTTTGATGTTAATGCATCATAGTGAAAGATTAATGCCACATCGTTTTCAGTGTTAAGAGTATTACATTTAAAGCTTCGATCAGAGTGGTTGCTATGTACCACTTCTTTGAACATAAAAAAAGAACTTTCATTTTTCTCACACAGTGTATTTTTTTTAAAGATACAAGGAATAAATATACTAATTGGAACGGAGACACATTGCCTTTTCATTTAAGTAAGAAATTACTTTTTATGAGCTTCATGTGTCGGATATTTCAGTCTGGTCTTCAAAACCATGACGTGATGTAGCAATTACGATAATAAACCACTAAAGGTGTCGTTGTTTTGAAAGATATTCGGATTACGATCATCAGTACGCTGTCAGTGTTTATCGAAACACGATCATGCTGATTTTTCCTACAAATTCTTAATTTCGTGAACCGAAGAACGTTAATTTTAGGATTATTTATCCCCGTTGTGTTATTAAACTAGTATGTATTATTCAGTATACAGTCCTACACAACCTTATAGTACTAATTCTTTAAGAGACTACTTTCAGCTTGATATAAACCGTCATCGGACAGATGGCGAGCTCTTGTGAGTGCGATAATGAGCATTCGGGTTCCATAAAATGTGGGGAATTTCTTGACTAGCTGAGAACTGGTTAACTTCTCAAGAAGGACGTTGCTCCGTGGGGTAAGTAAGTATTTAAGTAAGTAGGTAGGTAACTGTAAGCCATTATCAGGCCTTTTTTCTACAAACCATCACTGCACATTTAATACTGCAAATAGCTATGAGATCTCATCCTTTACAAGACACGTGCTAAAGAAGCCAAAAGTATTTTGCAAGAGGCGATTAAAATTATACAAGAATTGTGTACTAAAAAGTGTGCAATTTTTTTGTGTGTAGTTAATGGAAGGTATAAAGAGTAAGAAATGAAAAAGTTGTTGAAGTTGTTGAAAATCGTTGTTAGGCAGTAGATCCTAATCATAACCTCTTGTAAAATTCTTTTTGTTATTTTAACTTACATAATTTAAAAGATTAGAGTTCATACGTATTTGCAGCAAAAATGTCCACCGAAGGTTTGTAGAAAAAAGGACTGATGATGGCTACTATTAAGCCGAAATTAGTCGCTTAAAGAACTTGTACTGTAAGGCTTTTTGTGACTCTTCACTGAATAATATATATTGAAGGAGGTAAATTGAATTGTTGTCTATGTTTATTAAACACTGTCGTAAATTGTTTTTAATTGTCCTTTAAGGTAAAGGGCTTTAATATACAAGAAAGTTAATGTATGTATAACGTAATATCGTGGAAGGTTTGCTTAGTGTTTAAATTTTCTCGCCTATCCCAACAGTCTGATACATTCCAGACGAAGAGATAGCTTTTATGGTGTTTTAACATCGACAGCAACATTAAAATCTATTAGGCTCTTCACATAAAGTGCTCGACATTTTTGCTCGATTGTTGTAATCAAAGTTCTATTTTCTAAGCAGATTTTCATGAAGTCCTCAACATCAAATTTCACGGATATCTCCCATGGGAAGCCGAGCTGGCACATGCCAAAAGAAAGGCAGGCAGACGGACGGACATAACGAAGCTAATAGAAGCTTTTCTCTAATGAGTCAATGGGTCTAAAACGAGGAAGTCAGCGTACGGGAGACAAATGCATCGGTTCGTTCGTAGGGTTCAAGATAGCCAGTAATTTTCTTAGAAGGTCAGGCTTCTAAAATGAATGTTTGTGTGGATGAGACACTACCACTTCAAGAAACTGAGAAAGGAAGGGAGGCTTGAAGGGAATGCTATAAATCAAGTACTTCTTTATGCTGAATTTTAAATATTAAATATCATAAAATAATACGAAAAAACTTACAATTTAGTAAGACGGTGATCTAAAATACATATAAGATCGCAGACACAACTGAAGGTGCCCTAGAAGTAACACACACTCACAGCCACAAGTGCATACATATATGAACATAGCAAAAGACCAAAATCAGCAAAAAAAGTATGTAATGCATCATTTGATAATGTCGCAGCGTAAGGTTAGCTTGCCTGTGTACATGAATAATAAATATACATGACGGCTATTGTGAAATTACGAAAATCTTACGTTTTGAATTTGCTTGTTTTGTGGTTTTAAAAACTGCTTTCATGCCACCTGACTGGCTAATCAATCAAGCCAAGCAGCAAACCACAAACTAAGAGACCACGTGGAATCATTTAGACGAAATAATCTTTCAGCTACTCAAGAAATTGCCCCTCCGTTATGGAATTTTAACCACGCGTCCTACGTTTAAAACGCTAAAGATCCAAATACAGTACACGGCAACAAATCGATAAACATTCCAGAATTTTGTAGGGTGTGAAAAGTGCTTTTTAATTTTCAGACAAGAACATTGAATACAAGTGTTTGAAAAGAGCTTGTTCAGAAGGTCCCCAAAAAATGACCAAGTGAAATTTTTTGGATATTTGACTATTAATAATGTAGTGCGTGATTTTTTCGGGTCACATATTTATCCGGTAATGAAATATAGATTGTTTCGGTGGCTTGGAAATGTGGTTAGAATGCGGGAACCTCCTAAAAGAAGCCTATTTGGAGGAATAAGGAGGAGACCTTTGGTGGAAAAAAAACGCGGAAAAATCCACATGGAAGAAAAGGGACGTGCACTTAATAAGAAACTCCTTGAAAAACACATAAAAGACCTGGAATGAGAGTTTGTGGGAAAGCTGCTAGAAGAGTCCACTTTAAAAGAATGAGAAACTGACTGGATGATAGGATTGAGGCAGATCCTTAGGGAGATAGGTTGTGTGGATCGGAGGTGTGTCGAAGAGTTAGAATAAAACAGTGAGAAACTTCAGTTGGAATCTAGCAACCGTTCTTTCGCTACGCCGATTTTGGGGAAGAAAACATTTAACCATATTTGGGTGTAGTTCAAAATTTCAGAGCAAGACAGAAATTTCAAACTTTCAAACCGAAATTCCGTTCTTGAGATGTGCTTCTATATTTTCGATGGTCGCAATCGCGTCAATAAGGACTATGACTCAAGTGCATATTCTGTCATGAATGGTGGAACTCTGCTTAGGAAAGATCGGTTTAAATCTACGAATTTCATAGGAATTTGTTAAGTGAGTATTGAAATTTTGGCCTACATTTCTAGGAAAGATAGTAAGCTTATGGGATTAGCACATTCCCTGAGTGTCCAAACTTCCAACTTTTAAAATAGTCGACTGATATAACATTTATGCCATCCTAGACCATCCCCCAAAGTCGAAAATTTAAGTTTTCTACAATCAGTAATAATTAAACGGTAGTACATAAAGAATATAATAGATAAGAAAAGAATATAAAGAATATAATTTTACAGAGACGGTAATTGAAGGAATAAGGAATAAACTGCAAGTATTCTAAAGAAGTACCGCAACCAAAAATGAAGAAGCGCTACAATAATTGTGTAGCATGAGCACTGGGGAACAGGAGCAGAATTCAGCACCAATAGTAGAAGAAACAATAAATCATCAACAAAGAGAAGACATTAATAAATTAAAATAAAAAATTAACAGTGCCTACCATCAGGTGACACAGAAACAGACCAAAGACCAAGACCGTAGAAACTCCAAAGTATGTTTCAGATAATATAAATAGTGAAAACTGCTAATGAAGCAATAGCAGAAATACTAGAATATAAACATTCAAATCTCTTTGAGATAATCCACCTCATTTATTCAGCAGCAATAAATATTACTACAGAAGGAATAAATGGAATAGGAAGCTATCAATCAGGAGCACAGAGTCCAAAAACACCCCCGTGGTTTAGACGAATACAGGAGTGTATAAATAGTATTGAGAGAGCACTATCAGCCGTGGCAAAAACAGAAAGAGATGAAAAAAGAATATAAAAAAGAAAGCGATTGCTTAGGATATATAAACTGGATAAGAAGGAAAATTTCGATCGAATAATTGAATAGCTTCAACAAAAAGTATCGGCAAATAAGTAGAACCAATACTATCAAAATAAAACTCTTATAAGAGACTGCAAGGAATTCTACAACCTTCTCAGGCAGAATAAATACCAATGTGAAAAATGTACCAATCAAAGAAGAAATATTAGACTTTTGGAACGAACAGAATGGGGAAAAGATCCAGTGTAACGAAGAAGTTTATTGGATAAAAACATTGCCAACAAAATTCAAGCATGGAATGGAGCCCAGTATCTGGAAAAAAAGCCACAACGGGATTAACCTTTTAAAGCCTAACGACATATATATGTGTCGTACCGCAGCGCTAACCTCCAGACGCTACATTTTAAATATTTATTCAACAAATATACGTACTGAATATTTTAAACATGCTACATAATCTCCGTTTTTTTCTCTTCAAAATGCCGTTT
>Ga0209629_10004069_pt1 | contig 10722 bp, 7 predicted proteins | sample TergutCu122P5_FD_187286 | JGI IMG/M metagenome (GOLD analysis project Ga0209629, IMG submission 187286) | Cubitermes ugandensis P5 segment gut microbial communities from Kakamega Forest, Kenya - Cu122 P5 (SPAdes) (version 2) | ecosystem: Host-associated > Arthropoda: Insects > Digestive system >... | reverse complement strand
GTCAGTAATCGTTACCTTCTATTCTGAGTTTCAAACGGTCATAACTCCGTAACCGTCCAAAATCGGATACATGTTTATGTGAACTTTTTTCATCACAAAGACCTAGGAAATCACCTCCTGCAGTTATGCCCTAAAGTCGTGAAACACCCTGTATATGCACATGCATTCTTAAATTCTGCTGTTAGAATTTTATACAGCGTATGCTATTCAGATGCAAAAGTACAGGATTTTCTAGCAACAGAACCTATCAGTAAGAGATGTATTACATGCTACTAGTAGAGTATATACTCAAGAAATATTACTGTACTGACAAGAGGGATATGTACTCCAGAAATGTTACTACACTGATGAGTGGAGAACAACACTGGAATTATTACTGCACTGACCAGTAGAGTGTTTGTATACCCAAACAGTATTTCTATACTGAGTAGTGGAGTATATACTCTAGAAGTATCACTGTACTAGTGGGGTACACACTCTAGATGTATACTGTAATATTTACAAGTATTGCTGTATTGACCAGTGAAGTGCATACTTTAGAAGTACTAGCATAGTGACCAGCAGAGTGCATAATCTAGAAGTATTAGTGTAATGACAAGTGGGGTATGTACTCTAGAGGTGTTACCTTAAAGACTAGTGGAATATATACTCAATAAATATTCCTGTACACAACACTAAAAGTATTACTGTATGGATTAGTGGAATACATAATCTAGAAGTATCACTGCACTGACTAGTAGGGTACACAATCTAAAAGTATATTGTGCTGTCCACAAGTATTGTTATAATGATCAGTGAAGTGCCTACTCTGGAAGTATTAATGGACTGACCAAAGGGGTATGTATATACTCAAAAGTACTACTGGATTAACCAGTGGAATACATAACCTGGAAGTATTCCTGTACTAACCAGTGGAGTCCACATATACTCAAGGAGTATTACTGGACTTACCAGTGCAGTACATATGTGTACTCTTTAAGAGTTACTGTAATGCTTAGTAGAGTATATACTCTAGCAGTATTACCATACTGACTAGTGGAGTATATTCACTAGAAGTATTACTGTACTGACCACTGGAGTATATAGTCTAGAAGTATTACTGTACTGACTAGTGGGGTATATACGCTAGAACAGTGTCATTTGCTGATTATAAAACAAGGGTGTGCTGCCTGTTAGCAGTATGTTAGTCTTCATTAGGGAATTTTTAAACATGTACTCAATGAACTTCATTATACCAGTGTCAACAAACTTGGTATTAGTTACTGTTCAACAGAATGATTATATAAAAAACTGAATAACATAAATAAATAAATGGTAAATAATCTCTCTTTTTATATACATATATTTGAGTTTCCGTGCATCACAAGTCTATAATATATAATAAACCAACAAGATGCAACTCTGGCAGTATTGTGTTTATTAACAACTACAAGTACGCTCTACGTGTTTCGGATGCCCTTTTCGTCCATCATCAGGAGCACTATAAACTGTAACAGCAGCCACTGGTGTTTGTCATGAGTTGGGTTGGATTAAATCCTGTACAGATGTCAAGGTCGGTGAGCACTGTACTATTCCATGGCCATGGAATAGTACAGTGCTCACTGACCTTGACATCTATACAGGATTTATTCCAACCCAACTCATGACAAACACCAGTGGCTGCTGTTACAGTTTATTGTGCTCCTGATGATGGAAGCAAAGGGCATCCGAAACACGTAGAGCGTACTTGTAGTTGTTAATAAACACAATACTGCCAGAGTTGCATCTTGTTGGTTTATTATATATTATAGGTAAATAATCTCTATTTAATACAAGTTTTTTTCATTATCTGCATTTTAGAGTAGCAAATTTCATGAAACAGAAATCTAATTGTATTTGAAATTAAATAACAGTGGCTGAATTCAGATGATTTGCAAGAAGTGGGCCATGATTTTTCAACAAAGCATGGAATTCCGCAAAATTTCCTTTGTTTAAAGATGTGGATGACTCAACATGGCCACAGAATGGAAATTTTTTATTAGCTAAAGAACACACAGCATCAATAAACTGGCATGACATTCATCTGTTCTTCTTCACTCGTTCATTATGCCCAGTGTTATTGTTTCCCATTGAGCGTACAGGAGCAGGTAAAACCTTTGTTGTTTACCAAATAATTTTAACTGTAGATAACAGTGCACAAGTCTGTGATTATGAGTGTTTTTGCTGTGCACTTGACATATGATTTAAATACTAGAAGACCTTCATGTTTGTTATAAAAAAGTAAACAGGACCAACAATACAGTTTGCTGATGTACATCCTGCTAACCAGTCAACCTTTTCACATTAAAGAGATGCAAAAATGTCTTGTATATCATTCTTAGTTCTATGATGAGTTATTAAATTGGCTAATGGTGGAGTAGGTTGACCTTTATTCAGTATTCTTAATTATTATGTAGCGGGCGCACAGAAATGGATTATCTAATAGTTCTTTAATAAGTATATATTCAGCCATTTTAATGTCTTACAACACTGCAGAATTATGAAGGAATACAGCATACTATCTAAAAACGAGTATGACAAAAAATACAGTAAGAAATAATGAAATGATAACATGATAAAGTTTTCATGGCAAGACACTCTCTAACCTTCTACAACAATCTTCAACACCGATCAGGATGTGCTGGCTAGAGACAGCATGCCTTCCTGCATCTATGCCTGCAGTCTCCCCTCACCCCACACAGCTGTGTCACCTCCTAAAGTAACACACATGTGGTGTGCTGAGAAAGTCAAGCACAGCCAGCTCCTCAAGTGCAGGTGCACCGAAGTTAAGTGAAAGCAGTACAGAACGACAAGGAGATAACACCTTTCCTTCACAATTAAAGGATGCATTTATAAACACATATTGGGGATGAATTTGTATAGGTGTGCGCTGCACACATAGCAGACCTGAAGAAGACACCCCTGCTCTAGAAGTATTACTGCACTTATTAGTCAAGTATATACACTCAAAAGTATTACTGTGCTGACCACAGGAGTTATACTCTTGAACAAAGGACCATAAATTTTCCAAAAATCTAGCAGCCACTGCAAAAATCTAGGGGCTAGAAGGGTGATGTACAGCAATTTCCATACTGCAGACCCACAAATATTAGATGCCACAGACAGCATAAAAGTTAGTTCCCTTGGTGACATGGGGTCCGGGATATGTGAAGCCCTCCTCTAGAAGCATTAGTGCACTGGCTACTTGAGCCCATTATGGCACTGACTGCTTAAGTACCTTAGTGTACTGACCACATCCACTGGTCAGTACAGTAATACAGACCTTCATATCATACAGCAAATCCACCCAACAACAAAATTCAGAGAGCATATGCATGTATGTTTGCAAGGACAGTCACAATATATTCACAGACGCATAGCTATTATATACTCTACTGACATATTAACAAAAATTTACCCATTTTAATTTAAAAGGCATTGGAACATATGTGATCTAACAATATACTGACATGTGAGGTTTCTATCACCTGGCTGTATAAACTTTTGATGAGGAAAATGCCCATGATGGCCTTCTAATGGTTAAAACTTGTGTAAGTGCATAGTTTTAGCAGCATACTCTCAAGCTGTGTTCTAATGGTTTGAGTGTTACTTCTTAAGAGAAGTTCAAGACACAACAGTAGGGATACACATATGAAAGGCATAAACACTCTAAGATAAAGTTATAGTTTTCAGACAAGTCAACAGTAACAGTAACTTCTGAACACTTAGTTTCAACTTAAACTCCTTCTTCAAGAAACATCACTGCTGTTATATTATTAAAGAATCATTCAACATGATTTCTAACTTCTTAACCAAGAATATCCCTGCAAAACTTGACAGGTGCAAACAGTTTCTCTTATCAACCATCATGGCATGGCAGGTTAACCAAACAGAAAGTCAGCATCGCATACTGCATCCCATTACAGGTACAGTGTTCAGGCCAACAATAAATAGATCCTCTGTATTCTCAAATTTGAGCTGTTAATGGTCATCAACTGTCAAAACATTTTAATTATTTTGTACATTTTGTTCTTCCAGTCTCTTAGTTCATCCAACACTATGTTTGGTCAAAATTTATGCCCAGCACATTGTATATTGTTTCTCAGGTACATTGTGGGAATAAAATAAAAGATGAGAAAAACAATACAATGTTAACATTACAATCAAGCTGACAGCATGCCAGCTTCATATTTACACAGTCCAAGGTTAAAATCTTGCGCTGGACAACAACTATTCTAGCTGAGGTTCTCTGCAGTCTGCCTCCATCTCCCCAGGCAGATGTTGGGATATCACCTTACATTACACCATGACAGCATCTTTCAACAAACTTTCCAAACCACTATTCACTAATCATCTTACTATCTGATACTAACAGCCGGCACACCACACAGCAAAAGTTGTCCTTGTCCACACAATGCAGGCATATATGGGGAGCAAGGGTACAGCTCTACTCATACTTAACCTCAAGTAGTCAAATTCATGCCTCAGCGGCTTTAACCCCAGGAAAGAGCCCCACTACCCATTGAATAGGATGGTGGATGGGCCACAAATCCAGTCTGGATGATTTGGAGAAGAGGAATATCTCTTGCCCCTGCAGAGATTCAGAAACCAAATCATCCAGTCTGCAGCCTTGTCACTATACCAACTACACTATCCTAACTCCCTCAGTTCTTTTGAACATGAAATAAGTCACACATAAATAAATGCTATCAATCAATAAGCAATCACCAAATATGTTACTCAGCTGTGTATGTTACATATGCAGCCTAGTGGACTTCAATTACAACTGAGTAGAAAACACACAAGTCAGTGGTCTGAAACGGTTTAATGCAGAAATAACAACTAAACGGACATTACCAACTCGACAACATCGCAAAAACCTAGTTTCAGACTTCATTCCAACAACAGTAACAGATTACTGGTCCACAAATGTGTAAAACATGGGTCAAAAAAGACACAAAAAACTAAACAAACCAAGCAACGAAGCTTACAAGTTTGAAAACCACATAAAAATGCAGTCACACTGCTCCTAAACTCTTCACTTCGGCACAATGCATCACATATACTCAATAAATATAACATTTTAAAACCTGAAATTCATACACATAATATTAGAATGCTCAGTTCCTAAATCATACATAAAAAATTTCGCCTCACTAAAACGGATAGATTAGTAATGCGCACGGAAGGGTTATGACTGTTCGCTTTTAAGTTAACGACGCTGACAAATGCTGATATTACACACGATATGTGGTAGATAAATGTAACGAGACATTGGTGAAATAATACTGACAGTAAAAAACCAAACCGAAGTACTCGGACAAAACCTTGTCCCATTAGGTGCTATTTATTATGGTAATCATACGAACCCCATATATGCATTCTTCGAGGGGAAAATGCCGGGATTTTCAATGTCAAAGAAACTGGTACATACAGTAACGACTGTCCTTGAAAGGTTCAATACAGCACATATATCTCGCTGCGATAACATTATACTTACCAATAACATCTGCTGATTTATACTTTGCAGTAAACCACGCATCGTCACCAAACTGTCCTTTTTTCAGTCGTGCATGAGCCAATTCTTTAGGAAAACCACAAACGGCAGACACTATACGGGATTCATGCCTTCTGTTCACATTCGGCTCAGCACAATTTGAATAATTAGAAATACCATTCCACAAGGCACGGGACAAAAGCCTCCCAGTCCAGACAATGGACTGCATCATACTGAATTACCTCTAAGTTACACACGCTTCATTTTGCATGAGGTAGTACCACCGACACCAAACGCCCACAGCACAAACGTAACTACCACCACACTCCGTCGTCCATTAGTCCACAATCGACTGGGTACGTTCTGTTCGTTCATCGTTCTGAATGGACTAGATCATATTTCCGTGCACATTTCGGTAAGTCTCATTTCCATGACAAGATCAGAGAGACGAAGTTACATACTCTGTGATGACAAAACACAACTTTGAATACTGCAATACTGAACAGACTACGTGTATTTATGTATGGTTGTGATGTGATTGTCTTGAGTGTTTTCGTAACTATTCTTATATATTGGTGTGTGTATTCGTTTGTGTTAATTGTACTTCTCGTTATTCGGTTTTTTTTGATTGTGCATTAAGAATGTAAATTCATTTTCAGATGACCAATGTTGGATGGCTGGTACTGTCGTTCAATGGTAACAAATACAGAGGAAGATGATGAAAGTCAAGAGGAAACTATAAACTATAAAACACAATATAGAAATTTGAAACGGAAATTAAAATTTCTTATTTACGTAAGTTACACGTACTATTGTAATGTTGTAAAATTTCAGACAAAAATTATTTGTAATTTTTTTTAAATTAGAATTTTGCACTCTAACCTCACTTAACTTTGCAAGATGCATTTTAAAAATGATATAGGCTCGGGAGCAGCACTTACTCAAGCAAAGATGACACCAGGTAGTCCGCCCTCATTGTGAGCGCTTTTGGGACACGTAGTTTAGCATGGTTTTCTTTTGCAAGTGCTTGACTGTGCCAACTGAATCACAAACCTTGGCCTGTATCATTCTTTGCCTTTTCTATATCGTTATCTATGTTTGCAGCTCTGACTTCGGCATTCTTGATTTTTACTTAATATGGTGAGAATTGTATGTATGATGCAATATGAAGGCAACATAGGAACAAAGTCATATATTATTACCTATACATGTTTACACATGAATAGTGTATTTGTGAAAGAAACAGTGGTATTTCAAACTGTTGGTGAATGAAGAATTGTACACAGCTGTTAGACAAAAAGTAAATGTATTATTTCACACTGATGCAGTGTAGGCATCAGACAAGTCATATGGTTGCATGGAGAAGTGAAATACAGTCTTGTTTCAGTGCATTAAATCATAGTTATATTCATAATTATACAAATAATATCACACTGCACGTTTCAGCGTAGTTATTGCCACGCCTTCATGTACTATAGAGATACAAGTATTCATTCCTCTCAAAGATAAGTTTTTTTATGTTTTCATGATTTTTGCAAAGTAGTGGTTCATCATAAGTAGTCCAAGCATCTAATAGCGTATTTGGGTCTGTATATATAAACTTCCTTGAAATACTTTTCCTATTAAATAACGATCTCCTGAACAATACACCCTGCAGTATTTGTAGTAACAAAACTGCTGGATATTAAAATTGTAAAGGTACAGATAGTATAAAGGCCATAGTTTCAAATGTTACTTTGCAGATGTTATTGACGGATAACTTTCTCCCATTTTCTGTAGTGGTTTTGTCTACTTTACACATTAATTTACAGTGATGAAAGTTTTCCAACTGCACTAAGTGCACTTGTTTGCTGGAATTATTTAAGTACACAAATAGTACATTATACAAGTGGCATAACTTCATTAGACACCATTCTGCTTTTGTGTAATATCAAGCATAATTAGCTGAGCTGTGACCTATATTCAACACAAATGCAACCTCAATATCAGCTACGGCAGCAGCTATGCTGACTGGCGTTCTTCATGGTTTTCTCTTAGGCAGTGGTGGGATTGTTCTCCTCCTACTTTCTACATTTCACCTCATTACATCTACCTAATCTTCACAATTAATGTGCTACTGTGAAATACTCTGCATGTTATCCACACTACTGATTCGGAGTAAAGTCCAGTTGCATAATACATAATATTAAGAGCACATCTGTTACTTACTTGTAAACATGACATTAATATTACTTTTTACAGGAGAATGAATGTTTCCAAGAAGCTCTGCGATCTACACAACGCCGCCTACTCAAAGCAAGCCGTGATCGAAGCTTTCTGTTGGATCGACTGTTGCAATATGAGAAGGTAGATGTATCATCAAGTGAGAGTGAGGAAACGGAATCATCTGATGAGGGCGAGACGAGTCGTCCAGACACTGCGAAAAGGTTTGGATCTGAAGTCACCTCAACCTGTACTGCAAGGGAACAGGAATTTTGAACTACCTGATTCCACATATTTTAACCTTCAGACAAGGGTTTACTGTGTGGGAATAGGATATTTTTAGCCTTCCTGTTATTCACAGATTGCAGCTGTAGTTTAACTCGGGGATTACGTATTAGTTTTGAAGGGAAACATTGCTCAACCAGCTGGACCAGGCATGTGTACTGTCGCAAGGCTGGTATAGGTAAACTGATTATTTGGCTTTTAGTTTCAACATGCAACTCCAAACTGAAAGAACAAAAGTCTTTGAAATTAATCTAACCTGAAACAGATATCCTCTGCACTTATGTGTGTAATATTTATGCCAGCATGGATTTTTTTTCTACAGAACAGTACGTGATAGCCGGTCCCAGTGGCTGCGCGGTCTAAAGCTTAGGTCTTCGGCCGCTCGCCTGATGAGATTGTGGGTTCGAATCCCACCGGGGGCATGGATGTTTGTTGTGAGTGCTGTGTGTTGTCAGGTAGAGGTTTCTGCGACAGATTGATCACTCGTCCAGAGTGGCACGTCATTGTGTGTGATCAAGAAACCTCAAAAACAAGGAGGCTAAAGCCCACTACTGGGCTGTGAAAATACAACCACAATGACTTGTAACGCCAGGAAAACAAACAAACAACAATATGTGATAATAGGGTGCTTAGTGGAAACACAGCTGTTGAAGTTACAAGTGGCAGAATATTATTTTCAGCCTGAGGTTTTCAGTATTTTATACCCTTTCATAAGAAGTACAAAATGAAAAACTCATTTACATTTCAGATACTGTGTGCCAGGTAGTCACATACTGTGATCAGTCAGTCCATTTACCACTTCATGTGCAAGATGTTCCTGTCATATAATTTTTTATACAATTTACATGTATATTGTTACAGAAAGAAGCCCGATGGTGGAGTAAACAGTCACGTAACTACACCCCAAACTTCTGGGACAACACCAAAAATCCAGTCTTCAGTTAAAAAGAAACGGCCACCGCCAAAAGCTCCAAAACAAAATAATGTGCCACCTGTGAGTGAACTGCATTTCATAGAAGTATTCGTCAGAATCAGACACATGAATTTGAAATGAATGTCATAGATGTGTGATATGATTATTGTGAATTTTCAGTTACAGGTTTTGGGTAGTGTTCCACTCTCTCTACTGTCAGATGGACACATGACTCCTGAAGAGGTTGAAAGGCACCTGGAATCAAGACAGACTTACTTAGAACTTGTGCCCGAGAAGGCACCTCCCACAGTCCCCACAGAAATGTTTAGCAATGACCCATCTTTAGACAGGTAAGTTTTCTGCTAGTAAAAAGAAAAAGCAATAACAAAGTGTGATATAATTCATTATAAATTTACAGCCAGACTGAATTGTACATGCATAATTTCCCCCCTCCCCCACCACCACCACCACAACTACCAACCAGGTGGATTGGTGCTGTGAGGAATGTGGAAACTGTTGTTACTTGATCAGAGGAAGTAAATACATTACAGCCATCTTCTCATGTATAACCATATGGGACAAAATTTTCAGTATATTTGTAGCCTTGTTATTATTCTAGGCTGGTAACTTTTCTTAACAATTCAATGTCCCTGTGCCTCATATAGTTACACTGAATTTAAAGGATATGACAAAGAAATTTAAGAATAATATCACATCTTCTGTAATATTACTTATTGTGACTAATTGCACTTTCTATCTTTCAGTGAATCTAATGAGATTTGTGATTTAGAAACATCGCCAAGTAACATGGGTGAAGACTGTCTAAGTGTAGATATGATTCCTGAGTGAAGATTTCTCATTATCTCAGGCTTGGATCTGTTGAAAGAAAACTGGGATAAAAACTGCTGTTCATTTTCATTTCTATTATGTATAGTCAATAAATTTAATTATAGCTGATATATGAGATTCTCATTTTGGTGAATATTGAGATTGTGGTCTTCTGGAGTGTAACATTGTACAATTTTATAGACAGGTACCAACGTTTTCAAGGAATCTGCTTCTTCCATATTCAAGGGTGGAAGAGTGAACCACTTTTCTATCCAGTTCACTCTTCTAGCCAAATGATGGAAGCAGTACATTCCTCCAAAACTGTAGTACCTCTCTACCAAAGTACCTAACAACATGGGGTCACACCTTTGAACATCAAACTGTGAGAGTTGTGTCTTCTAAGGGAAGAAGAAGGTGTATTATTGTGGCAACACTTTAATAGTAAATACGTAACTTTGGTAGAGGCATTATGTGATTTCTGTTTCATTGACATTTTACTGCACTACTTCAGCCTTCACATTAACCCTTTGATGCCAAACTCTTTCTAAACACGTAAGGAGAAAAGGCCCTTTAAAAAGCTGAACGACGTGATATCACGTCGCAAACAGTGTGTAGAAATTTGCAGGAATTTTGTTCACTCCTATTTGTTATACCTCGGTGTTTTCTTATGCTGCAGGACCCTTGAAGGTAAGTGTTTCTGTCTGGATCCAGAATGTACCCCTTCCACCTCCTAAACCCCTCCACAACCCTGATTTATATAAGTCAACAAACTGCAACTGCGTAGTTGTCCCAGCTGGCGTATTTCCTTTCACACATAAGGAGCTTTGTTTATTGCTGGCACCGAGTCCACTGTGAGTTGAAATAGCAACACTTGCTTATGAAACTGAACACTAATTTTGCCCGATATGTTTTCAGTGGCGTACTGTACCCATTTGTTTCAAACAAACTAATGCTCAAAAATCGGAAATATCCTCAAAAA
>Ga0209629_10004068_pt1 | contig 10722 bp, 4 predicted proteins | sample TergutCu122P5_FD_187286 | JGI IMG/M metagenome (GOLD analysis project Ga0209629, IMG submission 187286) | Cubitermes ugandensis P5 segment gut microbial communities from Kakamega Forest, Kenya - Cu122 P5 (SPAdes) (version 2) | ecosystem: Host-associated > Arthropoda: Insects > Digestive system >... | reverse complement strand
TTGACGAAATAGCACGCTCAAAGTATGGGTTAAACATGGATTATGAGATCGATAGTCTCAAAAATAAGCTCTTTTTCCTAAAATTAATTGAAGAAAAGAAGTTTAAAGAAGCGAAGGATCTGTTTAGCTTCCGGTACTCCCACGCCGCGTCTACATATGAGGGAGCTGAGCATCCGGTGGTTATTGCCGATCTCTTTGCCGGAGAGGGAAAATGGCTCTCTCTGTTCAAAGAAACAGCGGCAAAGCCTGGCGATGTGTACCTGATCGCAAACGAACTGGAGAAGAACAGGTTCGCTACGATCAAGGCAGACACGGACATCGACGAAGCAACCAATCTGGCGTTTGAGGAACTCCAGATGCCAAAGCATTGCATAAACGTTATGCTTTACAACCCTCCCTATACAAGTATTGGGGGGGAGAGATCGGCCGTGTTATATTTGCGTCAGGTTATTGATCGAGAACTGCTGGCTATGCCAGGAAGCTTGGCAAACGTGGCAATGATCGCGGTGCTTCGCGATACCGACATATTGAAGTGCGTGCCGATAATAGCGCGCGAGTTTGATCTTGTGTATTGCCACAGAACCGCGAATCAGGAGTACAGGCAATTTGCCTGCCTGCTGCTGAAAAAATACGCGAGATATCAAAGCGCCATTGCGGCCGCGGCGCAGCTTCAACATGACATTGATGCTATGTTGGCGCGTATAAACGAATGCGGCGCTTACGATCAGGATCGGTTCGTGCAGGGTATAACCAAAACGTATTGGTATAGCCCAATTGATTACAAAAGCGCGAAAAGAAATTACAGCTTCGCGCAAATAGAAAAGCGCGTTGAGTCGGATTCAAACGACAAGCCGTGGCAGTTCTTTCGGGAAATAACACGGCTTGCAGACGAGACAAAACTACGGATCACTATGCCTCGCCCCCCAAAGATTGGCGAAATTGCCAATCTGCTGGCCGCTGGGCAGTTGAACTCCGAGATGGATTTGCCTGGCGGCGCCGCACATGTTGTTATCGGCGGCACCAAGATCGTCGAGACTATCCAGCATTCTGAATATGAGGGAAAAAACAAAAACGAAGAGTGTGTAATTATCATTAGAAAGCACGAACCGTTTTTAAATCTTCTTGTTGTTGACCAGGACGGCAAGCCCGAGATAATCCAACTAGGGGAGAATGCGGAAGAAAATGCGTCAAGTGACGAATCTCAGGATATGAAAGGGGCAGAATGAACATGGAGCGGCCAAGCCCATACATTATTAGCAGCGGGAAGGACAATACTGTCGAGTGTGCGGTGGAAATGGCGATTGTAGCGCCCTATACCTCATACTCAACGAGATTATTCATGATGTCAATCTGCGACATCACGATCCGGGTAAAGAAGGTCTGCGCTGACATTCTTTCTGCCAACAGGGCCGATTTGCCATACGAGAAACGGGTGACGCAGACTCTCAAAGATCGGAAAGATCCGAATGTTAATATTGATGTCTACGTTAACAGCGCGGGATATAAATATAAGATAACCCAGGTTGATAGCACCTATTCTCACGCCATTATCTACAGGGACAACAATAGCATTGCTATAGACTGGAATGGGATTGGCATTGTCAAACTTCTTACAAGGCATATCCGACAGAAAATGCATATGCCGGTGACAGAAGAGATCGTGCGGAAGATGATCTGCGCGCAAGAAAGCATCGCAGACGGCCACCAGATGTACAACAAGCTATCTGTTTTATCCGCGAGTGAAAGGTTTGACAGATTGGAGGCGTACTCCATAAACTCAGAGTATTTCAACGAATATTTGGCAAACGTACGAATAAACCCGAACAAAGCGGAATATGATTGGGCATCAATTAGGACGATTGAGGACTATATCATGAGATTCATTGAACCAATCAAAACCAGGCTCCATGAATCCGTTTCCGTTTTATATGACCAAGACAAGATATCGCCATATATATTTGATTTGAAGCGTCCGCCATATGCTGGCCAGGTACCGATAATCCAGAGCGGGCTAGAGGTGCTTAAAGCCTCGCGAGACTTTTTCATGGGCGCGGAACAGGGCATGGGCAAAACAACCATGGCGATTGCGGTTGCGCGGGCCTATTTTAAAGAGCGGAACAACGATAATTACAATTGTCTTCTCTTGGTTCCCGCCATAACCATCAAGCAGTGGGAAAAGGAACTAAAGGAATGCTATCCGGAAAAGATCACGACATATGTGATCAGATCCACGTCGGATTTTATCAGGCTGTATGACACTGTTTTCACAACCCCTGCTGGCCCGTCGTTTTTCATCGTTGGCAAAGAAACATTCAAACTATCGTACCAGCGGAAGCCGGCATATGTTGTCCGGACGAGAAACGTAACAGAGCAATATGTGGCGGGGAAGTATGACGAGTGGCATCGATATCGTGAGACAGTTGAGACAAGAACCGTCTCAATGTCTGTCCTTACATGCCCGCATTGCGACGCCATTCTTGAAAACAAGCAGCGCCGCGAAACCACATATCTTACAGAGGCGGACTTCAGCAAGCCAAAGAAGTCCAATTCAAAATGCGAAAACTGTGGTACGCCCCTATGGGCGGCCACTTATGATAAAACTAAAAAAACTTCATTGATAGACTTCATACAGCGCAAGGGTATTATGTTTGATATGGGGTTTGTTGACGAGATCCAAGACGCATCGAACAGCGATTCTATTATCGGAACAGCGACGCGTTCTGTCATCCGGCATTTCCGGAAAGGGATATATACCACAGGCACATCCAACAATGGGTATACGTCATCATTGTTCAATGTGCTTATGGGCATGAAATCCCGTTCCCTCATCGCGGATAAGGTTGGCAATGTGGACGATTTTGTTAAAAATTATGGCAGCCTCAAATCTGTCATAAAACAGTCCGATCCGAACTACCGGCTGTCTGGCAAAATCGAGGTGAAGGATACGCAGACGCGTGAGATCGAGGGGATTAACCCTGTCGTTTTCGCGAAGTATCTTTCATCTACATACCTATTCGCGACAATCAGCGAGTTGACAGACCAAAAGCATTTGTTGCCGCTTGTTACGTCTGTCAGTAAAAAATATGGGGTGAACTTGGAAATAAAGAAATTACCTGCCTTATCAGAGGAATATGTTCCTGTTATGCACGATTGCGAAATGTCATCTTATGAGAGCGGCTTGTTTTCGGACATGAAGGAGATAAACGCGCAAATGGCTTCGATGATGGTGGGCAGCATAATCCGCCATTACACGAACAATCCATTCAAATGGAACAGCATTGCCATCCGAGGCAAAGAAGGGATTGAATATGTGGAGCCTCAATGCATACCAGACAATGTCCCTTTGAAAAAAGAAGAGAAATTGATTGAGTTATGCCAAGAACAAAAAAAACGTGGCAGAGCCGTTTGGATATATACCGAATTTACGGGCGATGGTACGACGAGCCAATATATGACGGGAACGCCTATTCCTTTGCGGTTAAAGTCTATACTCGAAAAGGCTGGATTTACGGTCTTCTGGCTGCGGCCGAGTGTTTCTCCAATTGACCGGAAAGATTTGATCGATCGTAATAAAGACGTTTATGACGTGTTTATCTCTAACCCAAAGTTAGTTCAGGTTGGAATAAACATGGAATGGTGCCCGTCCTACATATTTTACATGCCATCCTATGAGGTTAATGTTATTGATCAAGCTTGCCGCCGAGGCTACCGGGCAAACAGCGAGTTCAATAACGAAATCTTTTATCTCTACTATGAAAATAGTAAGGAAAAGGAGATTGTCGAGCGCATGCAGCTTAAAAAAGCCGAGAGTAAGGCAATCGAAGCAAAATTCGACATCACCTTGCATGTAGGCAGAACCGCATCGGCTTTTAGCGCGAGAATTGACGGCGCGATAAAGTTGACCGAGGAAGTTCAGAACGACGGTAACGCTGGCTGCATCCCCGGAGCAGAAACAAGCGAAGCGAGTGATGGTGGCAACGTAATCGAACCTTTAAAATTCGCTTATAAACTACGAGACAGTAAGAAGGTTATAAAAAAGAAGATACTGGTTGATGTAGGCGAATATACCGAGGTCATATACGCACAACTTGAACTTGCTTTTTAGTAATTGTACCTGGGTTAGAATTCTTACCCAGGTTCCTTTTTAACGGATTTTTATCAGCTTGACGACTTCAAATTTAAATTTTATAATATGTATGTATCGTGAAATTTTTAAAATTTTCAAATGAAAGAGGCACTATGCCTTTTTCAAAGATTCAAATCGCAGGATCCCAATAGGGATCCTATTTTTTTTCAAAAAAGGGAGGGTTCAAAATGAACGACAAAGTATTAATCGTCGTCCCCATCGAAAGAGACACAGAAAGGACGATCGGGCTTAAGGACTTTTACAAGGACGCCGTGAACAACGGCGCGTCCCCAGTAAATGATATCCAGCGTCCGATAGACAAGACAGCGGAGGACGGATTGTTGCGTACTGTGGATGCTGTATGGTATTCGACCATCTATGGAGTTGATAACCGGATGGTCGAGATTTTGACAGCTGCGAATAAAATGCGTGTCAATGTACAATGCAAGTGGCAATTAAATGTAGCCCAAGCATTCGCGGACGCTTATGATTTTGCTTGTGTTCATTATAAAACAAAAGCACAAATAAGCGATATGGACTCATATTGGGAACATATTGTCGACGATTTATCGAAGGCGGAGTTCGGCGGCTTGCCAAACCCGCTTCGCATAAAATTAATAGCTGGGACGATTAATTTTTTTGAAGCAATAATAAAAGAAGAAATCGTTCTAGATGAGAAAGATGTGAAGAAATACATGGAACTCCAATTCAAAAAAACATTAAGGGGATTCAACGCTTACTATTATAACAGCACAAAGCCCAGTCTCGATAAAATCAAGAAAATAAAAGAATCATTGTGCGAATGGTTGTCGGAGGGCGTCATCAGATTTCTAAACGATTGTCAATCACCCCAGCCCTAAAGGGCGAGGCTTGTGAACAGCAAGCCTGATTGACCAGTCTTAGTCTTCGGGATTAGCAATGCCGAAGGCTACGTTATTTGGGTCACGGCACCTACAGGCGCCACCTCAACCTGTAGCCCTGCCGCGCGGCATAAACAGCCATGTTAGGGTACAGGACAGTGTGCCGCGCGTAAAAAGCTTTTATAACATTGACGAGAATACGGCTCTCTTTTATTTTTATATCAAAATGAGCCTGATCCCGCTTCGCCCATGATTAAAGTAAGGGGCTTCCAGCGGTATTCTCGGAGAGCTGAAGGCTGTGTAATACCAGTTCTTATAACTGGCGTTACCAGCCTTTTTTCTTTCGTGAAGCATATTACGATGCCATTATGCCATAGCATAGATTTGTTCGTAAACTATTGACATAGTTAGTATATTAGGTTAATATATATATTTATATACGAAAAAACTTAGGTTAGAATTTTTACCAAAGTCACAAACCTGTCCCAATACATTATTGCGTAATGCGGAAACGCCTAGATCACTTTCGGTATCTATTGTCACACGGGTTCAGCTATTATAATTGATATAATATAGTCAGTAAAAAGTGAATGTCAGTAAAAAGTGAATTGACTTAAAAGGTATAATATGGTATAATTAGGGAATAAAGCAAAAAGTGCTAATAGATTATACTTACAAAAAAATATCTGTCATCTATTTTTTTGATCCTTTGAACCAAATATATGTATTTTTATGAAAGGGGTTTATAGATGGTAAACGAAAAATTAGATCATAAAATTGATTATTTTGCTGACAGAAGAGCGCCTGACTCTAAAAACAAGGATAACGGCATAGACTTGGAAATACCTATAGACGTTCTGGAGCTTAAAAACAAAACCGATTCTAAGCCTTTAGACATTGACGACGCCAGCAATATAAAGCAAAGAGGGTCAAGCATCAAAACGGAAATGCTTCCTGTTGATTTGGTGGTACCTTATCGTGGTAAACAGCCATTTCGGACATATGTAGGAACAGACGAATTTAATGATCTCATGAGCAGTATCGCAAAAGACGGCGTAACAACCGCCATAACAGTGAGGCCGATAAGGGATGATGAAGCGTTCGCGGGGAAATACGAGATATGTTCTGGCTATCACCGCTGGATGGCTTGCAAGCAGTTAAAGAAAACTGAAATCCCAGCTTATGTGATGCTGGCAGAAAATGGCGACATGGTTGATGACAATACTTTCGCCATGAAGCTCATTGAGAGCAATTTTGGCGCGCGTCAGAACATTTTGAAGCAATCTGAAAAAATTATGGCCGTTGTTATGTATTCTAACCTTGTCGAAAAAAAACAAGGGTTCAGAACAGACCTACAAGGAGCGGATTCTGATGAAAACAATAGGCGGAATGACATGATTGCGCGCTTATTTGATATGCGAAACCCAAAGGATGTAATGAAATACCAGCATGTATATAAATTACCTGAAGGCGTACTCGACATGGTGGACGCACGCAACGTTACATATGACGTTTGTTACAAAATTAGTCAATGTGATGATCTGCCTGAGCTACAAAAAGAAGTGTATGACTATATTTTGTCAGGTGGCAGGCTAACCGCGAAGACATTTAAAAAGCTAAAAGAAAAGTACCAACACGACAATAAATTATATAAAAGCAGTCAAATAAGCGATTTTGTCGCCATGGAACGGGATAATAAGCCGCGGGTGTTCAGGATAGATCAAAGCCTAATTCCAGACGGCAAATCAAACGACGAGATCATGAAAATAATTACTCAAGCATTGGAAGACTATATCCTGAATGAAGATTAACAACTAATAAATAAGCACTTGGGTGAGATTTTTCCCCCAGGTGTTTGTCAATGTCAAATTGACAAATAGCAATATTACGCATATAATGATTTTGTAATATACTTGTTAAACTATTCAAAATTAGGCCGGGTACTGCCTGTGTCTAAAATTTCTAACCGAAGGACGTCCATTTATGGACGTCTTATTTTTTACTAAAATACTATTAAAAGGAGGCGCGTAATGGTAAGTATCCGCGCTCAGTATTCCAAAGAACTGTATAGTGGTGATCACGGTTTTTGTGTGGCACTTTACAAAAACATAGACACCAGCGAGCAGTTCAAGGTAAAAGGGATCGATCTCCCCAAAAGCTTAAAAGTTAAGTTCATGATCGAGGGTGATTGGGAAGACTATAACGGTTCTCGGACACTCAAGTTGTCCGGCCGGCCGATCATTTTGGAAACGTCCGGGAAAGCGGCGATTATTAATTTGATCGCCACGCTCCGATATTGCTTCCATGGAATAATCACTCCCATTGGCAGAAGACTGGCAAAGAAGATATACCGGGTCTTTACCGAGAAATCAATTGAAAGACTGAACGAAGATCCCTTAAAAGCATGCCTTATTGCCTTAAAGAGCGAAAAGCAAGACGAGGAAAAAGCCGCGGCAATGGCTGAGGCATGGAAAGATTACACGAAAGACGAAGCCGACATTAAGTTGTTGGAGCGCTGCGGGCTTGCATATCGAAAAATAGCCTCAATCAAAGAAAAGCTAAAAGCATCAAGGGGGCAAGGCATCGGTGATGCAATCAAAGAAAACCCTTACATTCTTATAGATTATGGCGCCCCCCTGGCAATCTGCGATTTGGTTGCCCACGAAATCGGCTTCCCCATGGACAGCGATCAACGCGTGATTGCCGGCGCGAAAGCTGTACTGTATAAAGGGGCGGCAGACGGCCATGTTTTTTTGTATGATAAGGATTTTGGGATCACAAAGGGGTTAATTTCGCAAACAGCCTCAATGCTTAGCCTGGACGCTGAAAGGGTTATCCGCGGAATGTCAAATGACTCACGGATGTTCAAGATAGAGAAGGCAAAGGGCGGGCTATGCCGCGTGTACCTGTATAGTATGTATACATACGAAACAGGCATTGCTAAGATTCTTACCCGTGTTATAAACGCGCGGCAGATCGAGGGCCTCTCTGAAAACGCGATTGGGCAGGCGTTGAATGAATACGAAATGAACTGGGGCATAACGCTGGCCAAAAAGCAAAGACAGGCCGTTAAAATGGCGCTGAGGTGCAACGTTTCCATTATCACAGGATCCCCAGGAACCGGGAAAACAACGGTTCTAAAAGCCATCTGCGAAGCGCTTCCATCTAGGGCCAAAGAAGAGGACATAATATTGCTGGCGCCGACTGGTAAAGCGGCGCGGCGCATGTCTAAAGCTATTGGACGAGATGCCAGCACAATCCACTCTCGGATTGGGTTAGGCGAAGAAGAGGATGCGGGAACACAATATTTGGAAGCAAAGCTAATAATTATAGACGAAACGAGTATGTGCGATGTACGTGTAATGTACTCTTTGTTATCTTCAATTGGGGATTGCGAACACCTAGTATTTGTCGGTGACGTCAAGCAATTGCCCTCTGTGTTTGCGGGTAAGATCCTTGACGATTTAATAGGTTCAGGCAGAATCCCTGTGACACGTCTTGACATTATTCAAAGGCAGGCTGAGGATTCGCTGATAGTCGCTAATGCCCAACGAATTTTAGCGGGAGACGCTAATTTACAGTTTGACAATCAGACATTCCGGTTCATAGAAACCGTAACTGCGGAAGAAACAGAAAATAAGATTGTCAACCTCTATTGCAATACAGTGGAAAAGCTAAAAACGGAACAGGAGCGCCAAGAGGCTATGAATGCCATTCAATTGATAATCCCGATGAAAAAACGGATCTGTGGCGCTATTAAGGTTAATAAAGATATCTCCGACAGGTTGATCAAGGATTCAAAAGACAGCTTAAAGGTCGGTGATAAGGTAATAAACTTAAAAAACGACTATGCATCTGACGTTAATAACGGGGACATGGGGTATGTCATTTCTGTTTCCGATGACGAGGTAGCCGTGCTGTTCGAGACGGGCGTGGAGAAAGTTTATGTCGGTTCGGATACCGATAAGTTAGCATTGGCATATGCAATAACTGCGCATAAGGCCCAAGGCGATGAATTTGACACCATCGTTGTGTCGCTCGCGGAAGAGCAGGCGTGTATGATGTACCGAAATTTGATTTACACTGCCATAACTAGAGCCAAGAAGAACGTGGTTATGGTAGGTAGCAAGAAAATGTTGGCAAAAGCGATACTCACAGAAAGGGCTAATGGCCGCAATTCGGTTTTGGATAAGCGATTGGAATATGGGCGCTATTAGGAGCGTACGTTCTCTTCACAACAATACATGTCTGTCAGAATATCCTTTCGCAATAAACATTATCCATGTAAAAGGGAGATTAAAAATGGATAGCGGAATAATAAAGATGTCAGAACTGGTAAGCTATTTGATGCCCGGCGTCCAATTTAAACCGGGCACCAATGGTAATCTGGAATTATCAGAGTGCCCAATTTGTCATGATAAGAGCGAGGGGCACATACACTCCCACGCCTATATAAGTGACGAAAAGGGGCAGTTTTTCTGTTTTTCCTGCTGCCCCTCAAATAGTAGGAACGCGACCGCAAGCGGCGGTTTCTTAATGGTCGGCTTGTTCCGTGAAGTAACCGGCGATAATTCCGTGACTATGATTGATATAAAGAAGGCACTCGGGCGCTACATATATATTCGCGGTGAATCAAGAGCGGCGCGGTACATTCCGATTATGATACAGAGTGTAACAGAACCGGTCAAACCGCCAATTATTAAGAAATCTAGTGCAATCGCGGATATTAAAACAAGAGATCACGTGTATAGAATGCTTTTCGAGATAGCGCCACCATGCAGCGAGGCGGACAGAAAGGATTTGATTAGCCGGGGGCTATCGGAAAATCATATAAAAGCCTTTGGATTTAAAGGTTGCCCTGATTTCAATGAAGGGGCCAGAATTGTAAAGCGCCTTTTAGATGAGGGTTATGATCTGAATGGCGTACCTGGGCTGTATCGCGAAAACGGCCTATGGAAGCTTGTTCACCGAAACGGGTTTTATATACCCATTCTGGATGAGCATGACAGAATCCAGGGCGTGCAGATACGTGTCGGCGGCATCGAAAACGTCGTGACCGATAAAAAGGTAACGTATAAAAATGAAATGGGAACGGTAAGGATTGCCGTGCAGAATAAAAACGAATTTCCGGTAGATTTGAGAATATACGACCCGCAACCAGAAGGGACATTTGTAATGGATGAATCGCAAATACCCGAAGCAGACGCAAAGACAGTCAGTGCGGCGTCATGGACAGCAATTTTGAAAGCAAAAGAAATAAAGATATTTACGTACGAGATACCAACACCCCACATAGGCGCGCTATCCGCAACGAATACTGTTGTCTCCATGCGCAACAAATACATCTGGCTTTCTTCTGGTGGAAAAGAGAATGGAGCGGCAACAAAAAGCTTTCTCCATTTTTCAGGAAAACTCAGCGGGACTATGTACTTAACAGAAGGGGCGCTCAAAGCTGATGTCGCACATGCTCTATGCGACGGCAAAAGAAACTTCATCGCCGTTGCCGGCGTCGGCGTGTTAGCAGGGTTAAAAGATTGGCTCCCGAGACTTAAAGAAAATGGTGTTGAAAAAATAGTAACTATGTTCGATATGGATAAGCTTGTGAACAACAAGGTAATGGCTGCAATAGACCAGGTTTTCACAGCATGCAAGGCAAATGGGATAGTGAACGAGGAATATTCTTGGGATCCCGTTCTAGGCAAGGGGATTGACGATATGCTATTGAATTGGAAAAAA
>Ga0209629_10004067_pt1 | contig 10723 bp, 6 predicted proteins | sample TergutCu122P5_FD_187286 | JGI IMG/M metagenome (GOLD analysis project Ga0209629, IMG submission 187286) | Cubitermes ugandensis P5 segment gut microbial communities from Kakamega Forest, Kenya - Cu122 P5 (SPAdes) (version 2) | ecosystem: Host-associated > Arthropoda: Insects > Digestive system >... | reverse complement strand
AGACAGGTGTGAAAAATCGCCCCCACCGGAATTCAATCCCCCGGACCGTCCAGCCCCGTAGCCAGTCGCTATACCGACTGAGCTATCGCGGACCGGCAGAAGGGATTTCTTCCCACCAGCGACTAATTACCCAAAATAAATGCAATGATCTCTGTTGCAGGCTGCCCTGGGGTATGCTGACCCATCAGAGCCCTCTCAGATTGAATGGAGATGTAGTGGGTCTCTTATCAGTGACCGATATGTACTGACGGTTGCGCATTGCGTAGTGCCCACAACCAGGACGTAAGTATCAAATTGCAAGCTGCTAAAGCAGTAATTTAGCCCTTATCAGCTGATATACGTGTTTTTCAAACTGGAAGTTGTCACATACTTTGCGACCACAAACAAAGTATACAAATTACAATTCAGCTACTTACGTTTACTGGTTGACTTTCTGTGCTGTGCTGACTGCTGGTTAAGATATAGAGTCATGCTGCATCTGATGTGAACCAGCAAGCAGCACACTGCCGACCACAGATCATCTAGTATACTGCCGACAGTCACCACGACAACCGAACATTCCACCCTCTAACGGGAAATATATGGACGAAAGTGACTGAAGTAACGACAGAGCCCTCAGAGTTGGCGGTTTTGTAACAAGCACCGAAATATCTCGGACAGTATTGTGGGGAATACAAAAAACCAAACACCCAACGAAAAAAGCTAGCATCATGTTACTCTCATGCGCACGCATGCACAAACACACCCTCTCTATCTCTCTCTCTCTCTCTGTGGCTGTGTATAAAAGCTGTAAAGAAACTAACATTTCAGTAACCATATATCTGCTCCATGTGAGATTTAACTTAAAGGTTTACAGTTTATGAATCGTATATGAATGCCACTTTTAGAATCTTGTTTTATTAAAGTTTTGCTTTGAAGATCTGCTGTTCCGAATCTTTAAAATATTGACTGTTTTTCAAATTATTTTCATAAGGCCCAAAATGTCACAGTTTCAAATTGTTAAAATGTAGAAATAACGCAAACAATAAATTTACTCCAAGTTGTCTTTTTGTACACCTGTTCAGGGTGTAATATTTTCCTTTCTTTCGCTATGGTTTCTGTTATGGGATATAGATTTGTCCATTGTTATGAAGTTCTGCACACTGTATGTCTGTAACAGTTGTATGGCTGGGTATTTTATTTGGGCAATAAATAAAAACAGTGTTACCATAACCAAGTGAAACGGAACTTCAAAATAATCATACCGAATGTGGATTGTATTTTTATTTTATTTTTCCTTAAATTTTTATACGTAGCCTGATGGTTGTTTTTTATGAATGAAAAATGTATATGTAGCTTATAATTACAATAATAAATGTATACTTGTGTCTGACAGTGATTGACTAGTTAGCTGGCGAATTAAGCTTTGACTGTGCCTAGGAAATTTTTGCCCATAGGCGATATCTCCAAAATCTCCCTCAAAACATCAAGCGTTCTCCCTTGATGATGGTCCAGCCTGTCTAATACATACAAGAGTATATTTGTTCCAGATAACCAGGAGTGGATCCAGGTTTTGTGAGGGAAGGAGCTTGTACAATTTTGGGGGCAATCTTTAAAAGAAAATAATTACAAATGAAAAGTTATATATGAAATTAAATATTTACTTAGGGCCCCTGGGCAAGTGAGGGACCCTGAAACACATGCTTTATAAACTTCGTGGTAAATCCACCGCCGGTTGATAACACACTGTGTACTGTGTTGTGCATTTGTAAAAGTACATATAGAAGTGCATGTTGAATGAATCATCAACAGTTCAAGTTAGAACATATGCATTCAATCAGCACAAGACTGTTATAGTCCTAACACATGTATTTCATATGTCCATTAGCAAGCCACCTGTTGAAGTGCTGCTGGGGGCTATGGACCTCAAAGAACCAGGCTTTCTTGCAAAAAAATACAAGGTAAAGAAGTGGATACAGCACCCACAATACTCTGGACAAAGTGTGTACCATGACATAGGGCTGATAGAGTTGGACAGAACGGTCAAGTTCTCCGAAATCATTCAGCCCGCCTGCCTGAACACAAAGTCTGACATCCCAGAATTTGGGCTCCAGGTTACTGGATGGGGACTCAGGTCTAAATCTCGTAAGTTCATGAGTGTCTGATTTCAGGAATTAAAATGTTTGAATTTTGGAGACCCTGCCTGTTACAAATTAATTAGGAAATCAAAATAATTTACTGATCATTCCACCATGCTGTTTGTTGCAAGTCATATAGACTAAGATACCTGATATGCATCATATCATATCATATCATTTGAAATTCTATAATTTTTTTGTATTCCTGCAGCATAAAAAAGGACATTATATACAGTACAATTTATGTTACATATCTACACAATATGATGTTTTCTCTGAATGCCATAATTTGATATAGCAACAGTGTTACTGCAAGAAAATGTGATGTCATAATGTACAGGGTCACTACTCTTTGTGACAACTAACAATCATCACGTCCTGCCAGCTCACTTATTGTAATGCATGTGTGAAGTGACAACCATTGTTTGCAAAATAAAATTATATTCATATATAACAGATATAGATGGAAGGTCGTCTTGTAAAGGAATATAAGTAACTGTGAGGAAAATGCAAACAAATTATTTTCACGTTAAATTTGTATTTTTATAAGTGTGATAAGAATGCCATTAGTTAGTTTGTGTAGCAGAACATCTGAATACAGCGCACAGAGTATTGGTGTTATAGGGAGCTATGTTAAAGTAATTAAAATGTTCTGCAGGTTTAGGAAAGAGTTCAACATACAGTCTCGCTCTACGGCACGCAACACTGAGCCTCGTTCCAAATGACAAGTGTAATGAAAGCTACGTATTTGAGAGGCGTGTGAACAGAGGTGTGCAAGACATCATGCTGTGTGCTGATGACCCAGACGGCAAGACGGATACATGTATAGTGAGTTGACTCTAGCTTCCTACATCATATCACATTTCTTATATAGTGTTGACACTTTTGACAAAACTGCATTTGAAGTTAGAAACAAAGCAGAGGATATTGCACACTGAAATTTCCAATTATTGTCGCTTTTTGGTTTTTATGCTACATTGTGAGAATTATAACTTCCAAAATTTTGTAGAAATATACTGCCGCCATCTTCAGGGTAATTGAACCTGGTTCAGGTAGGAGCTGAAGTAAAATTAGAGGAAGGAAATGCCCCTTATGTAGGAAGGTTGGAGGGAATTTTGACCAACCAGAGCCATGTGATGTGGACGATGGGACAGGGCTTGTAAGAACCCAACAAGTACCGCAAGTCACAACAATAACATGGTGTGGAAATTCACAAAATTACCACCAGTTAAACAAAACCCACTATGAAACCTGACAACATACATAAAATATTCACGGAATAAAGAGCTTACTTTACAGTATTACTAGGTATTGATGGGATTGATACAGCTTGGATACAGGAAAATACATATATATATACTTTGTTTTTTTGAGGAAGTGTATTTGAAGGTGACCATTTTGAAGACCAGACAAGTTAAAAAAATATAAGCACAGAGTAAGAATGCTGATACTTTTGCTTCATTTTACATTACACCGAAACATATACATCTAATGGGAAAGAAGTGTGGTCTTCTGGGTTATTACGCAGCTATTAGTTGTAATTTCTTACTGATGTGTATTGGTTGATAAGAAATTACTACTCACTGTGTAATTTCCATGAAGAACACTGTTCTTATTTATTTGCAGCATAAGCTTGAAATCATGCATAATGGGAAAGGAGTGTGCAAGTACACACACAGTGTGGGCTTCATTGTTTCCAACAGTTACTTTGCAACATCATTTGCTGTTATAAACATGAACAGCTATGTGTGAATGCAGCTCAAAGAGACAGCATAATCAAACACACACACACAGTCTCACACAATATGTCCGTTACTGCTGATCCATATAAACCAAAATCAACAAGATTCAACAATTTTTAAAACCCCCAATACCTAATTTCATAATCTGAGTGTTTATTGCAATGATCAATTCTAATAAATGGACAGACAAAAGCAAAGTTACAACAGGCACCCTACAGAATTTTGAATATATGTAAAAACAAGGTGCAAATGATATTAAAATGGACCTTGAGGAAACAGGTTATGAGTATTGAACTGACCTGACAGAGATCAGTGTCATGTTCTGTGGTGGGATTTAGTACAAGTGTGGACATTGGAAGTGGACTGAAGGCTTCTGACATGTGATGCAATGTGACTGATCAAGTGGTTGGCAGCATTTGGGGGGAATGTGATGACTTCATCTGCAGATCTTTAAAGATGAAGGCACTATGATCCATTGCACTGTCTTGAACCACTCATAAAACCACACACACATCCCAGAAGACCTGCATGCTCAGCTACACCAAAGTGAGAACATTATATCTCACACAGTATTAGCAGTAACATATAGTAAACCAACGAATGAACTTCATTAAAATTTATTCTCATTCCATATTGTTAGTCACCAATATGTTTCAGTTTTACTCACGACCATCATCAGGGTGTCTTAAAGAACACTAATGAAACATAAAATAAAATATGTTTTCTTGTTAATCTTCGAGACACCCTGTGGATGGTCATGAATACAGCCGAAACACATGGGTGATTAAACATATGGGACAAAAATACATTGTGAAAAGTGCGTTCATTGGGTTTTCTATGTTTTGTAATTCAATGCATGGGTATGGAATTAATTAAAAGAAGTATTAGCAGTGTTTAATCATACAAAAGAATTGGGCAGCGACAGTCAAAGTGGTAACATTTTTCTCCCTGATCTTTAGGTTGATTCTGGTGCACCCCTGCAAGTGAGGACTACAGAAACCACTGCATTTTATATAGTAGGTCTTAATAGTTTTGGGCCACCTTTGTGTGGCGGCGCAATACCCGACATCTATATACGTGTCGACAAATATGTGAACTGGATAGAGAGCGTGATCTGGAACTAGCAGTTTGCCGTATGTAGACATTCATTCCACCACGCTGTCTGCAAGCAATTTCTGAACTGATACTAACATTTGTTGTACATGAGTTCTAACCCTTTTCAGTTCCGTGACATACTGGGTAGTACTGTTTCTTTTTAATATCCAGTTGAAGGACACAAGTTACAACACTAAGTCCACCAGCTGGGACAAAGAGCATTATTGTGCCATTTCTTGTAAAAAAGTTTAAATGAATGTGTTCTGCAGACATCCAACAGATAGCAGCACTTTAATAGGGTCATTCCTGTATGATGTATGCTGAACAAACAAAATTCTTCAGACCATAAAAACTAAAGAAGAAGTAATTACAACGTTAAAAGTTGCTTATTTTTTGTACCAAATTTTCATTTTTTGTCAACAAATGAATTGATGCATTTGCCTTGTCTTTGCGCCAGTTACAAAATTACATCATGGTTCAAATCAGCCACTGACAGTTGATGAAGCATGTGCAACAACTCACTGCTCAAACAAACAAGTTGGAAAACTGTTTGGGTCCCTGAATTAACAGTTGGGATGTTACCTATTCCAAAACTATGAGGAAGAGGAAAAGGCTGTTCACGAATAGTTGAGAATGCAAGGGACTAATTCTGTCATTAAGGAATTTTTAAACTTACATGGAAAAATGCATCAATAAGCATTGGGATTATGTTGAAAATAATGATAATTCAGTGGAACAAGTGAGCTACCTGTAACGTGGTAATGACTTCTCACTGAATGTTTATGACACAGGGAACTTTGCTTATTGCCACTCTTTGTATAATGCACTAGTACCAGTTCATGTGAAAGTAAATGGGATTTAACAGATGACAAATGAGAACTGAACAGACTGGAAAGTGTTAAACCAATAGCCAGTCATGCCATCATCTTCACACAGTGTGCTGCAGAACAATGTTTTAGTTTCACTCATCAAATTCCTCTTTTACATTAAAAGAGGGAAAGGAGCATGCATAAGTCTAGACCACAAAACAAATGGAATGTCCAGAAGAACTGCAAGTGTATAAAAAAATTTGCAGACTTCAGTGAAAGAAACATTTTCATTTCCAAAGACAAATCACTGAATAGAAAGAAGACAATTTGGGTGCGTACAGTGAAGACTAAGGCAGGGGTTTAATGGCGTTTGAGACTGCAACAGATGCTTCAAAATCGTCCAGCAATGTGATAACATAAATCATGCATTATAATTGTACTGTACATACTGTAACTTAGACAAACAATTAAGTCTGCTGAAAAGTCATAAATATTGAGACAAAAGATGGGTCTTATCACTGCAGGGGGCCAGTGATGGAATGCAATAAACTATACTAAAAACAATAAACATTGCTACCACTGCATTCCACAAAAGGAAATATCACAATTTCTTGTATCACAATACGTTTTCTTTACAGGAAAGAAAACTCCTTCATACTAATCTTAAGATATAAGTGTTCATTTAAAACATTCTGAGACTTGTGAAAGTGGTGAAAATCCATCTTTGTTATATATCACGTTGCAGCCTGTAGAAAAGTACCAATAATCAGGAAGCAAATGCTGCGTCCTGCAGTGTCAAGCCACTACAGGAACATCACACTGTCTGCAAAAGACTCTGCAGTGCTGTATTTATGTATGTTCCTATACACATATGTGACAAATATAACAGTATATATAGGACCTGTTCTTTATATAATTCTCATATGTGGAATGACCAATGTACAATTGACTATGATATTTCTAATAATGTACAGAGTGTAATTTGTTGCATTTCATATTAACAAAACTGCACTTGTTAAGAACAGGTCTGCATATATTGCCATATACATGTAATTGCTCAATAACAGTTCATAGGCTTCAGCATGGCTTTTAATACAAATACAGATGTACATATAAACACTAACTCAAACTTCTAGGCCAAGTGGTCTCAGCTAAACACACAACTACACTAGTTTTGAACTGGGGGGAAGGAAAAATAAAATCAAATGTACAAATAAGTGTCAATAAAAAAAGTTCAATGGGTCATACAAATTCAATGTGCAGCCATTACTACACTGAATGTAGTTCACTTGTTCCATTAAAGTATCAGTACTGTTCATCACATTCCCTAAGCACAACCATACTTATGTCCTAGCTTGGCACAGTTTAAAAAGTCCATCATCAAAGGTGATCAAACTCAATACATTTTCTGCCATTCACAAACAGCTATTTCCACTAAATCATTCTTTTAGACTCGACCAAATCCCAAGAGGCAATTTTGTGGCCCAAACTGCATCCCTGTTTAATTTGTTTGAGATGTGCAATGGTACCACTGTGTCTCATTCCCTGTCAAGAATATGATTTTTTCAAGATATAAGTTTTATGCCTGTGTCAAGAGGGTATAAACACAGTGTGCTCATGTATTTTTGTTAAAAAATGATACCTCAGTAGAAGAAATGAACAACATTTAACATTATACTGGTAAAGGCAATCGTAACCTCCCCATCCACACTACGAAAGCATACAAGGACTAAAGGTAAGGCTCCACTCGTTCTTAAAGCTCGGCACTAGTTGGATGTGAATGATACCTTCGGGCCCCAGATAATTTTACATCAAGTTCACATTAAAGAGGGGGCTAGGTGGGTCCCAGCGCAGGTCTGACAGTTGTGGAGAAAACAAAAATCCTTTATTCCTTCAAGGGATCGAACCCTGGATCATCCAACCTGTAGCCTAGTCACTACACCTATTATGCTATCCCGGCTTATTTAATTTTTATGACCTAAGGAAACTTACTTACTGAACATCCATTGTTTGTTGCAAATTGTTTCATAGTTGAAATCAGTGACAATGGTCTTATGTATGATCTCGAAAATTTCCATGGTAAATGGAAATCATTTGCTGCAGAAGACAGAATTCTGTTTTGCTGCCCTTCTGAAGGTACTGAATAGAATGAAATGAAGCTGCATTTGTTATGTGACGTTGACAAACAGAGACGAGGGAACATAAAACGTCAGAAAGTGTACATGCTGAAGTGCTGTCTGTTCAACTCAAAACTCACTGTAGTGTGCTCTTATTTATGTTATAATTTTAAATATTTATTGATCTAATTTATTTTAAATAATAAAAGTATTATTTTAGAAACAAAGCATCTTACACTTCATTTCTGCTATACCTGTTTCCTGACCTCAATTCATATGTAGTTCAACTGACAACTGCTCAAATGTTACCTCATTATTATATCAATATATGGACTAAATGTAACAGTCTAACACAACAGATGTGTTAGACTGTTACATTTAGTCCCTATATTGCTTTACTAACACTTCGGGATGGAAAACATAAAGTTCATTATTATGTACCATTCAGTTGCTTTAAGGAATGCACAGCCATTTTTACTGATGCATTCACTGAAGATTCATTGTTCACAGACAGAGGGTGTGTGAGTGTAAGTGCTGAGGACATTTTTATAACCTTAAGGCAGTCCAACCCTGTCACACTCTCAGTACAATCAGCAGTACAATATATTCATTCTAAACACAACAATTTATTTATCACACATATCATGGAGTCTCAATGTTTAGGATTTCGACTTCTCACGATCACCCATCTTCATATCATTGTTTTATGCTCTTGTGACTAGTTTGGACAAAACAGGAGGAGGTCTTACAGTTACCTTGTCAGCTTTCCTCACACTCATACTGCTCTTTCACAGTTTGCTCTTGAATTAAGCTCCGTCTGTCAGTAGGTGATATCGATTGCTTTCATGCTGTATTGAACCAGACTCTCGTTCAGTTATTTGACCTTTATCATCATACCAGACCAAATGCTAGTCTATAAAATGTACTGATAAATAGCTTAATATACCAAATGCTGATCTATATGTACGTGAGTTAGCATGTCAGATGCCAACACTAAGCCAGAGAAACTTGGGCCATCAGGACACTAGAATCTATTTCTTATATTTTAATGAATTCTAAGAATTCAAAAAGTTTTTTACTTTACAACAAATAAACTTTAATCTATTCTATGCTTTTTGAGGTAATTTTATATTTTTATTGTGGGTATTTCATAATTTGTTGGTACCAAATAAGAGTTTTACATTCAAAGTGGCTTGTGGTGATTATGAGTCTTACCCATCTGAATTCATCATAACATTGAGAATATTTATTTCCAAATATCTGTTAAATATATATGTATATAAAACTATACAATATAAAATGTTTTTGTCAAAAACATTTTCTATTGTACAGTTTGTTTTAAAAATAAGAGAATGTACATCATGATGATGTGCTGCGCTACTAGTCAGATGGTCCAGGGATCGATTCACGGTGGTATCAATGGGAATTTTTTCCGTGGTACCCCCGACAGAACCATGTGCCCTGAGGTCGACTCAACCTCTGAAAGTGAGTTCCAGGGTTTTCTCTTGTGGTAAAGTCGGCTGGTGTGTTTGGCTGATGACCTACCACCCTTGTAGTGCTGAAACGTCAAGAAAATCCATGGCCTTAATCTACCTGGAACCCCTTGGGCCACCTCGGCCTGATGTGGGAGACATTTACTTTACTTTATTTTACAACCTGATGGTGGGCAATATAGCAGATGAAACATATCGTTATTAAGACTGCTATGTAGTAACACCTCTTAGCAATACAAATATTAATAATTGTGTCTTACTGCATTTGTCGATACCTGTGAACAATAATAATAGTAATAATTTAAAGAACTTGATTCATATTTTTAGCCATTAATGTATGCATAAACAATATTAACAACAATTAAGCTGTATGAAAAATGTAAAAACATTAGGAACCAACCTCACTGTAAATATGATACACAACAATTCCTTAAGATTCAGTCAAAGCAAAACGATTAACACTGACAGCAACTCACTTCCCAATAAAACTACAAGAAGAATGAGGCATACTGTGATGGTGCTGTTACTGTGCAGACTGTGTAGTGATGTGGTGAAATTCTGTGCACTTGAGAAGATTCAGGAGCCAATGACAACAATAAGAAAGAACTGGCACAACAATCAATTTGCGAGATGAAGCTGGTATAAGCAACATTATATCACAAATTAAAAAACAGGTGTTAGTATGTGCATCTGAAATAAACAAAAAGCTCATACATCAACTGGTGACATGCAGTGGGATAAGTGTATAGATGTCAGCTAACAGTGATTAGAAAATAATTGGATAAATTTATTTTGTGAAATGTGATGCATGTCTGTAAGTGCATTCTGCAGATAAAGTTGCCTCAAAGTAACACATACAAACAAGAACATACTTTATTATCAGCTAATCACTGGATATTGTACATTAAGTATTTATTTCCACATAATAGGTGTGTTCTGTATAACAAACAATAATTTTTTTAACTTCAGGGGGAGGGGATCATGTGATAAATGGGTGTAGTAAGGAATAACTGAAGTGTTTTTTATTCATTGAAATATACAGCTCTTATGTTTATGGTAGTGCGATGCAAGACATGCAAACTGACTGCATCTCTGGGGAGCTGAGTCTCAGATGTGACTTCGTGACCAACTGCCAGGTTGTCAGAAATGATGAAGTCCCGCTCTTCCCTCTGTAACACATTCTCATATTCAAACATGCTGATTCAGTTGCAGCATGCATTTGTATGACTGTGTTCCCTGTGATGTGAGTAACGTGTTCCCTGTGATGTGAGTAACGTGTTCCCTGTGATGTGAGTAACGTGTTCCCTGTGATGTGAGTAACGTGTTCCCTGTGATGTGAGTAACGTGTTC
>Ga0209629_10004065_pt1 | contig 10725 bp, 8 predicted proteins | sample TergutCu122P5_FD_187286 | JGI IMG/M metagenome (GOLD analysis project Ga0209629, IMG submission 187286) | Cubitermes ugandensis P5 segment gut microbial communities from Kakamega Forest, Kenya - Cu122 P5 (SPAdes) (version 2) | ecosystem: Host-associated > Arthropoda: Insects > Digestive system >... | reverse complement strand
AATTAGATGTTAAGTACAGATATTAACATTACAGAAACCACATATTCCTGCCAGTTTTAATATGTATTTGGTAATCAATAAGTGTGTAACAGCTGTCATACTTTCAAACTTCTCTCGCCATTATCTCTGTAACCGTTCAGCTTCGGATATAGGTGTTTTTGGTTAAATCGGTGTGCTTTAACTTAAGGAACAATCTCCCGAAGTCTGGCACATTCCCCCCCGGACACCCTGTATATGTGTTGTGTCACTAAAAATGTTCAGGTATTCATGAGATGAAGCAAAATATTGTGCTGTATCTTTCCTTTCTTACCCTCACTCTCCATGCCCCCTGGCGGCACTCTCCTAACTAGCATTTTTTCCCCTTCCATGCCTTCACCTTAGGGAGGACACTCAGTGCGTGACTGTTAACCATTTTGGTCCTCAAAATTCCATCTCAGCCTTGTCTTGCTAAATTACATTTTGACTCTGTGTATGGCGCGCCTGGTGTCGAGGTGCCACTGCTGGCCTCTTTGTATCCTGGGGTGTGTTTATTGGGTGCATTTTTGGTTTCACCAGGCACAACTTGCAGGGATTACAAGAACGGAGCTCTCCGCTTTATTTATATATTTATTCCTGTTGTGTATGGCTACTTGGCAAGTATTTGGTTGTCTACCTCTACAATAAATCATTATAGAACACCAATTCATTGTCTATGGGCTTTCAACTTTGTTTATTTTGTGTGTGTGTGTACCTTATTCTGGGCCCATGCTTCCACAATGGCTGGAGAGAGCCAAAGTACAAGAATAGTGGAGACAGGTGCAATATCAGGTAAGAAACTAAAGAAGTCAGCTTCTCTATTTATGTCATATACTTGTTACTGTCATAAGAAAATTGTTTTTTAACAAATGAAAGAACAGTAAACTTAATCCATGGAAATGTCAAGGGCCTTGAAATTAAACTTTCATGAATAGAATTAATGTGAGAGTTGCGGGGTTCTCTTTGCAATGAATATTAAGATTAGTTTTTGGGAGAGTGATACCATGTGGTCAGTAGATAGGTACCTATGTTTCAGCGGAACCTGTAGCCTTCATATTATAAGATGGGGGCACTGGGTGTCCCTGAACTTGTGTTCCTGGATCTGCTTGATCTGTGATCCAGATTATGGCAATAGCTTTGTCTGACGACCCAAGGAGTCAGAAATAAAAGACATATAAAATAAAAAGCATTAATCTGTGTAATGAATGGGACACTTCAATTATCTAATGAAATGAAGATAAAAATACATGCATTCACATTCTTCTACATGAGCCCAAGTTTTATATTGTGAGTGCTCGTATGACTTGTTTTATCTAGAATTAGTCTTTATTTGAATTTTTCCATGTTTTGTGAGGTATTCAAATTGAGAAAATCTTGCCAACTGTGTGATAACCTCAGCAAAAAACGGTAATTTCGTTTGGCTGATCTGACAATTTTTTGTTGAGAGGCTGGGAAACCTAGTAGTTGCTTGTCTGCGTCACTTTTTATAATATGATGGTGAAGCCTACATTGGTACATGGTCACTAGAAGTGTTTACATTTAACAAAATACTGCTTTTAATACACTTATCAAAACAGTATGATTTTGTAATTTGCAGATTCATGATATTGTTTTGTTACACAGAATATTTTTGACATAAATTTGGGTCATGACCCATACGTGCAGGAACACTGCTCTAAGTGTTGGTATCTATGTACCAAACTACATGGTATTACATCCTAGAAGACTTCCATCTAAAGTTAATATGTTTGTGGTGTTGATGTGTGTAAAAATAGGTTCATTGACTGACACCTAAAAATTCTAAATCTACAGTGAGTTCAACCCTTTAAAGACAGCATTTGTTGTAAACAGTACCCACCTAGGTTATGAAAACCATTCTGTTCATGTTGTATTATGGGAAAAGGTCCTGTTTGTTCTGAGATCCACACAAAACAAAAAGCATGTCAGCACCATATAGAATTTTTGACAGATAAACCTGGTGGTACAGTACATAAAGTTACCACTAGGCTTAACATGCATACATTTTTACATCTTTTCTTGGTTGCAGAATGTGACAAATTTTAAACAGTACTTCTATCTGTGTATGCTGCCCTCTGTAGCAGCAAAAATAATGTAGAGGTTTGTTTAAATTTAGTCCTCTTATTTCTTATAGAGATCCTGTGTATGTCACTGTAAAATAATAGGAACTGGCATGTAAATATGTAAAGGGCACATCCCAAAAGATGATTGTGGTATTTATGTATGTGATACATACAGAATGGTACAAAAGTAACATTTCTCTTTGAATTCAAGTTGTGAGTTGCCATGGCAAGTGGATTTATCTGGGTTTGTGAGGCTGTTAGTGCATGAGTAAGTGAACCTTGATGCAGGAGTTACTGAGAAATTTGAACTGTATTTCCACTATGGTGTGTTTTCAGTTTGAGCAGTTTTTAAAATATACAATACAAAGGTAGTATAAAACTGTAAATGCTGCTGATGCACCACCATGTACTTACCTTTCCCATTTTAACTAAATAACAAGCTAACCAACCAACCAACTACATAGAGCAGACTCCTTTCTGAGAAGCTAACAGGTCCTCAGCTATTACAATTTTAACACTAAATAGTCTTGAAAGCTTCTAGTATTTTCAACATGATCTATGGGTGATGGTCATTTAGGCCAAAACATGTTGGATCGGTTGTAAATAAATGGAATATCGTGTACCTTGTTGGTTTATTTTCCTCATTAAAATTGGAATTTTCCAAAACAATGTGATACAAATTAATCTTTCTTTCATTAAACTGAATTTCTGAAGTGAAAGGCAGAACATTTAGTATAATTTAAGTGTGACTTGAGATATTAAGATACATTATCAGACTACCATTTGGTAACTACTGCAGTCAACCTTTCTTTTAATGGCTGTTAGCAACAGTCAATTTGGTATGCATTGTACCATATATGAAACAAGCAGAAACATGTACTCTGCTGAGGATATTATTAATTAACACAGGGGACTGGAAGTGGGGACCCAAATCACATCTAAAAACCATGTCACAATGCTTGTATATTGCTTTAGCAGCAATGACTACTGTGTGTACTGACAAATTTATGGGATATATCTCATATATTACCTTCAGGTGTCCCCTGTTGGGTGTATGGTAGAAAACAGAAAAGATGCAGTTTTTTTACACACTACATCAGGGTTTCAAATTTGAATCCAACACAAGCCAGTCCAGTAAGTAAAAAATCATGTCAAGCCGCATGTCATTTTGAGCAGCATAATTTTAACTGTCTCAACACTAGTAAGAATCCTACATATTTACTACTACTATTATTTCTTCTTCTTCTTTAAATTTCATTGATATTGGTCTGCTATCTCTTCAGTAGTGTATGTTGCATACTACCTGTCCCTGCTTGCTCACATATCCAGTACAACAATACCTCAAGCAAGTTCCTGGGGAAAATCTTCTGAATGTTCGGCTACAAAAATCGCCGGATTACAAAACTAGTCAAATCTTACCTCACCTACTACATAAACTGGCTGAAAACTTGGCATCTTTTGGAATAGGACAAGGTTTCTATCTTCAGCAAGATATTACTAAAAACCAGTCATGAAGATATATAAAGTGTCCCCTGTCAAACAAGATAGCTTTTTGTCCTACTAGTCATAAGGGGGAAAAATGTTCAAGCATGTGAATGCTACTGAACATTGCAATAATTCTGATCCAAAAGGACCTGAGCATAGGAAATTTTTCTTGTGACAAGTAGGCATGAAAGTCTTGCAATTCTGTTTCAGAAAACTTCTATTTCAAGATTAGTATCGCATTTCAAATTCATTCCCTTTACAGATATTCTGCAGGTACGTCAAAGTCTGCCTGTAAAGGTAACGCAAACAGAAATTATGGTTCCATAATTTTGAAGTCCTGGTGATCTTTTGTCAAACTCTTCTCAAAACAAACAAATGGGCTGGGAATACTGCAGAATATGCTCAGAATAAACAGGGTCAAGAAATATCAAGTGTGAAAAGTGACAGAGGTTATGCAATTTAATTATCACACATTAAAAGCTTGACTCTGAAGGCTTTGCTATTTGCATACATTTGGTAATGTGCTTACATTCACCTTGTAGATCTGTGTTAAGATTATCCAAATGACCAGTCACATTCATATATGACAAGTGCTAGATCGGAAGACAATCCCTAATCATGCAATTCTCCAATATTTCCGCTCTCTTCCATCAACCATGTCACCTCGTGCAAGAAACTGTACCAAAAGAGACTCCCAACTTAAGCGCCTTACATTAGTGTTAAATTTATTTTACTGTATTCTCTAACTTCTTCCAATAATGCTACAAATTCACAGTTTTAAAACAGGATCCAGTGTGACTCATTTCCAAAATCTCTGCATGTAAATGCTGCTCGATGAAGAATAGACTGGAGTAAAGGAATGAAGTAATTCCCACATATTCTTTCATTTTGTTTTTAATGTTGCTGCATTGCCATTATTCTTGACAATCGGAGCGAGAGATCCATCACTCACAAACCCAACCATTTTTTCCCCTAAGAAGCTTAAGTTCATTTACAGGGCATACAAAATGTGAAAAAAATTCATCAGCACCTGCTTTTTCTTGCATCAGGACCACTTGTAACAGCTCTTCCATTAACTGAAAGTTGTCTTTAGTATCTCTAATAAAGACAGCAAGCTGTGCAACATGTGACATCTCTGCTGTCATAAATTGCAACTGAAAATGCCACGAAGTATTTACACTTCCCTTCAAGTTAACATTTTATATCTCCTGTCAAATCATCCACACATTCAGCTGTGCTTGAAGAAAGATGATATTAAAAAACAAAAGTTTATCAGAACAGAATTTCTACTGCCTTTATTTTACACCTTTTTTTCACACTAACCACCCTTAATTGGTTTTGTCGTCTTAGTGATAATTTGTGATATAACAAAACTTGCTGCTACTACTGCTTTATGTTATTCTGCTGCTGCAAATCACATTTAAGTTTCTTTGTCTTCCTACAAAGAACACCACATTTATCAGTATATAATAGGTTATAATGGCAGTGCAAATTGTGTATGTGTGGAGCTGAAAACACATTACTGCAAATGAGGTGAACAATTACCACATTATGCTAATAATATGCATACCTTATCCTTAATTGTTGGTTGAATGAAGACAAAATAACTATAAACATAATGCACTGTATGTACAATAATAAGATGGCAGGTGGCATGTTCGAAACACCAGCACTAGATTAATATTAAAATCTAAACCATTTTACATAGGTTTTTTATATCACATATTTATTTGGGTAAAGGGATACACTGTACAAATATTCAATATAGTACTATTTTACACAGTATAAATAAATTTCATGCCTCAAGAACATAAGAATTTAATTGGTACTATCACCATTACACTAAAAGCCGTTTTAACTTTACAATATACTATTTTGCAGACCACAGGAAACCTCCCTGCAGTAGCAGTAATTATACATGATCATACTAAACACAGTGCTTCAAAGCAAATATGAACTCATTTTATTTGTAGACAAAACTAAACTTTGACTTGGAAATTATTAGTACAGTAACTTTCAGGACTCTGAGTTATAAATCTCTCCTGGATTTAAAACAATACTGATTGGTACTTGTACCATAACCTGCTGAAATGCATATTTAGGTGCATCATGTGACATTTGGTGGTTAAAGATTATTGTTTATTTTATGGTGCTTTAAATACCTTTTGACTGTGTAGCACTGAATGGAATTGGAAAGAGTGTAGAAAGAAGTGGTTGTGACTTAATAAGGTACTAACCTAGTATTCATGTGAAGGGACTGACAAAAACCACAAAAATCCTGCACATAGGGTCTGTATCCCGGGCAAGATATGAAATGGGCACATCCTGAACAAAAGTACTGAATTAAAAAGTGAGGTTATTTGTATAACATTCATTCTGTAGAGTTTAATTGGAACATGACCAAAAGAGTACATTGCATAATTTCACAGTCAACACATTCCCTTTTCCAGCAAACTGATTCAATAATGCACCTGGCTTTTGTGAATTAGACTACCCCAGTGTGTTTAGCACTTTAATGCCATTATCTCACAACAACAACAACAACAACAAAAAAAAAAAAAAAAGCTCGACAGTCACAATGATTCAGCAGATTCAGATTACTGTACATCACATGGATGGGGTCTACCCTGTAAAGACAAAACATTTCCAAGCTGCTGTTTTCAATTCTTACAGATACAGAAGTGAGGTTGTCCTTGTGCAGACCATGTAGAATATGGAAGGGCTGAGATACAGCTCCATACAGTTAACCCTGACATTAAATGGAGATCAGTGGTCAGCTTTACACCACAGCCGCCTTGCTCCCAGTTAAGAGCCTACAATATCAACTGAATAAGACACTGCGTGGGCCCCAGAGCTAGTATGGGCACTATACAGAAGAGCAAAATCTCTTCGTCTTGCCAACAATTGAACTATGATTCCTCAGCCGTCCAGCCTGTAACCTAGTCACTTCCTGCACTGCACTACACTACACTATACCTTTATTATGCACATGAGAATTCAAGTAAGAAATCTGACACATTAACCAATATCTGGAATTTGGGGATCCCAATGCTGTTGTGGCACTGTTGGACAGATTTTTAACTAGAGGTAATGGCATCTGTGTTGCAAAAATGCAGTGCTAGGCTTTTCAGTACTACAAACAGCAATAGCACAAACCATGACCAATTAGCGGTTACGATCATTTTTGGTTGCAGCGGTGAACATTAAAATAATGGTCTTCTGGGCAATGCCATCTATGGCTGGCAGATGAAAACCATAGTTATCACAGAAAAATGCTGTCTTTATCTGCCCTACTCTGAAGCTGAAGGCATCAGACTACTATTAAATGCTGGTATCTTTTCACCAAACTACACATCTTATCCCAGACAGTAATCACCATATGATTGCAAACTGGCAACCACTGTTTCTGGTATGCTCTTCAAGAGCCATTTATGACATAGGAAATATAAATTCAACTTTCAAATACACAACAGCTTAACAATACAATCCCCACATATTCCTGCTACTTAACTCGGGCGGTGTTTAGTTGCTGATAATTAAGAGTCGTCGCGATGCTGGATTACGCACCGGAAACGGGAAAGAGGTCCAAACATTCTTTGCCTCAGCAATCGATGGACACGCCCCAGCCACATTGAGCCCGGGGAAATGCCTGATTCATATTTTATTTACTACGATTAACCGTATCTCCAAATACTCTTAGTTAACGGAACTAGTAATCGTATTGTAAAAATATACCGGAACTGTACACACACTAATCCATTAATAGAAACGTAGGAAAACAATCATACACTTGAAATGACACCGTGTGTACTGCCACAACTTACACAACATTTAATTTCTACATCACTAATCACCATCGTCATCATCATCCGATGGGATAAATAAGTCATTTTCTTCCAGAAAGTTTGCAATCTTCTTACTGATATTTGCACCTATAAGTAACCCCGGTATCACTGCAAATACAATTCCAATCAGGCCAAACTGACTTTTGCGCGGTTCAGGTAATATCGCTCCTGTAGGCGTGGTGGTAGCACATCTGCAGTTCTTCATATTCCTAAGAGCATGGCTTAGTATTCTGACATTTCTTATACCACTCCACACACTTATCGCCATTTTTTCTTTCTTTCATCGGGCACTCATCCGCGGCTAACGTCATTTCACAGTCGTCTTCTATCCGTGATAATCAAAGACCTGTGATTGCATGCGAGGGCGCCTCCCGACACACCGACAGAGATACAGTGAACTTATGTCATGTAGCTTGGGTATGACGAAGCTAATAGTCGCTTTTCCGTTATGCGAAAGCATAAAAAAATGACAATAATCAAAACCTCATATCTCACCACATTGGCTATGTATCAACATCCCGTTAAATACAGGCGAAACAGATAAACTGAGTGAGAACTACGATATTTGAGACATTAAAGAGAACACGGTTATGGGATGGGCAACTGAAAAATTTGAGTTTCGACATGCACAAGTGACCTCCTCTTCCCCAGACCGAAATGTCGGGCCTATCCAATTTCCTGCCGAAAGCATACGGGGTCGAGGGATGGGAACCCCTGTCCTCAACGGTAAAATGGCCGATGCATGAAGCTGACAACTCATTTCCATCCAGTGCCCAGGTTAACAATGCATGGAACTGTACGTCCACGTCCGCATGTATCTCGGGATTCTAACTAACGTTTTAAAGGAATGTACACAAAATACACTCTTTATAATCAACAATAATAAGTTTCAATTAATGTCAGTCCATCAACCATCAAGAGAAAATTTAAAAAAAAATTGAGCTAGTCTGACACATTGTTAGGTTTGTAAAACACCAAAATATGTTGAGATACCTCTGCTCTGGAGTCATGTTCCAAAAACACAACACTGTCTACAATCACCAAGCTTATGTTAAGTAACTGCTTGTGAAATGAAATGGCAAAATCAAATATCAAATAAACACCAACAATTGCACTCATATATTATTAAATCACCACTTTATTAACACTATGCATAATGTCAACATATTTCAACCTTTAAGGGTCATCCTCTGGGAGTATTCTGGCAACATGGGTCCACAAACTGAGTCACCAATCATAAAATTCAACTTGGTGTGTAGCTAGTATTGTGTTACATGGCAGCCATGTAACACAGTTTCAGAATCACAACCTGAATTCACCCACATGATTTAATAGCTCTAACCACATTGGGTGAAGTATACAACAACTGACAAACTGTTAAGTATTCACACTGCCCATCTCTCTCACCACCTAACTAGAAAAAGTCTCAAAGGTAGGTTTACACAATCCAGTAATTTTGTTCTTTATTCCTTGTTTCTACTGTTTTTCAACTGTTGTGAAGAATATAAAACAGCTGTGACAATAATGTTCGTGACATAATGCAGTGAAAAATATGGAGGCAGGAGAAAAATAATACTGGAGTTCAGAAAGTCACAGTTTTTATTATGCAGCTCTTCTTCTATGTGACTTGTAAATAACAGGATAGGGTTTTATCAATCAATAATTAATGATTGCCGATATTGCTCTATTGATTAATTTACTATTTAATGTGTTCTTTTATTCTGCATCAACTTTTGTACGTGCATATACTCTAACGACAATATTGTTCCTCTTAATTAGTTTTTCTACTGTAAACTTTACTCCACTTATGTTTTAATTATATGCCGTTTATACTGTGACTATTTCCACATCCATATGAAATTGTATTTCGATAGGATTTATGGAAAAATAAAACTAACTAATTAACTTAATTACAATACTGTCAATAGTGAATGGAATATTTATTGATGCATGCATTAAAAAAAATATGTAATTGTGAATGTAACAACAAAATTTGGTTGGTGTGGACATACTCATGTAAAGCACAAAATAACACAATGTTTGTGTAGCATGACCTGAACAAATCATGTTAGGGGATATTATAAATTATTTTCTGATAAGTATGTACAAGCAACCATATATTCAAATACATTTCTGATGTACTTTTAATCTTTGGACACATTACATTCTATTTTTTTGTAAAAATAACTCAACAGTAAACCACAATTTGTACCGTTAAATATCACATACAGTAAGCTTTACTGTCGACAGACAGTGGGACATGTTTCTTTTAATGATTTCTCCAACAATATATAAATTAATTCAGTGAAATGCCTTGTGCGCAGCATGTAATTATTTTGGCCTTCAAGTCCAGCCCACATTATGTAACATGGATCAAAATTTCTTAAAGAAAACTTAATAACAGCAACCACTACTAAATGTCATTCAAGCCTTCCAAGTCAGAGCCAAATTTTTTCATGTGTACACACAGTGGCTCTGGGGTGAGGGGTCAGCGTCACGCCCCGGCAGCACCTTACCCCCGGGAAAGACCCAGTACCCATTGTACAGGAGGCTGGGTGGGCCTCAGGGCCGGTCTGGACAGTTGTGGAAAATCTCGCCCCACCGGCATTCGATCCCCGAACTGTCCAGCCCGTAGGCAGTCGCTATAACTACTACGCTACCCGGCCTTGAAGAAGAATTAAGCCTCAGTAAACGTAAACACAAATTTTGAGACATTTCTTTTGGTTAACCCTTGTATATTCAGTTTTAATTCTGTTTTCATAAGTCACTATACACAGAAAAGGTTTTAAGATGGCTGATAGCAGTTACTAGATATACGAGGGCTGTTCAAAAAGTATCGGACCTTAATTTTTTCCGCCTAAACAAATCAAGCACGGGAAGTGTCCTTCACTGTGGATGTGGAGGGGACATTTATGCGCATGTGTGAATTTCTTCCCGCTTACAGATAGCGTCAGTCACCGGCAGTCGGTCGATGATTGCGTACGTGTTGTGAGTGCTCAGCGGATTGTCAATTATTGCAAAATGACGGAACGAATTGAGCAGCGTTATTGCATTAAATTCTGCCAAAAGCTTGGCGATACTCAAGTTGAAACTATTCGAAAGATTCAACAGGCTTTCGGGGACGATGCCATGAGTATCACACGAATAAAAGAGTGGTACAACCGCTTCAAAGGTGGCGCCACATCAGTGGACAGCGAACCACGTCACGGTAGGCCCTCAACTAGCCGAAATGACAATGTCATCAAGGAAGTGCGGACTTTGGTCATGCAGGACCGTCGTATCACTGTCCGAGAACTGAC
>Ga0209629_10004064_pt1 | contig 10726 bp, 5 predicted proteins | sample TergutCu122P5_FD_187286 | JGI IMG/M metagenome (GOLD analysis project Ga0209629, IMG submission 187286) | Cubitermes ugandensis P5 segment gut microbial communities from Kakamega Forest, Kenya - Cu122 P5 (SPAdes) (version 2) | ecosystem: Host-associated > Arthropoda: Insects > Digestive system >... | reverse complement strand
ACCGGCCATTGAAGACCTTCGTCATCACCTGGTCGACCGGGGCCTCCAGCCCCTCGGCCAACAACTCGAACCCCCGGCTGATCCGGTCACGGTTGCTCAACGCCATTCTCCGTCCTCCTCTGCGGGTGATGGCGGGTCAGGGATCGCGACAAGGGACCGGAGCGCACCGACGAACGCTCGGAAGCTGGGCGAGGTGTTGCGAGTGACCTCCAGGTGGGGTGCCACGCGGGCCGCCACCCAGGGCTTGCCCATCCCACCGAGGCAGTATCCGGCGGCCTGAAGTTCCCTCTCCAGCCTCTCCGCCGTCCCGCCTCGGATCTCATCCGGGTGGCGGTAGGCCGACTTGTGCGAGAGCGGCGGCAGGCGGGGAAAGGCCGAACACAGCGCTGCCATGTCGCCGAAGAACCAGGCCTCGAGTTCCTCGCAGACGACGCGGTTGGCGACCATCGCAGGCCCGTGCTGCGCCGAGCTGAGCGTCGCCAGATGGGCGTCCGCCGACATTCGCTCCAGGGCTGCTTTGACGTTGTGGCAGTCGTCGTCGTCGCGGTCGACCAAGACCACAATCCTGAGCCCGGCCTGGGCGGGCCACGTCCGGTAGCCGGCAAGACGTCCGGGCAGCCTCCGCATGAGATCGGGCTTGCCCTGGAAAGTGATAGGGATGAAGCTGAGTCCGGGCCACTGGGTACGCACAACGTGACGTACCACCGGCTCCATCGATCGTTCCTCCATGAGGACGTGAAGTTCCATGGTCAGGCCGTCTCGCGTGCCCAATCCAGGGGGTTCCCGTGCGGAAAGTAACCCTCCATCCACAGGTCACCCAGAAGACCACCCGCATCCACCATCCGGGTGACTCGGTCGATGTCGCTGGCCCGTTGCGCCGTCGCGAAACCGTCGCGATTTCGGTGGAGCAACCAGACCTCCTTCGGACGGAGTTCGTCGAGCAGGTACGGCGAGTGGGTGGTCACGAACACTTGGGCGTTGGACGATGCCTGCCGGAACTCTTCGGCGAGGGCGCCCAATAGGCGCGGGTGGAGCTGGTTCTCCGGTTCCTCGATACCGATGATGGCCGGCAGGTCGGCGCCGTGCAGGACCGTGAGATAGGCGAGCAGCTTCAGCGTTCCGTCGGAGGCAAAGCGCGACAGGATCGGGTCGTCGAACGGGACGTCCTTCAGTTGGAGCATCAGCCTGCCGTCAGCCAGGGGAACCGCCCTGAGCTCCTCGAGTTGCGGCACGCGATCGCGCAGCGCGGCGAAGATCGAGCGGAGGCGCTCCGGATCGCTCTCCTGCAGGAACTGCAGCACATTGGCGAGGTCGTCCCCCGTTCTGGACAGGCGTTCTGCCGGACCGACGGACTGGATTGTGCGGGCGGAGTCGGCGCTGATGTAGGACAGGTACCAGCCGGTGATGAAAGTGCGCAGTGAGGCGACGTACGGATACCGGCTGAGACCCCCGAGCTCCGACACCGCCAGCAGGTCCGGCGAGGCCAGTCTCTCGCTGACCGGGCCCGCCTCGGCGTCCAAGATCGTTCCCGCGCCATCGCGGAAATCGACGATATGGGTCGGATGGCCTGGCCCTTGGCTTGTTGTCCAGCGCAAGAACTCCCGGGCGACGACCGGTCTGGTCCTCTCGGCGGCGATCTCCAGGTGATAGGTGATCGTCTTGCCGTCGATGGGCTCCCGGTACCGGAGCTCCAGCGTGATCGGCCCCGTACTTCCCTTGCTGCGGATGTCCTGGACGCGGCCCCGCAGGTCACAGGCCTTGCGCAGCCCGCTGGTGAAGGCGTCGTTCAGGAAGGCGAAGACGTCGAAGACCGTTGACTTGCCCGAGCCGTTGGCGCCGAACAGCGCCGTCAGCGGGGTGAGATCCGCGAATGACACATCGCGCAGCACCCGGAAGTTCTTGACCTCCAGTCGCTTGATCGATGGGTGGTCCATCGGCATGTGGTGCTCCAATCGTCTCAGCGTCGTGACGGGTTCGCTACTCTCCCCAGCGCCGCCGGAGCCATTGTCCCATACGGGTACAGCGCGCCGGGCGAGCATCGCGGCACGGGCTGTGCGCTCATGCGGCACCACCGAAGTCGAAGGCGTCCTGGGTGGCACGGGGGCGGGCGGAGGCGAGGCGGCGGGCCTGGTCGCCGATGTCGGACCAGGAGGAGACCAGACCGTTGAACAGTAGGGCGTCCTGGGCGTTGCCCTTGCGTTCGGCCTCGTGGTACAGCAGAAAGCCCAGCTCTTTCACCTGGTCGAGCGCCACTCTGGTGCCGACGGAGGGCAGCAGCGCCGCCACCTGGTCCTGGCCGTGCTTGCCCATGATCGCCGCCAGGCGGATCGTCGCTTCCCACACGGAGACGCGGTCATCCTTGGCCGGGTCCCACGCCGATTCGAGTTCGGACGGGGACAGCAGCCGGGCCTTGCCGCCCTTCGCCTCGAAGACGCCGCCACGCGCCAGCGCCTCCGCCGACGTACCCGACGAGCGCGACAACTGGTCGGCCACGCCGAACGGCTCCGTGCCCCAGGCGAACTGGCGGTACCACTTGACGCAGAAGCTGGTGTCCGGGTCGAAGTCGGCCTCCTGCTCGTCGATCACCTCGTCCAGCGTCGCATTGATCAACAACAGCGCGTCTCGCACCGACATGTCCGACCCGTCCGCCTCCCGCACCGACGAGTAACGCGAGAAGATCGACATCCCCGGCCCGATCGCCGCCTGCGCGAGGTCCACCGGCGCCACCGCCCCCTGCATCATCGCCCGCAGCGCGCCTGGCAGTTCCTGCTTCAGCGTCAGCAGGAACGACCGGCGGGTGGTCACCGGGGCATCCTCCGGACGCGGACGGCATGCCAGCACGATTGACGACGCCAGTGCGTTCGAGTCGAGCGAGCGCATGCGCGTTGCACCCTCGGTGCGCACGGGCCAGGTGGCAGTAATCTCCCACCCTGCCCGGACCAGACCATCGAGAAGTGTGGTCCACCCGGTCGAAGATGTGCCGTCGTCGCCTGCATCTTGCTGCTTGTAGGCGTAGTAAACCGTTACCAGTTGCGCCTCAGTGTATGCCTCCCGGATGTGGTGGAACACGGCATTGAAGCCGTGGACAAAGAATGAGTCCGCCTCGATTTGGCCATCCTGTCGGAACGGGTTCGCCACCAGCTCATCATTCTTGGGGGTCAGCAGTGTCTGCACAACTGATGGCAAGATCGAAGTCAAGCCACGCCGAAGCCAGACATAGAAGAAATCGGCGAGGTCAGCGTATCCGACGTTGTCATAGTAGGGTGGATCGGTTGAAACCACGATGCCGCCATAATTGCGCCGCGAAGCATCGGCTTGAACAACGACGCCTGACCCAGCAGCTGGGTTGAGCGCCCAAGCATTGGCGACATAGGCAACGGCAGCCGCGAATGAGCCGCTGCTGTTGCCAACGACATTCGCTTCGGAGTAGTCCCACGTCATCGAGATGGCCTGCATCTTGAAGAGCTGTTGGGACACTTGGCCAACCTTCTCCCACCCGCACAAGCTGTTGGACCAGTCAGACAGCCGAGATACCGCGAAAGCAAGCCCCATGGCAACAGCGTCGGCGTAGGCAGCGGGGCCAGTGCCGCCGTCCTCCAGGCGCGCACCGGGGTCGGCGTCTTGCTCCGACGCGAGGGCGTCGGCGAGCACGCGCTCGCGGGCTTCGGCGACGAGATCGCTGAAGGTGGTCATCGCCACGAGTTGTCGGTTGGTGAACAGGTCAGACCACCTGGTCATGCCGTAGTTCTGGACGCGGAAGCCGAGCGCGGCCTCGGGCAGCAATTGATCCGGAGCGTCGTCGGGCCGGGTCACCTCGGCGGCGGCCCGCTGGTCATCGGATGGGGAGAGGTAGAGCCGCTCGCGCCCGCCCTCGGCCACCACTGCGATCAGGTGCGCGCCCATGCGTCCGGCACGAGCGTCCTCGCGCACGTACTCCAGGCTGATCGGTGTGCCGTCGGCGATGGACACCGCGCCCGTGCGTCCGACCGTCCCGTCGGCGTCACCGGTCGGCCCATTCGCATCGTGCATGACGGTGTACTGAACACGTCCGTCGACGACGGACGCCTTGACCCAGGCCTCCTTGCCCTTCTTCTTGGCGAGCCACCACGACCGCACCAGCGGCACCTCGATGGGGTTGGCCGGGTTGGGCGACTTCACCGTACGTGCCCAGATCCACGCGATGACCGTTCGCTCGACGCCGCCCGCGTCCTTCACCTTGGGGTACAGGTGCCCGATGCGCCGATGAGCCTCGTCGCGCATCCATTGGCCGTAGTAGCGGACGTCCTCGGCCAGACCGGTGGCGCGCGGCCAGCCGCCGACGGGCTCCGGTGCGTCGGGATGCACGGGTGACCGTCCGGCGAACTTGGGTGGGATCTCGATGAGGGCCTTGTTGATGAGCACGGCGACGGGGTTCAGGTCGGAGGCGTGGGCCTCCAGGCCGAGGCGCTGGGCCTCCAGGGGGATCGTGCCGCCGCCGGCGAAGGGGTCGAGGATGGCGGGCAGGGTGCCGCCGTTGGACTTTCGGATCTCTTCGGTGGCCATGGCGAACAACTCGCGCGCTGAGACGGTGCGTCCCAGCGATGGCAGCAGGATGCCCTGCGCGTCGGGGGCCGCGTTGTCCCAGGGCATCATCGCTTCGATCAGCTCGTGCAGCCGGGCTCGTTCGGCGTCCTGCGCCGCCTGGGTCGGGAACAGCTCGGGGTGGGCTGATGGGTCGTCGACCAGTTGGGCGAAGAGCACAGCCCGGGCAGTCGTTATTGGTCGTCTGGCCCACCAGTGATGTATCTGCTGCGGCTTGCCGACTTTCCGGGACTTCTCCCTGGCGGACTCCCGGTTGATGGTCTCCAGCGGCAGGCCGACCTCGATCAGCTTCTTCTTGCGTTCAGTCATGCCAGCCTCCTGCTACGCTTGGCGTACACGTAGGTCCCCTGCCGCGGGCTACCGAAGAGCGGCTCATAAAGTGCGGCAGGGGCAGTGTGCGCCTGCGTGTTGCCGACGGCCCCTCGGCCCCGCTACACTGGTGAAACACGTAATTCCCCTGCCGGGAGGTTCCGCACGGTTCCACACCAAGAACGGCAGGGGTTGTGTTCTGTCTAGCCGAAGACACGGGTCTCCTCCTCGATCACGCTCGCAACGATCTGCGCGTACCGGGGGTCGCCATACTCGAACTTGCGGAAGAAGCTCCAAGCCAAGCAGTCGGCGGCCTGGAGGCCCTTCTCTGCGCTCGGGTCGGCGATCTCAACCGTCAGGTCCACGTCGGTGTGGCGGACGTGCTCGCGAAGGTAGGTCACGAACTGCTCGTTGAGGAGCCGCTTCGTTTCTCGCCTCGATGCCACGAGCCGCACTGGACGCCGACTGGCTGGCACGGCCCAGCTGGAGCCCAACGCGTGGTCCAGCAAGACGTTCACCAGGTAACTGTAGAGGCCGTGGGCGTCGTCAGTGAGGTCGGTGAAGGTGCGCCGCTTGTCGAACCACATGACGACCACCCGCACGTCGAGACCGGCGAGGAGACCGAGGAGCTTGCGCCGGGTTCTGTCATCCTCCTTGTAGGCGTGTAGGACGCCATGACTGCGCCGGACCTGCGTCTGGGTGAACCCGGCGAACACCTTCTTGACGGCCCTGGCCACGAGCCTCGGGTCGTCGCAGACGAGCGCGGTGACCACGAAGTACCGAGACGTCCGGGGCTTGCTGAAGTCGAAGCCGAGGTCGCCGGATTCGTCGAGATACACGGTGGTCACTGCGGCTCGCCCCCTCGGCGCCAGTACCGGGCCCAGTCCTCGTTGGTTGAGCGGGTGGCGTCGTTGAGGTGGAAACCGGTGAACGCGTTGACGACGTAGCGGACCTCGTCGCGGGCTGGGTCGTCGGGGTCGACGGTGACCAGCGCCAAGCGGTGCCGGTCGCCTTGGGTTTGGGCGAAGGTGACCTCGTTGGCGGTGATCTGGAAGGTCGTGCCGCCCTGGACGCGGCCTTTGACCTCGATGAAGAACGTGCGGCCCTGCGTGTCGGTGGAGCGGATGTCGTAGCCCTCGTTGCGCTTGATCAGCACCCCATCCGGGGAGTACTCGTCCATGTCGACGGGGTGACGACCAAGCCTGCGCTCCGCCGCCATCACCGCTGCGACGCCTCGGCGCTCGACGGCCTCGGTGTCCTTGGCGTCCTGCTCCATCACCTGGGCGCGGTCGGGCGGGGCGAGCAGCCGTCCGGGAATGACCAGGGCGGTGGCGCGGACGGTGGCGGGCAGTTCCACCAGGTCGGTGGCGTGGTCGAGTTCGGCCTGACGCCGGGCCAGGCGGACCTCGAAGTCCTGGGCGTCACGCAGCCATTCGTGGGCGCGTTTCCCCTTGATCTTGCCTGATTGTTCCTGCTCCAGGACGCGGTTGTACTCGGCGTAGGCGTGGTTGATCTCGGCTGTCAGTCGCAGGGTCACCTGGTCGCGGACCCGCTCGGCCTGGACACGGATGCGCGCCTCCAGCTCCGCCCGGCGCGGCTGCAGGCCCTCGCGGTAGGCCCAGCGTTTGATGATGGTCTCATTGTCGGCGGTGGCCCACGGCTGCCCGAGGATGCGGGCGACCTGGCTGGCCTCGTCGACGGTGGGGGCGTCGTAGTCGGCGAACGGCGAGGCGACGGTGACGTGCACCGTGCCGGCCTGGTCGAGTTCGACGTAGTCGAAGTGGTGGTCGAGGGTGACCCCGTCGGGTGTGGTGATCTTCTGGTCCACCGCGTACAGCAGCGCTGGGCTTGGGATCTGCTGCGCGCGCCGGTCGACGAATACGGCACCCCGGCTCAAGCTGCCGCCCAGGTCGGCGATGGTCGTCTCGATCACGGCGTCGAGTAGCGGATGGCCGGGGGCGATGAGCGCCGCGTCAGGGTAGCCGTCGCGCTTCACCGCCTCGGGGGTGAACGTGACCCGCTCATAGTCGGCCGGCAGTTGCTCCCAGCGGTTGGTGCGTCTGGCCTGGTCACGGAGGCGTTGCGGCACGCGGGGGATCTGGAATCGTCCTGGCTCGCGCTCCCGGACCATGCCGCCCAGCCGGGTGAGGCCCGACTCCAGAAACCAGTGGATGTAGCCGGGTTGCAGCTTGCGTTCCAAGGCCGCCTCGCGCAGGCGCCGGATCGCGTCGATGTCCAGGCCCGGATACATCTCCGGGTTCAGCATCCGCTCACCTGCGAGCTTGGCGGCCTCGGCGGCGCAGGCGGCGTCGATCACCTCGTCCAGGTGGGCGCGGACCTCGGGCCGGTCGCCGTACTGGATGGCCTGCAACAGCAGGTCGCGCAGCGGCTTATTGTCGAACGCGTCGCGTTCACCCAGCACGTTGAACAGGTTGCCGTGGTAGGCCTCGCCTTGTGCCTTGATCTTCGCCAGGAGTCGGATGAACACGTCGCCCTCGCGGGTCTGTTGCGCGACCATGTTCCACAGGTGGCACACCTCGCGCTGCCCGATGCGGTGGATGCGTCCGAAGCGCTGCTCGATGCGATTCGGGTTCCACGGCAGGTCGTAGTTCACCATCAGGTGGGCGCGCTGCAGGTTCAGGCCCTCACCGGCGGCGTCCGTCGCCAGCAACACCGTCACCCCCGCTTCCGAGGTGAACTGGGTTTGGGCGTACGCCCTGGCTTCCCGGTTCATGCCGCCGTGGATCGTGACGACCGCCTCGGGGCCCAGTATCGCGCCGATCTTCTGCCGCAGATAGGTCAACGTGTCGCGGTGCTCGGTGAAGACGATGATCTTGCGCGGCAGGCCGGTCACGTCCGGCACGAGCACCTGGTCGTCCAGTATCTTGCGCAACTCGACCCACTTGCGGTCCTCGTCCAGGTTCCGCACCACCTTGGCCGCCCCGACCAGCGTGTCGAGGACGCCGATCTCGAGCTTCAGTTCTTCCACGGTCTGCGCCGCGGTGGCCAGGTCGACCACCTGCTCCACGTCGTTCTCGAAGCGGGCACGTTCGTCGTCGGTGACGTCGGAGTCGATGTCGTCCAGGTCGTCCAGGTTCATGTCCGGCAGCACGTCGCTCGCCAACACGTGGCGCTGCAACTCCACGCCCAGGGCGTGTTCCAGCTGGCTCGACGGCGGGACGGACGCCACCCAGGCCAGGTCCCGCATCTGGGTCAGCCGCCCCGTCAGACGGTCGCGGCGGCGTTCCAGCGACCGCAGGATCGCCTCCGGCGAAGAGGCCAGGCGGCGCTGCAGCACCGTCAGCGCGAACCCGATCGTGTTGCCGCGTTTGGCATCACCCGACGCGGAGATCTGCTGGGCCATGCTCATCTGGGTGCGCACATACTCGGTGACCTGCTCGTACAGATCCAACTCGGCCGGCGACAACTCGTACGCCACCGTGTCCGCGCGACGTTCCGGGAACAGATGCTTGCCGTCGAAGGTCAGCAGTTCCTCCTTGGTCCGCCTGATCATCAGCCCGGTCGTGTCGGTGCGGTGCACGCCCTCCCGGTACTGGCCCTCGAACCGGTCCGGGTCGAGCAGGGCCATGAACAGCTGGAAGTCGTCCTCCTTGCCCGCATGCGGAGTGGCCGTCATCATCAGGAAGTTCGCCGCCGTGTCCGACAACACCTGTCCCAGGCGGTAGCGCCTTGTCTGCTTCAGATCGTTACCCCAATAGTGGGCCGACATGCGGTGCGCCTCATCGACCACCGCGACATCCCAGCGGGCGTCCGCCAACTGCTCCATCAGCGCGTCGTCACGCGACACCTGATCCATGCGGACGATCAGATACGGGTGCCGGGTGAACACGTTGCGGCCTTGCGCCTCGTCGATCGACTGCCGTGTCAGCACCTCGAACTGGTCGAGGCCGAACTTGGTGGACAGCTCGTCGCGCCACTGATCCACCAGCGAACCCGGGGCGACGATGACGCACCGCTGGCAGTCCGACCGCAGGATCAGCTCCTTGATGTACAGCCCGGCCATGATCGTCTTGCCCGCGCCGGGATCGTCCGCCAGCACATACCGCAACGGCACCTGCGGCAACAGCTTCCCGTACACCGCCTCGATCTGGTGCGGCAACGGCTGCACATCCGAGGAGTTCACCGCCGCGAGAGGGTCGTACAGCGCCGCGAACTTGATGCGCAGCGCCTCGGCGGCCAGACGGAACTCGTCCGGGTTGGCGTCGAGCGGCGGACGTCCAGCCGCATCCGTCGCGACGGTCAGTGTGGCGGCCTGCGCAGCGCCGACGTACCGCTCGGACAGAACGCCCGCCTCGTCGCGCACCACCACATGGATGACATCCGCGTCCAACGGCTCGCACGACACGACGGTGGCCACCTGGGTGGGCAGCAGACCGGCCACGCGCAACCCGGCGCGCAGATCGGCCAGGCTCAGCGTGTCATCGGCCACGTGCAGGGCTCCTTCCGTCAGGCGAGTTGCAGCCTACTACTCGCGCATGGGTAGCCGGTGGGTGCCGTGGAGGTCGACGAGGACTTCCAGGCCGGCGCCGGTACGCCAGTAGTACTCGCCGGGGATCGGCTGGGACAGTTCCCAGCCGGCGTGGGTTTTCACCCGATGACCTCGCCGGGACAGGGGCCCCAGGTTCCCCGGGGACGTCTGTCCGTCCCCGCCGGGCGTCCAGGGGATCGTGTGATCCAGATCGAGATGCCGGGACTCACGCGCCGACCACGGGAACACATCATGGGCTTCCCGCAACAGCACATGGTCCCGGATCGCCTGCGGAATCTCGTACGAGTCCACGGCGATCCCCGCTCCGTCCACGTTCAACACGGGCGTCAGCCGCACATGACAGCCTTTCGTGATCGCCCCGACCCGCTCGACCAGTGCCGGCCCGATCCGTTCCAGACGCGCCAGCGCGGCCGGATCGTCCACACAGTCGGCCCACAAGTGCACATACACCTGCGCGCGCGGGGCGAGCACGTGCGCGGTTTTCGCCAGGGACTGGGTGGTGGCCTCGCTGGGCGTATCGGCGGATGGCGTGTCGGTGCGGATCAGCTGCAACGCCGCCGCCGGGTTACCCAACAGGCCCAACGCTTTCGCCCGAAGCGCGTCGGCACTGTCCGGCTCGCCGTGGCCCGCGAGCGCCTCCGCGACCCGCCCGATCGTGTTCTCCAAACCCGCCACATCGGCCCGGTCCAGCCGTGCCGACACCCAGCCCGTGCCCGGATCCGCATCGTCGGCACCTGTGTGCACGTAACGCGAGGCGGCCAAGGCGGCCAGCCGTTCCGCCCGTCCCGGATCGGCGGCCATGACCGCCGCCCGCACCACCGGGAACAGCCGCCCCGGACTCAACACCCCCAAACACGCCCCGACCGCCGCATCCACCACCGGCCAGGCCCCCTCGTCCACGCCGACACACTCGCGCACGATCCGGCGCGCCTGCCACAACGGCGCCTGCCCGGTCGTGACCCGCGCCCAACACCGGGGCAGACGCCCGGTCAGGACCGCCACATCATCCGCCAGACAGAACGCCGACGTCTCCGACAAGCCGGCGGCAACAGCCAACTCGCTGGTCAAATCCTCCCCGAACGGGTGCCCGTCCAACTCCTGCGCACCGTACCCGCACGGCCCCTGGGGCAGGGGAATCTCCTCGGGCCAGGCGTAGGCGCCGATCATGTCCGCGAGCAGGCGCGCGCTCACGGCCTCCAGACGCCCGATCAGCGCACGCACGTCCGCGTACGGGCGCACCGTCGTCCTCGCCGCGTCCAACCACGCCTGCTTTGACTCGTACACGTGTTCGAGTCTACACCCTTCAACCGGCACCCCACAAGCCAC
>Ga0209629_10004062_pt1 | contig 10730 bp, 7 predicted proteins | sample TergutCu122P5_FD_187286 | JGI IMG/M metagenome (GOLD analysis project Ga0209629, IMG submission 187286) | Cubitermes ugandensis P5 segment gut microbial communities from Kakamega Forest, Kenya - Cu122 P5 (SPAdes) (version 2) | ecosystem: Host-associated > Arthropoda: Insects > Digestive system >... | reverse complement strand
GACGGCATTATAGAATTAACATAACAGTAGAATATGATGAACGGTATTTGTGGGATTAACAGGATTACGCCCCGTAGGGGCTTAGCTGTTTGTACGTCATTTGTTTCATAGGGCGTTGCCCTATGCTATTGATTATAAGGCTTACAGCCTTGATATGGATGTCTAAAAAAATAGCATTATAAAAAATTTACCCGGCACCTCAAAATTATATTTCACCTTTTTCGGTTCAAACACCATCGATCCGGGCAGGTTTGCTTAATCAATCAATTCTGTCATACCTGAAATAATTATAGAAGGACAGACAATAATTTCTTAAAAGTGAAAAATAGCATTTTTTGCATGGTAAGTTGAATAAAAATCAACTATGTAAACATTTTTTACTATCTTTGCGGAGAATTTTATTCAAAAAAGAAATGAAAACTTTGAGTTCTTTACATAATATTCCTGTTAATAGTGCTGTTTTGAAAGAACTTATCGCGAATCATTTATATGGTGCTTCATACATTTCTCTTGAAACGGCTTTGTCATAATATGGTATGATACCCGAAAGAGTTTATACAGTACGCTCAATGACTACAAAGCGAGCAAAAACATTTTCCTCGCCACTTGGAAACTTTGAATATAAAACTGTTTTGGTAAATTACTTTTGCATTGGATTACAACAGGAAATTATCGAAAATCAATATGCTTTTCTTATAGCAACGCCCACAAAAGCAGTTTGCGATATGATTGTAGCTACGCCAAATTTGCGTTTGCAGTCAGTAAAGGCAAAATTGATTGTAAATGGAAGATAATATGGACAACGAAATTAAATCAATTCACGATTTTGACTTTAATCTAATTTGTGAGTATTTTTCAAGCGTAGAACGACAAGGACCCGGAAGTCCCGACGTAACACTTAAAGCATTGGGCTTTATCGAAAATCTTACCGACAAATCAAATATCGTAGATATTGGTTGTGGCACAGGTGGACAAACAATGGTATTAGCACAAAACACAGCGGGAAATATTACAGGAATTGACCTTTTCCCCGATTTTATCAATCAACTCAACCAAAATGCTCAAAGTCGAAATCTTCAAGACAGAGTGAAAGGAGTTGTTGGTAATATGGAGGAACTTCCATTTAAAGACGAAGAATTTGACTTGATATGGTCGGAAGGAGCAATTTATAATATTGGTTTTGAGCGAGGACTGAATGAATGGCGAAAATTTCTGAAAATGGGTGGATACATTGCCGTGACGGAGGCTTCGTGGTTTACCGCTGAACGCCCTGCTGAAATTCAGGAATTTTGGCAAACAGCCTATCCTGAAATAGATACTATTCCGAACAAAGTCGCCCAAATGCAAAAAGCGGGATATATTCCTGTTGCAACATTCATTTTGCCCGAAAACTGTTGGACTGAACATTTTTATGCCCCATTAGTTTTGGCGCAAGAAGCATTTCTGAAAAAGTACGCAGGAAACAAAACCGTCGAGGAATTTATTGCCGGCGAGCGACACGAAACAGTATTATATAACAAATACAAAGCGTATTACGGTTATGCATTCTATATCGGAAAGAAAAGCCCGAAGCAATCCGTTGATATTCAATATGTCCGGATTGCTTCGCCAACGGCTCGCAATGACGGCATGATAATTTGAACTATGTATATAAGAGTGTTTCAAAAGCATACACCTATGCCAAAAACACTTCGTATTTTACCTATATAATCAACTGCCTCTTTATCCAAAGCAAAACGATATTGAAATGTATATCTTAAAACAATTCCTACTTTTTGTTCGAAAGTGATCTTTCCTAATAAACCTATTTCCGGTGAAATGGCGCTATTTAATTTTAAAGTAAGATTATCATTTTGACTTGTATTTACTTTGTCTGTTGGGCTAACTTTATCGTTTTTATTTACATATTCCCCAACTCCTGTATAGCCGGGTCCAAAGAATATCCACACAGGTTTTACAATTGGAATGGTCCACCCGAAAGAGATGTTTATCTCCGGTCTTTTAGTTAAAAGAGAAGTAGAATCATTATTTGTTTGTAATGCTTCAAATGAGGCTGAATTTAAACGCAGCGTAAAATAGCCGGATGCTTTATACTCTTTGTAATTCCCCGTAGAAATACCGATGGGTACATCCTTTGAAACTTCATACGTAAAAGCGTGTATATATGGACGAATATGCTCTATTTCAGATATCCTTTTTATAGCGTATGCCTTGTTATCGCATGATTGATCTCTAACTTTTTCATACATTAGTTTAGCATTTCCGAAATTTTTATCGTGAAAATAAGATTCAGCTTTGTTAAAATTTATTATACAATCTTCTGTCTGTTTCTTTTGTACTTCATAAAATTTGTTTCGGGAAGATTCATCGGTAGAATTTTTATCGACTATTTTCTGATAGTATATTATTGCCCTTAAATAGTCTGAACTTGCATAATAATCATCTGCAAAAATTTTCCACTTAATAAACGAATCTATCTCTTGCAGTTTATTATCAACATATTTTTTCTCTTCATCTTTCACATCGTGACAATTATTAAATATCTCATTATATTTTCGTTTAGCATCTTCATAATTTCCTGCTTGAAATAATTTTTCGCCTTCACGCGTTAATTGATTGAAACAATTATCGAGAATTGAATCCGGATCGAAAATAATAATATTTACTTGTTGTTTAGGATGAAGAAACCTTTGTATTGTAATTGGAGAATAGCCGCTCGCATAAATATTTATTGTTCGATCTTCTCTTCCATCGCTGGCGTCAAAGACCAAATGATATTTTATATCAGTTCCTAGCGTATCTATTTTTGAAGGTCTAATCTGTTTCGTATTTGCATTAAATAACAAGGCGATTTTATTTGATGCAGAAAAAGTAATACATGCATCTTGATCTTTTTCACCTCCATATACGTCATTTTCTTTTGTAATATCTTTGTACTCCAATTTTCGTTGTGAAAAAACATTCAGTGTAATAAAGAGAAAAGTAAATCCAATTAACATTCTCATAATAATTTAGTTTAAAAAATCAACAATTAGAATCTATTTAAATCAAAACTTCCTATTTGAAATCTTTCATCTCTTCTCAATTTTCTTCCATCAATTTCCTCCGGCTGCCATGTTCGCACATGGATGAGCGGATGATTCTCATCTCTATAATCAATTAATAAGAATACATATCCGGTTTCATTTTTTAATTGATTTGAATTCCATACTTGCTTCAAGGTGACGCCATATACTTTCGGATAATTTTCATGTTTTAGTATTCTTACAGAATCAAAAGCGACATCAATATACTTATTTGCTTTGAATACAATTTGCAGAGCTGAAATGTATTGTTGCTTGCTTTTCACTTGATATTCGAATTTTTTCTCAGACATTGAAGACCGAAAAGCAGCATCGGAATTGGGTTTTTGCTTGACTTCTCTTCCAATAATAATAACGGCATTATTGCTAAACATATCTGCTATAAGCTTTATATCCCGCTCGTTATAGGCAGTACGGAAACTTTCTACAAATTCCGCTACTCTCATTTGTAAATCTTTATCTTCTGCATCTTCATTTGCACTTAATAAGTCTGAATATTGAGCAACTTGAATAAAAATATCATCCACTTTGCCATCAGTAGTCAAATTGAAGGCAATTTCTTGATTTTGTTCTTTTTCAGGTGCCGCAAACATAGTAACAGGAATATCACGAATTTGATAACCGCCTGCAGGACGGATTAAACATTTTCGTTCCACTGTAGATACACTGCATCCTATAGGACTGGTGTTCCAAATTTTAGAAAACCGTTTTCTGGAGTTGTCTGTGGTAGTTTTCTTATTTAAATTAGGCGCTTCACCTTTTATTACAGCGATATTGCAGGCAGTAATAAAATCAGAAACATTTTTTTCAATCATCAGTTTTAGCTTTTCATCCTGAAGACCATCTGTAATAACTAATTTGCAAGTTTCGAGTTGCGCTTTGAGTATTTGACTACTAAATAGCAGTAATACAATTAAATAAAATATATTCTTTCGTTTCATATATTTATAACTATTATTTATTTGAATAAATTTATTAAATTATGCAGCGGAATGTTTGTATAAAAATCAGCCGTCATAACACCTTTTTCATTAAACAGATGATCTGACGTTGTCTGTACACGTAATAGATGAATGTAATTATAATTATGATTGTATAATATAACCGAAATTCGTATATTCTTTGAATCTCCAAGAGGGTAGAGCAAAACATAAAAGGAGAATCCTTTGTCGAATAAACAGAAAAAGCGGTTCAATGGAATGGTAAATTCGGGTGTAAAACCGCCATACATCCGATGAGTGATATTCAATTGTAAAGAATTTTCTATTTGTTTTGTTATGAATAAATTGGCTAATGATTCACGCGGATATGCGGGGTTAAAAAGCAAATGATAAAGAGTATCAGACCTTTGGTACCATGTATCAGCATTAATTTGAGAAATCATGAAAATATCGCCTTTATGTCTGTACAAATCCGTTCCTTCTATTGGCGTTACATCACTTACCGAAACAGTAACCAATGCTTTGGCGCTTATACTATCTGTACAAATATCGTTGCCAAACAATTCGTTGATACCTGTATCCGATTCCTTTTTATTGGTTCCAAATATCAATTCTCGCGAAACCGGAAACGACATACTCAACGATTCGGTGATACTGTATTTCCAAATTGCCGTGTAAATTGAATCTCTATGTAACACAAATTGTGTAGGATATTGTATTTTGTTTAGTACATCGCTCAATGAACGAAAAGAAATTTTACCATAATCAAGTCCGTTTTTTTGCAGGTTGATTTTGTATTCGAGAAGTTTTGACTGAACATCTCCGACCGATTTTTGCAGCAATAATTCCAACATAATCCGTTCTATAAAATTACAGACCTGCGCATTTATCATCTCTTTGGTTTCGGGACTGAATAGGGAAACACCCAAATGTTCGATTTCGTTTTTCTGATTGTAACGAACAATGAATGACTTTCCTTTTGTGATTTGTGGGCAGTTGAAAATACTGTCGGTTGTTGGCAGGCAAGTTTTGGGGAACAATTCGCTTATTTCTTTCAGTTTGCGAGAAGCGAAAGTCTGCGCCTGCAATCCAATTGTCAGGCAAAAGAAAAGGGATAACATGTTAATGAGTATTTTCATTTAGAAATTTCGTTGGAGAAAAATTAAATGTTTCACATTCCCTTCTTTATCGTAAATTTTTCCACTTACAATCTTTCCGTTCTGCATTTTTGTTTCGCTGTCAATATAATAATCTCCTGCCTCAACGTCGTAAGTCGCTCCTGAAACGGAAGGTATTGATGTCGTTTTAGAAAAAGTGATTTTGTATGTATTTTTACCAATAAGAACTTTTTCAAAAGCGCTTTCTATTTGATTATTAATAAATTTTCGTGGATACTTTGTTAAAAAAATGTTACTAAAACCGGCAGCCACTAAAGTTGCCCTTGTCTTTAAATCCGGGTTATAACTCCATTTTGCTACAGATTCAGTAAAATTGTTAATTTTATCAGTTAAAGAACCATCCGGAATATAAAATGAACAAGCGGTAACTAAATTTTCATCACAGTCTGTGACTTTGGTATTCCAAAGCGCACCGGAAACCCCCTTTGCTCCTTTACTGTCATAACATTTATCATGTTCCTTGGCTGCAGCATCAATTGCATCTTGTGGCGGCAAATCAAAATTTGGTGTTCCATCAGGATTTGCCGGATTATTCGGACCTATGTAAATTGAACCAAACAAATTTAAGCCCTCTATTAGTCCTTTATTGGGTAAAAATGTTTGATTTCCACCTGTTTCATCTACCCAACCGGTACATTTATCGTTTTCAAATATGTAATATCTTGTTTTATTACCTCGTTTTGACCTAATTGCGTTTTTTAAATCATACTTATTTTCTGTGCTTACTTGTGCCGTTGGTTGTATAGTAGGTTTATTTGTCAATTGACTTGCACTTAATATATTACATTTAGGAATCTCTTTATTACCAAAAACATAATCTTTCATTAGCGGCACAATCGCTTCTGTGGTATATAAATCTGTTGTAACTCCGGTATTTCCTGTCGATAGGTCGGAAATAACTTTATTATATTCCAAGCAATTTTTTGTGGCATTGAATTTATTTATGTATTCCTGTCTGTATTTTTCTAAAAATGCTTTCTTTGCAACACTATTATCAATGAAGGTTTTAATACTTCTCTTGTATTCAGGTGCAATAGAATAATTTATCGTAAGATTTGCAGCTCCAATAGCAGTGATACCTGACAATTCAGGCAACATATTATATACTAAAAGTTCTTTTGCCGCTTTTTCGCCGGCGCAACTGCTGACAACATCATAGGCGCCGTGCCAAATATCAGTGAGTAAAATCCCCATTTCTGACGTGTACCGATTTTTAAGTTGCTCGTCTTTTGTTTCAAAAAGTTGCGCAAGAGTTTTATTTCTCAAATCATCAGGGGCTTTATTTTGCATAGTAATATTTACATAATTTTTTATCGAAACGACGCAATTTCCCAAATCTCCTTCAAGATTTCCGTTAATTGCGTTTATGATGCCGCTATATACAAAATCGGAAACAGAAGTATTCAAATCAACTGTATTTCCTGTTTTTTCGCCAACTTTATAATTAAGAACCTGCACAATAATATCTTTTGCTTTTAAGGCAATTATCCTGTTATTCAAGTCTATGTCATCATCTATCATTTTTTTATAGTCGGAATAGGATAAATTGAAAACGTTTGCCGTATTCGTCATTTTGCAAATTTGCCAATCGCAGAATAATTTGAATTTATTTTCTATCGTCTTATCACAGGTTATTTCATTAAATTTACAATTGACAGCGTTTTTTGCAAACCGTTCCATTTCTCCGAAAGCAGTAGAATTAGACCTTTGACTTGTGGTTGTGATATATCCAATTACATTATTGTTCCCATTCAAATCTATGCCCAAATACCAGCCGTCTTCGGGTATGATTCCGTTTCCGACTCCAACTACCGCATGATAATCTCCATAAGTATTTTTATTATCTAAAAGTGTTTGCTTAGATAGCAAATACCTTTTATTATTGGCTGTTACAATAATCGTGTCGCCTTTTTTGTAAACCGGTTTTCCAATGTAGCTTCCAATTATTTCCATACTAATATCCATATCGGTATTCGTATCTTCGTCTTCATTTCCAAAATCAATTGATGAATCTTTAGGTTCTTGTACGCCTGTTTTATCGTTAACATTTATCATGGTTGAACCCGGTGGTGTAATATGAGGCGCCGGAGGGTCTTGGGTCCGGGCTAATAACCCTTCCCCTGTAACTTTTGTTCCTTCAAATATGTCGCTACCCGGGTGCCATCCATTGATACTACCATCGTCAGATAAGGTTGAAGATGCCGTTGTTGTTCCGGATGATTTTCCGGAGGGACAATAAATGCATTTATAACATTTACTATAACTTCCGGACACAGACCCCAAACCATATTTTGATAAATCCTTATTTATTGGAATTGTCTTACACCCATTGTTCGTATTATTTCTAATCCAACTGTTACATTCTGCTTGAGTAGAAAACCACTCTATACCGGTCCAACCTAAATTAGCCCCCGGTGCATTATTATCAATACCCGGAAGATACGATTGACTTAACAATAAATAATCTGCATATTCGGCTTTTGAAACTCCGGATATAATAGCTCTTTGTCTTTCTTTTTCACAATCGCATTCTTTTTGAGCAAATATATTTCCAAACACAAAGATGAAAATAATAAATGCAAATATTGATTTCATACCCTTTTCAATTTATTTATTCTGAATATTGTAGTAGCTAAAAAGGAAATCAAACATTTTTTTGTTCCAGTCTGATGGGTTAACTTTTGTTGCTTCACCCCAATCATCAATAAAGTATATCAATGCCTCAGCTCCTCCTCTATAAAGAATCTCACCTAACGACATTACAAGTTGATTGCTTGTATTAGTCATGATACTGCTACCTCCAAATAAAACCGCTAACGATAAAGCTGTTTTTCCAAGCTGATTCAATTGCGCTTTTGCCGCTTGTTTATTATACCAATCAACAGCAGGTTTAATACCAATAAGAAAACTATCTAACTTTTGATCCGTTTGGAATGGGTATTTTAACTTTTTGAAATCAACAGGCTTCCCTGATTTAATTCTTTTTTCATATTTAATATACTCGCTTAACAATGGGCTCACTAGCTCTATATTCATTTGGTTGAACATTGGATGACTTGTAATCAGGGTTCCGTCCACTCCGATCATTACAAAAGGAATATTTTCAGGTAATTTTAAAAAATTGCATGTGATATTTTTTTCGTTAGATATTTTATTTACACCTCCTCTGTTAATAGAAATTTGTTCAGTGCAATTAGCATAAAATACATTTTCGGATGTTCTGTATATCTGAAAATCATTTCTGGTTTTATCCGCATTTGCAACATCATTACGTTTAGCTTCTTCTATTGCATTATGAATCATTTCACTTTGCTTGTCTAAATCTTTTATACGTTCTTCCGAAACATTGGCTGTTTTTCCGCTTGCCAGATATACATATTTTGGATTGGTTATTTCCGTATAAAGATGCCTGAATTCATATTTTATGGGAGCTGGAGTATATGCTTTTGCAATAGTAAAATTAAAATAAAGCACACTATCATTCTCAACGACCGGCGCTGTGATGTCTGAATATAATTGGCCCGAATACCTTAAACACCCTTTGCTGAGTTTTATTCCATAAGAATTTGCATCAACACTGATATTAAAAACCCACATAGGTACAATTCTGTCTTTGTAATAATAACATGAAACCCATGTTCCTTCCAACGATTTTAAGAAATCTACCCGTTCTCTTGATTTTGCATAATTGGTTATTCGATCATCTAAATCTTTCAGTCTGTCATTTGCTCGAAAATAATATTTATTGGTAGAATTAACTTTTTGAAGAAACTGTTGTAAATGGGTTTTAGCCAATTCTAAATCAGATATATCAGTTGAATTAGAATAAAGTTCTCCTAAAATTCTATGAATATCTGCGGGATCATTTTGTTTATCCAATTCTAAGATTCGTTCAAAAAGAATAATGCATTCTTTTTTATCTCCAATTTCATATAAGGATATCGCTGTTTTGCGGTATTCTTTTATAATAGCTTTTAACATTTTGTTTCCCGATATATTGTTTGATCCATTAGGGTATTTGATCATTACTATTTCAGAAGCAGGAAATGTAACTGTTTTATTATTTCCTATATCTACAATCACTTCTTTTTTATTCTCTTTGATAATTTGACCTCTAATTTCAGAAATACCATCTATATAAGCAGATCCATCTTTTACCTTTATACTATTTGAAGTGTTATTTGCACTAAAATTAGCAGATGAGGATACTATGATTTTCTGTCTTAATGCAATGATATCTAATTTAGCAGCATCTTGTGGTTGAGCATTTATTACTGCACTTGTAATAGTTTCTTTTGGTATAGTTAGAATAGGATTTTCCACTATTACAAGTTTAGGTTCTTCTCTTTCTACAAGTTTAGGTTCTTCTTTGGGTGCAGATATGGTACTTTCCACGTGGGTTAAAGCAGTGGAGTCTTCATCCAAATTATCTTGTTGAACAATAACCTCCGGGGTTGACAGTTGAGGTCGATTGAGCTGTTCTTCTAAATGCTTAATAACAGTTTTAATACTGTCATTTGAACCTTTAGGGAACAAATCCAGATATTTCTTATAGGATTGTACGGCTAATTCCGTATTTTGATTTTCTCCATCTGCAGAATACAAGACTCCTAACGCTAAATAAGGCTCCCAAAGAGATGGAACAATTGAAGCAATATGCTTATATATATCAATAGCATCACTGAAACGATTTTCTTTTTGAGCTTTTTGAGCATTGTAAAAAAGACTTAGTAGTTGTCCTCGTGTAATCTCTTGTGCATATACGCTACCGAGAAACAATAAAATTCCAATTAATAAAGTAATTTTTTTCATCTATTTTTATTTATGATATTATTTTCGCATTTATTTCTATATATTTTCGTCATTTTAAAGACATAAAAAAAGCGAGGACAAAACTCTAAATTATCTGTTTCTTGAGGTCTTCGACTACCTACCAACTAAATATTTGAGTAAAGCCCACGCTGCCGCGTGAGCATTAACAACTTTACTCAATAGTTGGTTTTTATGAAATGTCGAAGTTTCAAGAAACCTGAATAAACGTTAACGCTTCATTTAATATGTCTTAGAATGTGAGAGCAGGCCCTCACAATTTTTTTATCATAGGCAAATTATTTAAAATTTTGTGGACAAAGGTAGAAATGTAATTCGATTTTTCAAAAAAAATTTGTATATTTTTTACTTGGGAAAGCAATTTATTAATTATTTTCATTTAAATGGGTGAAATATAATTTTGAGGTGCCGGGTAAATTTTTTATAATGCTATTTTTTTAGACATCCATATCAAGGCTGTAAGCCTTATAATCAATAGCATAGGGCAACGCCCTATGAAACAAATGACGTACAAACAGCTAAGCCCCTACGGGGCGTAATCCTGTTAATCCCACAAATACCGTTCATCATATGGTTTTTATCCACTTTGAAGATTCTTTTTTCACTTCTTCCAACAATTTGATCTGCGAAATTTTCTTCGATAACAGGCAACAAATATGGATATGTTCATTACATCCGCTTTTGATAATGATTGTGAC
>Ga0209629_10004061_pt1 | contig 10730 bp, 10 predicted proteins | sample TergutCu122P5_FD_187286 | JGI IMG/M metagenome (GOLD analysis project Ga0209629, IMG submission 187286) | Cubitermes ugandensis P5 segment gut microbial communities from Kakamega Forest, Kenya - Cu122 P5 (SPAdes) (version 2) | ecosystem: Host-associated > Arthropoda: Insects > Digestive system... | reverse complement strand
GTGCACCAAACTGCCTTCTTCCACCTCCATCAACAACTCTTTGCTGGCTTCGTCTTTCGGGGCCGCGATGCAGAACATCAACACCAACCAGGTGTACTATGTCGCGGCGTATATCCATGTGCAGTACTACGGAAACAATCAGGACAACTACCTCTATTCGTCAACATACGTCTATAACGGCAGCAACCAGAACTTCAGCACCGGCGCGCCGATGGTGACGACCACCAGCGCGGCTTTAAACGGCAGCTATATCAACGCGGTGGGCGGCGTGACGTCCGAGGGCACATACCCCGTTACGCGGTTCGGCTTCGCGTATTCATATACAAACCCGCAGCCCACGATAGACACCGACAGCGTCATATCCGGTACCGGCACGCCGCAGTCGTTCAGCGCCGGCATCGGCGTGGGTTCGTACTCCAACGCGTATTATGTCCGCGCGTACGCCACCAACGTCATCGGCACGTCCTACGGGCAGACCGTCACAGTTTACGCGTCCTCCGCCAATGCCAATATCCCGACCGTGACCACCACCGGCGCGACAATAAGCGGCGGCTATATCAGCGCGACGGGCGCGGTGCTTTCCCAGGGCGCAAGCTCTGTAACGCAGTACGGCTTCGTGTATTCCACATATAACCAGACCCCCATGTTAAACACCGACGGGCAGATACTCGGCACGGGCGGCATGTCCTCCTTTAACGCCAGCCTGAATGTCGGCAATAACGCGGGCACGTTTTATGTCCGCGCGTTCGCGGTCAACGCCGCCGGCGTGGGCTACGGGCAGGTCCAAACCATCAACCCGTCCTCCTCCTCAACCGGCAGCGGCACCCCGGTCATAATCACGGCCAGCGTCGGCAATATACAGGCTTCCTCGGCCGATGTCTCGTTCACGGTCACATCCACAGGTTCTTCCAATATAATAGACTGCGGCGTGCTTTATTCGCCGTCCAACAAGAACCCGCAGATGTACGCCAGCGGGGTCAGCTACCAGCCCTACGGCTCCTCGGGGCAGACAGTCGGCACGGGCACGTATACCGTGACGCTGAACTCATTAAGCCCGGACACCCTGTACTATGTCTGCGCCTACGCGCGCAACAGCTCCGGCGTGGCCACGGGCAGCGTCATGCAGGTGATGGCGCAGTCCAGCATGTCCGTCACGTCATCCTCCGTGACGAACGTGACGCCTAATTCCGCGTCCGTCAGCGCCGCCTACACGGCCAACAACAACTACATCATATCGGATATGGGCGTCGTCTATTCCACATCGTTCAATACGCCGACGCTCAGCGATACCGTCGTGTCCGCGCAGACCAGGAACGCCGGCGCGTTTACAACCCAGCTCTCCAACCTGATACCCGGCGCGACGTATTACGCGCGCGCGTATATCAGGTCAGACAGCGGCGCCCCGGGCGGCGTCGCGTACGGCGCGCCGCTGACGTTCGTCGCCGGCGGGACCGCCAATAACGGCTCCCCGTATATCACCGTGACGTATATGAACTCCGCGGACAGCACCGTTGTCTCAACCCAGCAGGTGAACGCCGCCGGCTATTCAACGCTGAACGCGCAGAACCTCTCCGTGCCCTACGGCTACCAGCTCTACGACCCCAACTGGACGTTCAACGTCGCCAGCGGCTCAGCGGCTACCGTGTGGGTCACGGCGGGCGCGCAGGGCCCGGTCGAACAGCCGTATATGGAGGGCGTCGGCTCCTATTTCTCCCCGGACAGGAAGATAACCCGCGGCGAAGTCGCCCAGATGATATATGAATTGCGGGTGAACGGCGGCTTCACAGCCCCGACTAAGCCCTCCTTCACGGATATCAGCCCAACGCGGGGCGCAACCAACTACACCCCGAACTACACCGCCATCGAATACGTTCTGAGCGCGGGGTATATGCACGGCTACCCCGACGGGCGTTTCATCCCCGCCAGGAATATAACGCGCGCGGAGTTCGCCGTGGTGCTGAACAATGTGTTCAGCCTGAAGCAGGCCGGCAATGTAAGCAACTTCTCGGACCTCACCAGCGACTATAACTGGGCGCGCCAGGCCGTAAACAACGCCGTCGCGACGGTTATCAACGGCAGCCCCATCATCAACGGCTACCCCGGCAACTTCTTCCGCCCGGCCGCCTTCACAACGCGCGCCGAGGCCTGCAAGATGTTCGCCATCGCCGACGGCAGAAGCATGCAGCCGCTTGGTTCGCAGAATTTCGCGGACGTGCCGCCGACATACTGGGCATACAATTATATCATGAACGCGGCTGTCGCGCAGTAATAATTATATCATGAACGCGGCTGTCGCCCGGTAATTATACGGCGCGCCCGCGAAAAAAAATATCAGGAGATGGTAATTATGGGTTTTGGAGACATCTTGAAAAAACTGGACGAGGACGGAAACGGCTTTGATCTTGGCGACCTGAAAAACATCGCGCACCTGGATTTCGGCGAACTGCTCAGCGGGGATTTCCTGCAATCCTTCACCAAGTTCGGCTCCATGCAGGAATTATTGAGCAAAGCCGGCGTGAGCAAGCCGGAGGACCTGGCAAAAGCAGACCCCGCCATGCTGGACGGCCTGATCCGCGAGCATTCCTCTTTCGGTGGCTGGCAGGAGCTGCTGGCCGCGGCCAAGGATAAATTTGTAAAATAGCGGGCAAAATAGCGCCCGCCGACATAAAATTTATGCTTGCAAAGAGAAACATAATGGTATATAATATTATTAGAAAAGTGGAGAGGGCGTTGACCGCTCGCTCTCCACACAGGCCGTAAGATACGGTTAGGATATTACAGTTAATCAATAGAGAAATAACCGCTTTTCCTCGCTAAAGTAGGGCGGTTATTTCTTTTTGTAGAAAGTGTCAATTAGAAGTATGATAAGCTTGACAAGCGCAATGACAAAAGTCATTGACACGAATACAAGCATAAAAGCCTCATATGTAGACACGGCGTCACCTCCTTTGAAATTGATTCAATTCAAAAGGGTTTCGCCTAACCGTTCTTTAGCCCTGCATTACCTATTATAACACAAGCAGAAATAAAACGCCAGAGATTTAATAGCATCTGGCAAAAAATTTACGGGCAATCTTCAGGCAAGTTTCAATAAAATTCACTTGCAAACCGCAAATAATTGATTTATAATAAAAATACACGCAAAAAAAGAGGCTGGAAGCCAGAGAAACCTCATGGGGTTTTATCTAGCTTCTAGCCTCTTGCATCTAGCTTCTAGCCGGGGTGACCAATGAACCTGTACATATACGCGAATCTGGCGGAAAATCCGGTTATCAGGGACCTGACCGCATGGAGGGAAGAAGGCGGCGCGGCGCGCTACTACGCCGCCTGCGGCGGTCTGGTGGCCGCGCGCGCGGGCTTGAAGGCGTTCGCGGCCGCGGCCGTCCTGGAGGAGGCGCCGCCGCCGGGCGGCGTCGAAGGCGTCAGGGCGTATTTCGACCATGATATCAAAGAGATTTACGAGAACCTCTTCGCCTTTGACTGGAACGGATTGTGCGAAAAAAACGGCGTGCTGCCGCCGCCGGAATTTCCGGAAGCCGCGGATATGACGGATTACGGGAAGGCCGTGGCCGGGCTGGCAAACGCCGCCGGCGCGGCCGCTTTCGGCGATATCATAATCGATTTCTTCGACCGGTACGCCTGCGCCGACGAGGCGAAATACGCCGCTTTCAAATGGCAAAACGGCGAACTGCGCGGCGTGCCCGCCGCCGACGAAATCTCCTTCGGCGACCTGGCCGCGCTGGGCTATAAAAAAGACGCGCTGATACACAATACGGAGGCGTTCGTCCGCCGCCGCCCGGCCAACGACGTGCTGCTGGTCGGGGCCGCCGGCACGGGGAAATCCTCCTGCGTCAAGGCGGTGTTCAATATGTTCCGCCCGCGCGGGCTGAAACTGGCCGAACTCTTCAAGGAGGACATCGCCGCCCTGCCGCGGCTTATGGATGAGATACGAAAAAGGAAGCGGCAGTATATCGTTTTTATCGACGACCTCTCGTTCGACGGTTCCGACGCGGATTACAAGGCCCTGAAGGTGGCGCTGGACGGCCAGATAGAGAGCCGCCCCGCCAATATGCTGATATACGCCACGTCCAACCGCCTCCACCTGATCCGCGAATCCTGGAAAGACCGCGAGGGCGGCCAGGATATCCACGAAAACGAGACGCTGCACGAAAAAATGTCCCTCTCCGAGCGCTTCGGCATTCGCCTGTATTTCCAGGTACTGACCCAGCCGGAGTATTTCGAGATCGTCGCGCTGCTGCTGGCGAAGCACGGCGTCCCCTTTGACGATGAGCTAAGAAAGCGCTCCGTCGCGTGGGAGCTGGGCAACAACGGCCGCTCCGGGCGCACCGCCAAGCAGTTCGTGACGGATTATCTTTCACACGTAATGGATGACAATAACAAAATATAGGGGGCAATATTAATGATGATTAATTCGCAAAAAGCGGAGGAGCAGGCCGTCCTGAACCTGGCGTACGCCGTCTGCGCGGCGGCGCGCACCGCGCCCAAAGCCTGCGGCATCGACCAGACGGACACCGCCGTGCTGACCGGCGCGGATAAAGACCGGCTCGCGGATGAAATGCGCCGTATCGGCGAAAGCCAGGGCGATAAAGGCCGAACCATGATCCGGGACGCCGGCAACGTCGACGCGAGCGGCGCGGTCGTCCTGGTCGGCTCCGGCTGCGAAACGCGCGGGCTGAACGAGCGCTGCCAACTGTGCGGCTTCGAAAACTGCGCCGCCTGCAAGTCCGCCGGGGCGGCCTGCGTGTTCGCGCCGCTGGACCTCGGCATCGCCCTCGGCTCGGCCGTGGCCCTCGCGGCCGATAACCGGGCGGACAACCGCATCATGTTCACTATCGGCAAGGCGGCGACCTCCCTGGGCCTTTTGGGCGAACACAGGCTCATCATGGGCATCCCGTTATCGGTCTCCGGCAAATCGCCGTTCTTCGACCGCGGTTGATTTAATAACTCTGCTGCTTTGAATATGCCTGGCATATTTTACTTGATTTTATAAGTAAAACGCTGTATAGTGTAAGTAAGGAATGTAAGGAGGCGTTAATGTGGAAATCGCGAAGATCACAACAAAAGGGCAGATAACTATACCAATTGTCGTCCGTAAACGTATGAATCTCAAAGACGGCGATAAGGTGCTGTTCATTGAGGACGGGGATAGATTTTATGTGGAGAATGCGGCTTTAGTCGCCATAAATCGTATGCAGGAAGCCTTCGCGGGCGAGGCCGAGCGTCTGGGTCTGCAAAACGAGGACGACGTCGCGGCAATGGTGAAAGAGATTCGCCGCGGCCGTTGGGAGGACCGCCGTGCGGATAATGCTTGATACGAACGTCCTTATCTCTTTATTTTTGTTTCCGTCTGAAAAGATGAATCGCCTGAAGAATATTCTGTGCGGCGAACATCAGATTCTGATTTGCACTTATGTGGTTGAGGAAATGAAGGATGTGATCGCGCGCAAATTTCCCTCAAAGAGAGCTGACTTGGAATGGTTCCTTCAGTCATTCCCTTTTACGCTTGTTTACACTCCGGATTTCTTTGACCAAGACGCCTACCCGGAGATACGCGATATCACCGACCTGCCTGTCTTGGTTTCGGCGATTCTAGATGACGCTGACATCCTGATAACCGGAGACAATGACTTTGCCGATGTTGAAATTGAAAGACCAGAAATCCTTAAGCCGCATGAGTTTCTGGCCAGATACTCATAATTTCCATCTAGAGGCCAGAAGCCAGAGGCCAGATAAACCGGCACCGTAGGGCGGGGGCTCTGCTCCCGCCGTGTCGATATGTAGGGCGCGGTGCCCACATCGCCCCGCGCCCGCATTTATTTTATAGGAGGATTACGCCATGGGAGAACTCACCGCCCTGCCAAACATCGCCGCCAAGCTAGAAGGCCAGCTCAACGAGGCGGGCATCACAACAATCGAAGAACTCCGGCGCGTCGGCAGCCGCGAGGCCTGGCTGCGCATCCTCGCGCGCGACCCCTCCGCCTGCCTCATGCGGCTTTCCGCGCTGGAAGGCGCCATCCGCGGCGTCCGCTGGCATAACCTCGACGACGGCACAAAGGCTTCCCTGAAAGAATTCTATAACAAGAACAAGGCGAAGCCATGACCCGGCGCGAACTTATCGACTATTGCCTGACCTTCCCCGCCGCCTACGAGGATTACCCTTTTGACGACGCGGCGGGCCCCGCCGCCTGGGCGGTCATGCGCCACCGCGCCAACAAGAAGGGTTTCGCCTTCATCTACGAGCGCGGCGGCCTGCTCCGCGTCAACCTCAAGTGCGACCCCGCGGAGGCGGACTTCCTCCGCCAGCTTTTCGCCGGCGTAACGCCCGCGTATCACATGAACAAAGCGCACTGGAACACCGTAACCCCGGGCGCGGACGTGCCCGAAGACGAGCTGTGCCAGATGATCGCGCGCAGCTACGATCTGATAAAGCCAAAAGTGAAAAAACGAGATTGCGGGTCAAGCCCGCAATGACAGTATCTGGGGCCGCAATGACAGTATCTGGGGCCGCAATGACGGCAGGAGCTGGGGGCGGCGGGAGCAGAGCCCCCGCCCTACAGCAGCATGGCAGGCGGCGCACGGCGCGGACGTGCCCGAAGACGAGCTGCGCCGGATGATCGCGCGCAGCTACGATCTGATAAAGCCAAAGGCGAAAAAACGAGATTGCGGGCGTCACCCCGGACCTGATCCGGGGCCGCAATGACAGGATCCGGGCCGCAATGACGGCAGGGGCTGGGGGCGGCGGGAGCAGAGCCCCCGCCCTACAGCAGCATGGTAGGCGGCGTGCGGCGCGGACGTGCCCGAAGACGAGCTGCGCCGGATGATCGCGCAGCTACGACCTGATAAAGCCAAAGGCGAAAAAACGAGATTGCGGGCGTCACCCCGGACTTGATCCGGGGCCGCAATAACGGCGGGGGCTGGGGGCGGCGGGAGCAGAGCCCCCGCCCTACAGCAGCATGGTAGGCGGCGCGCGGCGCGGGCGTACCCGAAGATGAGCTGCGCCGGATGATCGCGCGCAGCTACGACCTGATAAAGCCAAAGGCGAAAAAACGAGATTGCGGGCGTCACCCCGGACCTGATCCGGGTCCGCAATGACGTCCTTCGGGAAATTTGTAAACTTTATTTAGTCACAATTCCTAAAGGCCAGAGGCCAGATAAAACCACACAAGGTTTTTATCTAGTATTGTGTAACGTCCAAAACTTTACATTTTATCTGTATCAAGAACAGTCACTTTACGCTCGTGGGCTGGATTGCTTCGGGCACATACGAGCGTGGGCCGTCAAGTCGTTTGCCCTCGCAATGACGTGGCTGCAAGCAGCCACACGACTTCACCCCGTCATTGCGAGCCCAACATCTCTTCATATACCGACGCAGTAAACGGGCGAAGCAATCCAGCAGAATTTGTAAAGATTTAGATTTTACAACGTACTAGCCTCTAGCCTCTTCTTTCTCTAGCCTCCAGCATCCTCTTCACCGCCTCCGCGCCCTCCGCGTGGCCCTCGTCGTACAGCGCCAGCAGCTTCGCGGTGTCCGAGGCGGTCCTGCCCACGGCCAGCGGCTTAAGCGGCCGGATTATCAGGGCCCTGCCCTCACGCTCCAGCTGTTCGCACAGCGCCAGCTGCCTGTTGTACACCTCGTGCCGGCGCAGCATGGCCTCGGTCAGTTTGGGGTATTTGCGGTAGACCAGTTTCATCATGTGCCTGTGCTCGAACGGCGGCTTGGTGTAGCCCGCGTTGCGCGTCAGCACGACGACGTGGAAGGTGTTGCCGTCCGCGATGGATTTTTCTATGGGGATAGGCGCGGCGACGCCCCCGTCCATGTACGCGCGCCCGCGAAACCGCGCGACCCGCGAGATAAGCGGCACCGAGCAGGAGGCCAGCACCGCGCCGAAATCCGGCTCTATATCGCTTTTCTCGAACCAGACGGCCTCGCCCGTCTCGCAGTCCGTAGCGCCCGTCAGGAACCGCAGATCCGCGGCTTCGAACATCTCCCTGTCCCAGAAGAGATACTCGTTCGGGATGGTATCGAACATGAAGCCGAACCCGAATATCGACCCGCGCAGCAACAGGTTGCGCAGGCCGACGTATCTTGGGTCGCCGGCGTAATGCTCCGCGATAATTCGGCTGCGCCCGCGCTGCCCGGCGATGTACGTCAGCGCGTTGGCCGCGCCCGCCGAAACGCCGATGATATACGGGAACATGATCCCCTCGTCCATGAACGCCTCGAACACGCCGGAGGTATAAAACCCGCGCGTCCCGCCGCCCTCCAGCACCAGCGCCGCGCCCCGCGGCAGCATCGCCGTGTATTTTACCCCTCTTACCACAGGGTGCGCGTAACGTTTTGAATCCTCTTGCATAAACCAACCGTCTCTTTTATCGTATTTTCGCAATCTGGCCGTAATACGCGTTTTTGCCGTGCTTGCGCAGGTAATGCTTATCCAGCAGCTCCCGCTGCATGGAGGGGATGCCCGGGTCAAGGGCCAGGCAGTGCCAGGCCATCATCGCCACTTCCTCCAGCACAACCGCGTTGTGCACCGCCTGTTCCGGCGACGCCCCCCAGACAAACGGGCCGTGGCTGTGAACCAGCGCCCCAGGAATGTCCGTGGGGCTTATTTTGTTTAGTTTCAGCAGCTCGATAATGACCGCGCCGGTTTCCTTCTCATACGCCCCGGCGATTTCCGAAGGGGTCATTTTGCGCGTGCAGGGGATGTCCCCATAAAAATAATCGGCGTGCGTCGTGCCAAGGGCGGGGATATCCCGGCCCAGCTGGGCGAAGATGGTGGCCCACCGGCTGTGGGTATGCACAATGCCGCCCAGTTCCGGGAAGGCCTTGTAAAGCTCCAGATGGGTGGGCGTGTCGGAGGAGGGGTTAAGCGCCCCCTCCGCGGTTTTTCCCGTGGACAGCTCCACCGTTACCATGTCGTCCGCTTTCATACGGCCGTACTCCACGCCGGAGGGCTTTATCACAACCAGCCCCGCCGCCCGGTCTATGCCGGAGACATTGCCCCATGTGAAGGTGACGAGGCCGTGCGCGGGCAATTGCATGTTTGCCTCGTAAACCTGATGTTTTAATTGTTCAAGCATATATCCAGCCTCTAGCCTCTCTTATTTTCTACAGCCTCCAGCACGCGTTCCATTTCCAGCCCCGCGCGGTATTCTTCCATATAAGCGGCAAAGCCCCGGCGGTCAGCCTCGTCCGGTTCCGCGCGCCTGGCATCGCCGCCGGCGAATACGCGGTTTTCAAGGAAGGCGTCAAGCGATTCCGCGGCCGGCGCGCCCGCCCGGTAGGCCGCCAGAAGCGCCATGCCCCACGGGCCGCCCTCGCCCGCGGTTTCCATCACGCAGACGGGGATATTCAGTGCCGCCGCCATCAGGCGCTGGCCCACCAAGGGCGTCTTGAACAGCCCGCCGTGCCCGAGTATCTTTTCGGGCAGGACACCCTCCTTTTCCAATATTTCCATGCCGATTTTCAGCGCGGCCATCGCGGAATACAGCAGGCAGCGCATGAAATTGGGCAGCGTGAAGGCGCTGTCGGGCCTGCGCATGAACAGCGGCGCCCCCCGCTCAAGCCCCAGAACGGGTTCCCCCGCGTAAAAATTATACGAAAGCAGCCCGCCGCAGTCCGCGTCGCCCGCAAGGGCCAGCCTGTACAGCGTCTCAAACAGCGCGTCGTTTGATACATCGGCCCCGAACAGCGCCAGCGCCTCGCCGAACAGCTTTATCCAGGCGTCCAGATCCGTCGTGCAGCTGTTGCAGTGAACCATCGCGACCGGCTTTCCGGCCGGCGTCGCGACAATGTCGATTTCCGGGTACACCCCGGACAGCGGCTTTTCAAGCACCGACATGGCGAAAATCGAGGTCCCCGCCGAAATATTGCCCGTGCGCTCCGCCACGCTGTTCGTCGCGACCATCCCCGTCCCCGCGTCGCCTTCCGGCGGGCAGAGCGGGGTTCCGGCCGGAATCCCGCAAAACGGCTCTTTCAGGCTCCCGGCGGGTTCGCCGGCCTTCAGTATCCGCGGCGCGATTTCGTTCCAGTCAATGCCGGTCAGCTCCTTAAATTTCCGCACCATCACCGGGTCATACGCGCCGTCCGTCACCGGGAACATGCCGGAAGCGTCCCCGATGCCGAGAACCTTCTCGCCGGTCAGCTTCCAATGGACATACCCCGCCAGCGTGGTGATATACGATATCCGGCCGACATGCGCCTCGCCGTCCAATATCGCCTGATACAGATGGGCGACGCTCCACCGCTGTGGAATATTGAAGTTGAACAGCGCCGTCAGTTCCGCCGCCGCCCGCGCGGTATTCGTGTTGCGCCAGGTGCGGAACGGCGCCAGCTGCCCGCCTTCCGCGTCAAATACGAGATACCCGTGCATCATCGCCGAAAAGCCCAGGCAATCCGGCTTGATACCAAGCTCCTCAAGCCGCAGCCGCCGCACGGCCTCCGCGACGCCGCTCCAAACATCGTCCAGGTCATACGTCCAATAGCCGCCCGCCAGCCTGTTTTCCCAGGCATGCACGCCGGACGCGGCCGTCCCGAAGCTTTCATCAACAGCGACAGCCTTTATCCTTGTGCTGCCGAGCTCTATGCCTAAAACAGCCACCAAATCACCCCTCACAGTATTTTGCTTTCAGGCTTTCTTCCAATATTATCATATTAGAGATTGCGGGTCAAGCCCGCAATGACGGCAGGGCACGGTAATTGTCATCCG
>Ga0209629_10004060_pt1 | contig 10730 bp, 9 predicted proteins | sample TergutCu122P5_FD_187286 | JGI IMG/M metagenome (GOLD analysis project Ga0209629, IMG submission 187286) | Cubitermes ugandensis P5 segment gut microbial communities from Kakamega Forest, Kenya - Cu122 P5 (SPAdes) (version 2) | ecosystem: Host-associated > Arthropoda: Insects > Digestive system >... | reverse complement strand
GGTTTTTACTTGAGTTACTACACAAGGACCTGCTTCGATAACAGTGCATGGAAGATTTTTTCCATCAGCACTGAAAACGGATGTCATTCCGATTTTTTTTCCAATTAATCCCGGCATTTCAATTAATATAATTATGAATTATAAATTATGAATTATGAATTGCAAATCGAAAAATAATTTATAATTCATAATTCATAATTTTTTTTATACTTTTATTTCTACTTCTACGCCGCTCGGCAATTCCAATTTCATCAAGGCATCAACGGTTTTTGCAGTGGAACTGTAAATGTCGATTAATCGCTTGTACGATGATAATTCGAATTGTTCGCGGGATTTTTTATTCACGAATGTGGCGCGGTTCACGGTAAAAATCCGTTTGTGTGTCGGTAAAGGAATCGGACCGCTGACGACCGCTCCCGTCGCTTTTACCGTTTTTACGATTTTCTCTGCCGATTTATCAACCAGATTGTAATCGTAGGATTTTAATTTAATTCTAATTTTTTGGCTCATGTTTTTTTGTTAATTTTTAAGTTCTATGTTTTAAGAAAAGAGCCATTTCCTCTCTTAAAACTGTTGTTTTTATGCCTCGTTTTTTAATAAAAATGCACAAAACGGGCTGCAAAGTTACAAATAATTTTTGAATCAACAATAGAATATTTAAGAAAAGATTGCGTTTATGGCGAAAAAATATGAAAGAAGATGTATTTTTAGGGTTTTGGAAGCCGGGAAAACAGGAAATGCTAAAAACTCAAAGTCCATTTGATGGAAGGGATAATTGGGAAAATGCTTAATTGTTTCCACCGGTTTTCGCCATAAAAAATAAGGTATGGATTTTGCCGGTTCAATACGTTAAACAGACCAAAAACCAACTCCTTTGTGAAACGCTTGCCTGTACGCAGGAAGCTGTAACCAATATCAATACGTAAATAATCAGGTAAAGTATAGCCGTTCACATCGCTCATCAATTGGCGAAAGTAGATATTGTCATTCATTTGGGGCGGAATATAAATACCTCTCATTTTGTTCCATGCCGGCGGTATTATCCCTTGATACATTCCTACAGGTAAGGTGATATGATTTCCGGAAGAAAAAGCAGCAGAGAGATTGAAATGCTGTTCGCCGGATTTTCGTTTGTGTGTTAAAACTTGTCCGGTAAGATTTAAGATATGCCTCCGGTCAAATTTAAATGGAAATCTTTTGCCATTGTTGATTTTGTCGAAAAGCCGGTCGGTTTTCGATAAAGTATAAGATAATGCGGCATTCCAGTCTTCACCCTTTCTTTCAGCTCGAAACTCCAGTCCGTAGCTATCGCCTTTTCCCGAATCAATTTCGGTTGCCCTGTCGGAATATTGAATCCCAAATACATTGATTACATTGATATAGCTTACCGGATTAGTCATCTGCTTATAATAAAGTCCGGATGAAAAAAGAAATTGCTTATTTGTCCAAAATCCGCCCAAGTAATACTGTTGCGCTTTTTCCGGAACGAACATACTGTCTGCAGGGAAAATCATATCTAATGACCAGCCCACAGGCAAGCCTTCTACAATATGATGAAACTGCGAAAACTGATCATAGCTTAATTCCAAGCCGGTTTCTTTTGAAGTAGCAATGGCAAGAGCCAAACGGATATTGTTGTCCCAAGTGTGGTAATTTTTCGTCTGATAAAACGTTCCGCGATAACCGATCGAAGGGGTTAAACCGGAACAGGTATATTCCCAATCCCCGTAAACGGAAGCTATGTCGGAATTAAAAGTCTCACCGAACTGAAACCCTTTATCTTCGCCGTTGTTTCCTACATAGACTTTTTGGGAAAACGGTTTTATATTTTGCAATTTCCCTTGAACTCCAAAGTCTGCTTTGATGTTATCCTTTTGATAATTGAAGTTTATCTGCGCAGCCGTTTCGTTTAATAAAGTCCGCAAACGGAGATCGTTCTTCGGGGTTTCTACATTCAAACTGACATGGATATTGTTTTGTCCTCGTTGCGAGAAAAATCCATTGGTATAAGCCATGATCCGCATTTGCCAATACGGATTTATACGGAAATCCCAAGATAAACGAAAAATTTTATTGCCCCAATTTTCTTCAATCGTGTTATCTTGATTCTCATCCGCAAACCGGTATCTAAAGTAATCGTTACTGTAATAACCGGACAGGGAAAGCGAATTTTTATCGTTAATCTTATAGTATAGTCCCGCATACAGGTCGGAGACTTCCGGATAAAATTCTCCTTCCATTTCAGTCAACGACTTGAGGAGCTTAATTTCAGCGCCTAAAAGCGAATAACGCCCGGCTATCTGAAAACTCAATTTATCTTTCAGAATGGGTCCGCTTAAAGAAGCGCTAAGCATAAAAGGGGAAATTGAAAAATTACCTTTATATTTATCCACCGGTGGAATCTGCGTGGAAATTTGCGTGAGAGACGCCAACAGATCGCCCGAAGATGCCGGAATCTTACCGTTTCGGAAACTCACGTTTTCTACTATATCGGGCGAGAATACGGAAAACAATCCGAATAAATGCGCGCTGCCGTAAACGGGAACCTGATCCAATTCAATCCGGTTGTTACTGCTGTTGCTGCCCCGCACAAAAAAACCCAAACCGCCTTCCAAGCCTTGAGAAACGCCGGGCAGCGTGCCGATGTACCGAAGAACATCCGTTTCGCCCATCACGGTAACCAATGGTTTGATATCTTTCAAATCGTAATTATACGTATTATTTGCCCGTGTAGGCTTATTTCCAATGACGGTAACTTCACGTATCGAAATTACTTTTTTCATCGTATCGACAGGTAGAATCTTTACCGTATCTCCTGTCTGCGAATGGCATATCCGGGAAATCAGACACACCCAAACAGTCAATGAATATTTATTAATATTGAAAAAACGGAGGGGTATCTTTATCATAAAAGAGAATTTTACCATCGAACAAAACGAAATTATTAAGATTATAGAAGATCAAATGTTCATTATAAGCGCCAAAAATGCCCGATCCGTTTTCAATGTTTGAATAGACCCGGGTTTCATCAAACATCTGCCCGGGGTCGCTTTCATCACGGTAGTTATTCATTTTTTGGATGCTACTCTTTAAATAGCGGTCGTATTCTTCCGAAGCTGTACGAAAATAAACATAGGCATAATAACTGTAATTAGTCTGTATGCCAAATGATATACCTTCAAGAATCGTATCCGGAAACGATTGAATCCGGAGATAATAATCATAGAATGGCATAGTAGCCGGCAATGTAATATCCGACATATTATCATGCCGGTTGAAACCGTCGATCCATGGATGATTTGTTCCCAATTCATTGTTTAGCGATGATTTATAACTCGGAGAAAGATGCATATAGTCTTGTGGCATTTCGTCGTCATATATACAATAAATCCAACAGGGAAAATCGGCAGTAAACTGCGTGAAATTCCTTGTTGGATATCGGTCTTTATTGATGAGCGGATAAAAGCTGTCAGCCGCAGGCATCGTAGTGCTTGCTTTCAGTTCCCGCCCGTCGGGCAATTTAACAAGCAATTGGTATTTCGCCCCTTCCACCGGCGTATAGTTGAGTTGCCATGTTCCGTAACTTTTTCGCTCGAAATAGCCCACCGGCACGCTATCGGCGAACAAACTGATTTCGGCATCCTTTATTTCCTTGAAATAATACGGATCGGTTATCTTCACCGATTGAGTCAAGCTCAATTCTTGAACGCTGTCGTTAGTCAGCAGGCAATTCACTACCGGAACTTCCGATTCTTTCGTATCGAAAGGCAATTCTTTCACGCAGGAAAAAAACATAATACTACCCACCGGAAATAAGAATGCAATAATTCTTAATTCATAATTCATAATTATTTTTCTCATTCCGTTATCGTAAACACCCGGGTCGTATCGCTCAAAACCAAGCCTTCATCGGTTTCCATTTCCACTACAAACTGCACATCCACCGGAAGTTCGCTGAGCAATTGAATAGGCGCTATATCCATTATTACGGGCGCGAGCGGATGAAAACCTAACCATTCTTTTATTGATAACGATTCCACACTTCCATATCCATACACCATATTGTAGCCCGGCGTAGAGATGATTCCCGGATAAAACCATCGTATAGTAAAAAAATCATTCAACGATTCTCCTGCCGGTTTTCCAAACAAAGGGGTATTTAATGAATAAACTATAAAATTACGAATCGGGCTTGTCCGGTATTCAACGCCTATCCATTGAGAACGCTTTCCGTTATTTTCTTCAATCCTCACCATTGGGGCAAAAGAAGTTCGCTTATAGTCTTGTTCGATTAGTTTCTCTACTTCCGGGACAGGAGGATCCAATATCTCATAATAGAGCGCTCCATAAAGCAAAGTATCCGGATTGCAATTGCTTGTTTCAAACTGTATTTGCCATTTGCCATTCTGTACTTCCTTCTGCCCTCCCGCCATATCAATTTTCAAATAAGATACTTTTCTGGGATAAAATTGATAACTATATACGTCGTTCGGCTCTTCTTTATTTTTGCAAGAAATAGCTGCAACGGCTATTATCAACAGGAAAAAATAATTTTTCATTTTCATATCCATTATTGCGTAATCGTAAACACCCCTGTTGTGTCGGACAAAATCAAGCCTTCGTCCGTTTCCATTTGCACTACCAATTGCACATCAAGCGGCAAACCTGCTATTTTTTTATTGGGTAACAGCAGCATTGCCGCTTGACCGAAAGGAAATATGCTTAGCCATTCGTCAATCGACTTGGGGTATTCCTTGCTTGTATAACCATAGACCAAGCGTTGCGTTGGAGCCGATACAATCACCGGCGGATCAAATTTCACAATATCAAAACAATCATTCAGCGATTCTCCTGACGGCTTTCCAAACAAAGGAGTGTTTAACGAGCTTATGTTTAGCGCCTTGATTTGTGTTGTGCGATATTCCTCTGCAACAAGAACGCTTTTATTGCCACCACTGCTACTACTGCTCGCATTTTGATTTAAATACTTATCAAAATCCAACCGTATTTGTTGCTCAACTCCGGGTATTGGGTCATCCAAATTTTTCCAATATGGAGGGTAAAATATCATGTAGCTCTTAGTATCATTAATAGAATCAATTTGGGACTGATCTATTCGAGGATCACAATTTGAACTTAAAATTGAAATAAAAAATTGGTTCTCAGCTACTTGAATTCCTTCCATACTCATATAATCAATATATTTAAAGCCTTTATAATAAGAAAATCGTTGGGCGCCGGGGGAAATAAACACATTCGTTACTTTTCTGGGTCTGAAATCTAAATGGGATTCTTCAGTTGTACCGTGCTTATCGTGACAGGAAAACAAAAGAACAATAAAGATAAATATAAAAACATAATTTTTCATAGGATTTTATTTTAGAGCAAAATTAATAATCATCTCTCTTCTATATTGATGATCGCCGTCATTGGCATTCCATAATCCGTCGAATGTATATCGACCGTCGTCCCAATGACCATCATACCCCCAATTCATATAAAAATAATTGGGAGTGGTTATGATTTCTTCTTCCGTTTTTGTATAATAGGGCGTAGGACCCGTCGTTGTCGCTGTTTTGTCGAACCATTCGTAACGATAGGTGTATTTAATATTTTTATTTTCATATCCGTCAATCACCCAGGCATGACCATCAGTGTATTCAGTCCAAAAATCTATTCCGACTATTCCATGATCAATCTTTCTGCTATCTGCCCGCACAATAACAGGCATATTGTTTCTTAAACTGGTCAGTACTTCTGAAGAATTATATCCTTTAGAATCGCATTTTATCCCTTGAGCAGAGAAAAAATTAGCCACATCGTCCAAATATGAACCAGAACCATTTCCTGTGTATGTAGTTTTGATTTGCTGTCCGACATAGCCCATTAATACGGCTACTCTATCAGTTGCCACATTAATAGGTGTGCTGTAACATTTTGCCATTAAATCCCAAGTAGTGGTAGTAGGGTTATCAAAACTAAACCCGTAGAGATGCATCATAGACTCCAATGTCCCTACACTGCCATTACAATACCCGGAAGAGTACATAACGGCAGGAACCCCTAATTTATAATGCAAGTAATACAACATCTGAGCTGCGGCGACAGCCCCGCAACCTGTTGGGCATCTTGTGATAGAATTAGGGGCTACCGTTGGCACGCAAGTATTCCATGGGTACCCTTGTCCCCATTTGGTTTGTAACAGAGGACCTACTTGAGTAGCAGGCAATTCTTGCGTGGTAATTCCCGCTAATTCCCAAGGAATCGAATTTGGGTCAAGAGGAATCGTTGGTAAACTCGGCGGATTACCTGTCGAGAACTGTAGATTAGCTGTATTTGCCATATACGTTTCTATATTATTCCACAGCCGATAATCCGCCGCAAGCGTATCGGCTTCCATGTTGGCTTGCGTTTTCAAAACATAAATCTGATTTGCCAAATCATCCAACCACACCATTTGCCCCGGATTCAGCTTTGCGGTTTCAAAAGAACCTTCATCGGCATAAGCCAGGATTCCATGCGTCCTTTTGTCGCCCGAAACGACCAACCATCCTTTATTATTTTCATAATTAACAATGTATAACAAAGTGTCTCCATTGTGTGCTACAGGCGTAATTTCCTTTACTCCTTTCTTGAGTACGCCGCTTGTATCCTTATTCAAGATTTCTACAAAGGCTTTTGCAGCAGCTAAGCCTACATCAAACTTCGCATCGGTTTTTCCGCCTTGAACGGGTTGATTGCTCGCAAACGGCGCATCATAATCCATTTGTGTGCACCCCCCCCCCCCATAATAACGAAAAACCTAAAACTGTCAAATAAAATAATTTCGCTTTCATAAGATTGAAAATTTTAGTGTTACTATAACGGTTAATAAATCATTTTGCAAATATAAGTAAATGTTTTTACAAATGCAAATTTTTTATAAAAAAATCTAATCAACAATAAGATATTCAGGAAAAGATTGCGTTTGTGAAAAAAAAACGGAACTCATTAGTCTTACCCACTGCATATCATCGCCCTCGCTAATATAAAAGCAAAATCCCAGCTTATCCTTATAGGCGTTTTCAACATTTTTTTCTTTTTCTACAAAAAAAAGATTTAAATCTTGTCATCTCAATATAGCAATTTTTGTACCTTTGCAGTCGGAACCGGATTTACTTATTTTTTTTATTTCTTCTTCTATGAATTTAATGCAAACTATTATCAAACGCGCCCAAGCGAGCAGGCAGCGAATTGTCCTTCCCGAAGGAGATGAAGAGCGAACGCTTAAAGCTGCCGATCGCATATTGGAAGATAAAGTCGCGGATATTATTCTGATCGGAAATCCTTCCGAGATTAAAAATTTAGCCGAACAGTACCAATTACCTCACATTGACGAAGCTACGATTATCGACCCGCTTAACCATCCGAAAAAAGCGCAATATGCCAACTTATTGTTTGAATTGAGAGAAAGTAAAGGAATGACTTCCGATCAAGCACGAATTTTAGTGGAAAAACCATTATATTTAGGTTGTCTGATGATAAAGAGCGGCGATGCGGACGGCGAAATAGCGGGCGCGCGAAATACCACAACCGATGTTCTGCGTCCGGCTTTTCAGATTGTCAAAACGCTTCCGAACACAAGTATCGTTTCCGGCGCTTTTCTGATGTTTGTGCAGGATCATTCGTATGGAACCGATGGCATTTTGCTGTTTGCCGATTGCGCTGTTTTACCGAATCCCACTGCTAAAGAACTGGCTGAAATTGCAGTAACTACCGCTCACACTGCCCGAACGCTTGCAGGCATAGAACCGCTGGTGTCTCTCTTGAGCTTTTCAACCAAAGGAAGCGCTCAACATGAATTGGAAAGCAAAGTAGTTGAAGCGACCCGTTTGGCAAAAGAAATAGCGCCCGACTTATTAATCGACGGCGAATTGCAAGCCGATGCGGCAATCGTTCCTTCGGTCGGACAAAGCAAAGCGCCCGGAAGTCCCGTTGCAGGGAAAGCCAATGTCTTGATTTTCCCGAATCTGGAATGCGGAAATATTGCTTATAAATTGGTGCAACGGTTGGGAAATGCCGATGCAATTGGTCCTATTCTTCAAGGAATGGCTGCTCCGGTTAACGATCTTTCGAGAGGCTGTTGCGTAGATGATATATACAAAATGATCGCAATTTGCGCCAATCAAGCATTGGGAATTAAATAAGAAACATATCATTATAATTATGTCAGAAACAATCACGGAACCCATTGAACCTTTCGGGTTATCTTTCAAGCACAGAGAAAAAACGCTGTTCTCCAAAATCGGAGTAGTCGGAGCGGGACGAGAAGGACGGAATGTTATCCGCTTGACCTCTTCGGCAGGATTAGAGGTGATATTCATTGAGATTAATCAAGAACAAATTGATTTTTGCTTCAAAAGACTCAGTGTCGGATTAGACCAGCGGATAGAGAATTGGGGATTGACGCCTGCGGAAAAGAAAACGATTTTGGGACGAATCAAAGGAAGCGTCGATTATGCCGAATTGAAAGATTGCGATTTTGTCATCGAATGTATCCGCTATGATAAATCGAAGGGACGGGATACGCAACTGCGGAAAAAAGCTTTTGAACAAATCGAACAGGTAGTTTCTCCGGAAGCGATTATTGCGACCAATTCCACGAGCGTAGTCATCAGTGAATTGGCGTCCGGATTAAAACACAAGGAGCGTTGCGTGAGCCTCCATTTTCCGATTGCCCACACAGAAGCCAAATTACTGGAAATAGTTAAAGGCGATTATACGTCCGAAGAAGTATATAAAAAAGTGCTCCAGTTTGCCAAATTAATTAAATACGAAACCATCGATGTCCATGAAAGTAACGGTTTGGTCAGTATGCGTTTGATTATTGTTCTTCTGAACGAAGCTTGCCGGATGGTCATGGAAAACATCGCTAAGATGGAAGACATCAATCGCTTGATGATTGTTGATTACGGAATGCGGCTGGGCATCTTTCAGATGGCAGACATCATAGGTATTGAAAAATTAGTCGATATAATGGAAGATATGTTTAACGAATACGGCGATATAAGATACAAGCCGAGCCCTGTTATCTGGAGGCTTTTCCGAACGAAACAATTAGGAATGCAGACTCAAAGAGGATTCTTTATTTACGAAAATGATAAAATAGCAGGTCCAAATCCGTTTTTTTACGATTAATAATATATGAAGCGAATATTAGTATTAAACTGCGGCAGTTCATCCATCAAATATAAATTGTTGGATATGAAATCCCATAGCGTTTTGGCGCAAGGCGGAGTTGAAAAAATCGGACTGACCGGCTCATTCCTTAAAATGACGTTGCCTAACGGAAACAAAGTCATTCTGGAAGGGGAAATTCTGGAACATCAAGCCGGTATTGAATATATTCTCGGGGTAATTACAAGTAAAAAATACGGTTGCCTCGAATCGCTCGACGAGATAGATGCAGTCGGACATCGCGTCGTTCACGGCGGAGAGAAATTCAATTCCAGCGTTTTGATTACAGACGAAGTCGTACAAAAAATAACCGAATGCATCGATTTAGCTCCTTTACATAATCCGCCGAATTTAAAAGGAATATCGGCAATAAAGGAATTGATGCCGAACACTCCTCAAGTAGCGGTTTTTGATACGGCGTTTCATCAAACCATGCCTAAACATGCTTATTTGTACGGGCTTCCCTATTCGCTCTATGAAAAATACGGCATACGCCGTTACGGATTTCACGGTACAAGTCACCGGTATGTTTCCCAACAGGTTTGCCGTTTTTTGAATGTTCCGTACGAAAACCGAAAAATTATTTCCTGCCATATCGGAAACGGCGTTTCGCTTGCCGCCGTCAAAAACGGCAAATCCATAGACACTTCGATGGGAATGACTCCGGTCGAAGGTTTGCTGATGGGCACCCGGAGCGGCGACATCGATGCGGGCGTTCTCACCTATATTATGGAAAAAGAAAATGTAGGGTCTCAAGCGATTTCCACCATTGTGAATAAATACGGTGGTCTTCTGGGCATTTCCGGCGTTTCGTCGGATATGCGGGAGATTGATGCTGCAATTCAAAACGGCAGTAAACGGGCGGCATTGGCGCTTGAAGCCTATAACTACCGGATAAAAAAATATATCGGTTCGTATGCGGCGGCATTGGGAGGAGCCGACATATTAATATTTACCGGCGGAGTAGGAGAAAATCAGTGGCAAATACGTGCCACCGTTTGTGAAAATATGGAATTCATGGGAATCAAATTGGATGAAGAAAAAAATAAAACCGTCAGAGGGACAGAGGCGGTTATCAGCGCCGAAGATTCCTTGGTGAAAGTAGCGGTAATTCCCACCGATGAAGAATATATGATTGCTATGGATACATTAAAAATCGTAAGTTGAATTTTATTATCGATTATAAACAGAATTATTTTAAATATTATTAATAGTAAAAACATTAAACTTTAACACTATTTATTGAAAAATATTTGGCAGATATTGGTAAAGGTCGTACCTTTGTACTGTGGTTTTTTCATAATAGTATTAGATTTAAGGTTAACAAAGATTGAATTGGGGAGTTCGTGAGAATTCCCTTTTTCTATTTTGATAGGTGTGCTTTCATTGGCTCACCGGTAAAAGTTGTGGGGTTAAGCATAAATCTTAGTTAATCTGAACAAAAAGAAGTCTATCTTTGCTGTCAAAAAAAAGATAGGCAAATGTCCACAACCCAATGTATAGATTTGGCAAGA
>Ga0209629_10004059_pt1 | contig 10731 bp, 7 predicted proteins | sample TergutCu122P5_FD_187286 | JGI IMG/M metagenome (GOLD analysis project Ga0209629, IMG submission 187286) | Cubitermes ugandensis P5 segment gut microbial communities from Kakamega Forest, Kenya - Cu122 P5 (SPAdes) (version 2) | ecosystem: Host-associated > Arthropoda: Insects > Digestive system >... | reverse complement strand
ACTCCCCTTAATCGGTATAGAAACCTGACGATGGCCATTATAGGCCGAAACATGTAGTTTCATTATTAGAATATAACATCTTTCTAACTAGTTGTGTTGATTGACTACACTTTCCTCCCTCTCATTGGCATATAAGTTAACCTACAGAAGTGTCTGAGTTTTCATGTTCACAACTTTCACTTTTCACATCTTCAGAATTAATAAATGTCACCAGTCATGACATCAAAGGTCCCAGCCCTATCAGTATTCTCCTTCGTTGGTTGCTGTATGTGTTCGCTCATTGGTTGCAAGTCCTGTTTCATCATGCTACAAAACTTTTCACACAGCTAACAAAGATCTTCTGTTGTCTACTTAACATATCTTCCTAAATGGCATCATGCAAGGTACAGAGAATATAGCTTCCCTGTACTACTGTCCACTGCAGTTGAATGCTACTGTATAAACAGTCTCATGTTCTTAAAGCTGCCATTTAAGATCAGGCTTGTTCTTTGAACATGAATTCCACCAAAATCACTTTTTGAATACCTCAGAAAACGTCCTGAAGAAAGAATGTAAACATTGCTGCTGCTGCTGCTACTGTTACTACTACTACTGCTGCTGCCACTAGTACTACTGTTACTCTTACTACTGGTGTTACTCAGTTAATTAAATTGTTCCCTGGTACTACATAAAGCACTCCCTTCTGCCATCTGTAATGTTAGCATCAGAGCAGATATCCTTATGGGATTCATCCATAATAAACAAGAATTTGTTATTGGATTTTTTTATATCTGTGTCTATGTATTGTGCTGTAAGGTTTCAAGTTTACTGTGAAATGAGATCGTGTTTTCATGTCTTGAATTGCAGCTGTGATGAAATGGAAGCATGTGGCCTACAAGCACATATTCATGTCCACTGTTATGAACCTTAGAAAATGACAGTTGAATTATGTGTGGTGAACCGCAAGAACAAGTGCTGAAAATACTGATATGATTAACACCTTATTTGATTTATGTAAGTTCTGAATATTTGTGGTGGGTGTCTGTTAGCCATGAGTGTCATGAACTGAAGATGAAACTGCAAACAACTGCACATATTGTATGAGAACAATAAATGATTTGACTCGAGAACCATAATTGACAGAGAATATATTCTCTGTGTACAAGCAGGGTATTGTCAATATTTGTAATCTCTGAAGAATCGGTAATCACATAATTGTTTATTAGTGTGGAGTCCATGAACGAGTTGAAAGAGGTGGCCTTGCTTCTATTTTATTAAACTGGGAAGCGGCAATGCTTTTTAAACTTTTAATATGGTGATAAACTATGTATTGCACAGACCTGTACCATACACAAGACAGTGTTAATTTTTTAATTAATCTTTTAGTTTTAAATCTAAATTTTTAGCAAGTGATCTTTGAAATGGGCATGAAAAGGCAATCACTGGAGCATCCGCTATCATTGCTGGTGTAAGTATGAAGGACACAATGAGAAATTTATATTTGATGAATTCTTTATTTAATTGTGCTGTAGTGGGGAACACATTAAAGTCATTTCATACTTTTACAAAAAAAAAAAAACAAAAACAAAAAAACCAAAAAGAATGTGTATATTATGCTTAATAGTAGTTACAAAGATGATCAGAGGCTATATATGTTATTTCATGTTAACAGCTGAATGAAAAAAAAAATTTGAAATGCTGTACATTCATAACTGTTTTACTGTGGGTTATAAAAAATTTGAAGGGGTTCTGATGAGTTATGGTTCTCAGAATAATTGCCAAAGCTTTGTTCATTGTTTGTAATTAAGCAAAGTGAAAGAAGTTATGTTTGATATTGTAAAGTTTGTTATGTCTGTGTATAAATTCCACAGAGAAAAATAATACAAGTGAACATTTTGAGGACAATCTGCTCTTTGGGTTATTTTGAAGAAATGTCACCCAAGTTATGTCTGGGAGGATAACAAATGAACGTAAATCTGTATCCAGCATTTGATGTGGGTGAAATTTCTTCATTCAGCCACTGCACTAAAATTTCCATCATCATTAATACTGTATTGAAAGTGACAAGGGATGTTTGTATGCTTGTTCCAAGATTTCTGTAATAAGCTGGCTACACACTATTGTAAATAAGTATGCTTAAAATACATATGAAACATGTGAATTCCTATATTTAATTAAACTGTGCAGTTAGGAAAGCCTTCGGAATTGCTGAGGAAATGTAATACTTGGTACCCAGTTCAATTCCATTGGCAAATGATGCACCTGACACTGATAAAATGCAGTCTTGTGTTTCATAAGCACAGTAGTTTAAAATATGCCAGTTTCTATTTGTTGTATTAATGGATATGAGTTACATTATACATCAAAGGGTTAGTATATGCCTGGACATCAGCATTTGTAAGATTGAAGGTATACAGCAGTAATGGGATAATCAAATTATCCAGTCTGCTTAAATGCATTTGAAACTGTGGTAAAGTTAATCAAATGATTACATTGGTTTCACACTTTTTTATTATATAATTTACTTATACACATTTAAGAATTCTGGTTTTGCTAAAAGATTAGTCAAACACTCTCAGATGAAATTTTGGGGATGAGAATGTTGTGGTAAGGTACAGTGATGTGTCAGACATTTTGAAAACAAAATTGTTTTCATAATCGGTGATATTAAATGTAGAATAACTTACTCTTTTCCATTATATGAAATTGACAGTGACTGGAAACATAGAAATACTAACTAGCATTGGGCTGTATCCCTTTGGTCCTTAAAGTATTAAGGTTGCAACTAATTGTCCAAAGGATTCTTCTTCATGTATGACAAATAGTACCCCAAATACCACAAATGTATATTTTCCTCCATCTGTATCTCTACATCCATAGAAAATCCACTTCATAAACAGGATACTGGATGTATCAAAATTATGGAGTACATTTTATTGTGTCCCTGAGCATATCAGCTCAGGAAAACATGATCCTGCATCTGCCAGGAATTTAATTTGCTTTCTGCCTTCATTTGAACTTACCTTACTTCATAGAAAGGTGTGCTTTGATATGCAGTGTACACTTACCAAACATGTTCTGTGTAACTGTGCATTTCATTATACAGTAGATTCTTTGTGTTCATGATCAGTTGGGATCGATAAATCTGTAATGTATGTAGTATCGGTAATGAAAATACGAGACCTCAAAAAACACAATTTTTAGTTAAAAAAAAATTGTTATTTGGAAGCACAAAATATATTAAACAATTGAAGAAGAATGTCATTCTGCAAAGCTCAAAAGTAGTCATCCTTGCTTAATGAAAGAGCTCAGAAGGATCTGCACAATAGCAGGACAATACTAGCCAGCCACGTGATCTCATCCCAATTTGTCGCAACCAGTCAGGAATGGTTGAGATAATATTAAAGTGGGTGAACATGAAAGGTGAAAATTCTGAACATCAAGAATGAAAAGTGTATTGAACATTTGAAAAATGTAGAATATTGACTAACACATACAGCAGGATCAGTCTGTTTTTTTTTAACAAAATTACCATTATTATACAACATTTCATGTGTCACAAATATTCCTTTAAATGAAGAATTATACCTTTCCTGGTAATAAACTAGCTCCTGCCTGAAAGGAGCATTGTATAGGCCATATGAAAACCACAAAATAATTTTTAACTTTAGCATATTAAAACTACTACCGAATACTCTACAAATTAAACTGAATACCACTTATTTTTGAGTATATATAAACTCTCCATTTAAATTTCACAGATGCAATATGATAATTTAAAATTCAGTTGATGACACAAAATGTCTGGAAATGAGTTAAGTCTCAGTCTTCATGTTTCAAGTGCTAACAGTCATTGTGGAAGGTAAATCTTTTATACAATAACTTTGCAAATCCATGTATGTTTCAGTTTTACATTCCTTCAGAACTGTTTTCCTAATGTTCAGACAATACATGTACTCTTTGTAAGGCTGTTTAGGTCCTACTTTTTTTCAGAACAGTGCTAATGTGTTAGGCAATCCATGTGCCATACATATTGCTTTAAGATATTATAAGGCTCTATAAAATGTTCCAAAAAAAAAGTGAGAGCACATACATGAGACATTTTAACAATCTGTCATTACATACACATACAAGTAGGTCTTATAAACCCTTATACATATATTCGATTTACCTTCACAGAAGGCAGTTTTAATAATACCACATGCATATTATAACATAAAGCCAAAATTATTGCAGTTTTAAAGCAGCACACATCTCCAGCTGATAGCAAAATACTGATATAGTTCTGTAACTTTAGAAATCTGTTTTTTTGTATCGTAGGTCCTATTACTGTCAATGCAGGAAGCCTTGGCCTTTAAATTCACAGAAAATTTTGTACTAACACAGACTCCTAAATACTATTATAACACAAATCTCCAAGTAACTAACAATCACTCAGAAATACTGTAACTACATTCACACAACCAATGGATAAGAACACCAGTTACTTTACACAACTTCCAAGTTCTGAGCACTTAAGTGATGTTTAAAATAAATGTGCACCATCAGATGGACAGTGCCAATGAACAAGTAATGAGGATTACTAATTTGTCTCTTCTTTTTATGAAGTTCATCTTCAACATTAATCATATTTTTCTGCAATGTTAAAGAACTGGAGAACTTCAATATTGAAAACTCTTAGGAAATAATGTTTAATAATATAATTCTGCACTACAAGACTCCACCATTTGCTGAGAATTTGTTATATCTGCTAGAATTACTTCATTATTTAATTGCAGCTTCTGTTAGTTACTTCTCGCTTTTGCACCATGATACTCTTGGGACTTCAAAAGACCACTTTTCATGTCTCAGGTTTACCATTAAGCGTGTTCTTTCTATTTTTTTATATATATACACACACATACATATATAGCTTCCAAGCACAAAGCAGCATCACCACAGTCAACAGTTTCAACCTTCTGAATTCTTTTAATACCAACAGCTCAAGGGAATTTCCAACCACTGTCACTTAGATGCTCTGTAAAATACACAGTCAACAGTATTGTGACTAAGTTACAAGAATATGTGCGTGGAGTACCTTATAATGTCCATCAAAGTGCAGTCATTTGTAATGACAATCAGACAACTGGATAACGTAGTAACAGCTACAACAGTCCGTACTTGGCAGCTCTACCAATGCAAAGACTGCAGCATATTGTAGTGTCTGGCATATGCTATACAAAAACAAAGTGAAAAAACACACGTCCTTTTGTAACATTTTCACATCACCTCCATTACACTTTGACTGCTATTTTCACTGAAGCCCACAGCACCATCAGAAGAAACCTTTTCTTCTATTTTGTATGTAGTGTCTTCTGTTGACTGATGCATTGTGTCTGTATCATCCCAGTTAATTTTGAACCTGGTTACTCGGGGTTCTGAAGCCAAAATATTGCGAAAAACCTGGAAAATAACATCACTCATTTCAACCCTACCCTGTTCTCACCTTCATAATTTTTCCACAGGATCATTATCAAATGCCTTCCACACCTAACCTTAGGAATTTATTACCACATGTTTGTGTGTCATATTCTATGTCTTCTAATTTTGTTACTTTTAAATGGCATATGTGCATTTTGATTTTGCAACATTTGTAGCTGGTAAGAGTGTCGCTGTTAATTACAATGACAGGAATCAAAATAAAGCTGAACATTTAATTTTGCACTAGAAGATTTGGAGCTGCTCTCAGACAGTAAGATTGACATTACAGTGTAGTTGCAGTAGCCTGTGGTACAACATAGTAGAGATACCTCATACCCACAAACTTCTAAGTGGAAAATTATAATTTCTGGTTTTGTCAAACTTAGCAGCAATCTGACCTTGTATGCTGCATCTCTACTTTCCAAAAGAAACAAGCCTTTCAAATAATATGTCCCTAAACCATCATTGGCATCTTATATGTCGAAACATACATCTAATACTGACCTTATCGAACTGTGGTTGTACTGGAGGATTTTCCCTAAGCTCTGGCTCTGTGTATTCATTGTTGATAAAGTATCCAACACGCACAAACTCTTGCTGTCTGTAGGAACATGTGAGCAGCACCACTGTCACACCAAGTGCATCAGCTACAGGAATTTTCTGTACATCTGGTGGGTCTGCCTGCAATCGGTATCTTCATTTAGCATATAAGTTTTCAACAGAATATGTAAGAATGACTCTTAAACCCTGTGACTGCCATTCCCTGACCAGATATGGCTGTGCCCATTTTTTAAGTTTTACATATCTCTATAGCCATAAACAGATAGCATATATGCTACAATCTTCTGGAACACATGTGGCACTTAACAGTTTCTGTTTGTCTGGTGTATGTTTGCTATTCCAATGCTGCAAGGATTCATATGACTTGTACTATTTGCCTATTTAATTCAAAACATCAGAACATAGCATAATTACTCTTTAAATTAGTCTTTAAATTTTAAATTACATTTTAATATGTTAGATGTAAGAGGACCCTTTCTATTTTATTATGTACTACTATAGGAGGAGAAACTAATGTTTATAATGCACTACGGTAATTGTAGAAATTATGAGATGTGAATACACCCGGGAATACTTCACTCCCATCTTCATCATACCTGGAAGACAAACATGTGCTTCCCTTCAGGAATTGGACCAACACATATTGTATCCAAGATTTGATCATGTTCCTCACTTTCTGCAGAACCTACATAGATCATCTTCCATTCTAAATCTAAAAGAAGAACACACACTTCTTAGCAACTATTTCAATCCTTCCTGTATAATGGTGAAAATATAATCAGTGTTTGTACAGAGATGGTGGTTAATCTGATTGCTGAACAATATTTTAATCACAGGTAAACAGGGAAGTACAATAAAGTCATAAGTGCCTGAAGATTATTCAGCTAGCTTTCCTCTCATGTTATGAATTCCATACCACAAACAATAATATTCACGTCCTTTGCATGAGTGAATGCTTCGTTTTTTGGTCTAGTAACCTTAAATCAAACCAGAATTTAGTAAAAGACTACAAAGGTTCAGTGGCTTTCAGTTGTGCATAGTAGGCCTAGGAAAAAAGTTAAACCTATTTACCAATTGTATTCTGAAGTTTTCATGTAGGCTTCATCTAAGAGAAGTCCCCTTGTTTGTATTTGCGCTAACGTAAATCATATATATTTTTTTTAAAATAAGTCATTTCTCCTTTCCACTGAACATTCAAGGTAAGAAATCCTTGTGTTAAGAGTAGGTTATGTTATTTTGTCTTGGTGGCTTTCGAATATATCTACTTTTGTATACTGGGAAAAGGCACTAGGAAGTCAATTTCTGCGTTATTAAATAAAATGCTCATATGGGTAAAATGGTTTTAAATTCAAAGAACCGCGAGTAATATGTCAGAAATACATACCTTCCTTCAGTTCCTCTATACATTCGAAAGTCAATTCAAACTGGAAAGGATTGAAAAATGGTGCCGGGTTGTCCAGTACAACCACGTTACACAACTGCACTTTTGCCATTCTTCTTAAAATCCTGAAATGTATATAAAGGTCATGAGAACAAACCTAAGCAAAGAATAATATCTATTACAAACGAATACGATTTCTTAACAGAATAATTTAAACTTCCAGAAATACCGATGATTCCAAGTAATAATACTAACTGCTGTCAAACGCCTTCGAACTGGCTAGAGTATTCTTACGTACAAGTCAAAGTACAAAACGATGTGTGAACCAGAAATGCATATATATTTTTGGCGGCAAACCATCTCACAGGATACCAAACAACCAACACCGTCAGGGAGGGAAGTAATATCCCTGCAGTTTTTCCCGAATGATCAAAGTTACCGCACTGAATAGCCACACTGCGACCAAGGTCATTTTGTACAGGATTTGGGTTAAAGAAGGTTGGCACAGGACCGATTTTGAAGTGAGGGATGTGTGTTCAATAAGCCTGAGCTGGATTAAGATTCCCCTACGAAATTACACGGCGTGTCCCATCCCACATGACAGTAATCTCCAAATTGAATCTTCTGCAGTTTTGACTATGATAAAATTACTTAATCAATTACAAAACACCATTTGCTTAAGCGGATCATAATTCTCTATTCTTGGAGGTTTAATGGCGATTCTGACTAATAAGGTGTTCATAATGAAGGTGAAAATGCAACTTAGAATGAATAAACCAAGAGATGCGAAAGAATGTACGCAAAACTGATGACCTACACCGTGACCTTGCCCACAGATCACATAGGCTTTACGATCTGTGATCAACACCGACTTGTATGCAACCATGCCATGGAGGTTTTTAGAAAGCCATCGTTAAGTGTGGAATAACAAAAGCTATTTTAGAAACAATTTTTGAACAACCTTCAATGCCCTTGATCCTAAAAAGCAATATAAGTGATTCATAAAACTGCAATTGACCTTTAGTGAACCTCAACCGTGTTAAATGTCAACACGTTTCCTTTTTATGCGGACATTGTTGGCTTAACTCGAGTTACAGGAACACTTACACTGATTCTAAGGCTGCGTGGTTGTTTCGTAAAGTTTTCTGTCTTGGAAAATTCTATAAGAACAAGTGTATTATTTACCTGAATGAAAGACAACACGAAGAAAAGTGTCTAGAATTTCAGCAAATATACTTATGGATTAAGTATCTGGTTCAGGGGTTGTAGTTTCTTGCATTCGCGGCTTACGCAGCAGACGCACGCACCCTGAATCACAGGGCAAGACCGTACAAATCAGGGATTAATGGTCTTTAAATCGTGCAGTTCATCGCTTCAGTTTGTATATACAATAAGGATGAAGCTTGGTACACTATTGCTTTATTGTTTCTTCGTATTATTGGAATTTAATAGTCCACTACCGTAACTAAGCACACACGTATCTGTCATTCTTTATGAGTGACAGCCTACAACTGTATTGGATGAAGAAATGAATTCAATTTCGTGCATGGTTATATTATAAATTCTAGTTGTATAGATACTTAATTGGAGGTAATGATATTTGGAATAAGCCGATGGACGTAATATGTTCATGGGAATAGAGTCAACGACAATCAGCATGAAACAGTAAATTAGTTTCGCAATTGACTTCCAGAGTTTAGCTTGGATCAATATACAGTGTGGTGGAATATAGAGAGACAATTTCGAATTCGGAGTTTCTCGGGATAGTGGATGTATCGTGTGGTTTGGGGATGTGGTGACAAATTAACGATAGGTATAAATAAATTTCTATCACTAGAATCTCGCAGTTCAATCATAATTTTTTAATACTTTCATAAGTAATGGTATACTTGACATGGAAGACCTCATCGTTCATTATTGTTGGGCATGAGTTTGTCCCACTACTCGCATTAGGGTATTTTATTAAGATCTGTATTGAGTAAGGCAGCATTCTACTGATGCAATTCCGTGGTCGTATCTCAATCGATAATACTAGTACTGTCGTGTGTGTTGTAGATGGTTCTTGGAAAATTTGAATTTGTGTAAGTAAGGTTAGGTTGAGTCAATAAGACATGTTCTCCACGCGTGAACTGTATTGAACTTTAGATTATGGCACTGTATTCTTGTCATTTATCAACATTTAATAGAATATAGCGCGGTTCACATCTGTTTGGTATTGATGGAACTTCCAAACTTACCACGGTCAGGAATGATTGTTGTGGTGCAAAATGTATCTTCTCTGCGTTGAGAAATTTGATTCTTTATACTGAAAGGTTTATCATGTTGCTAAATTTTCTGTTATGTCCTATTTATAGGGGTGCATGACTACTAGTTCCTCAGTGAGGACTCTGCTTCATGAATTAGGCCATGGAATTGTGGCAGACAATGAAATTACAACCCACCCCAGTTAATTAAACTAATTACATGACAAATTGACTAATGTCCTATGTTGTTTATGGTTCTCCTGTTGTCTGGAGCGCTGTGTCACATTTTGCCCATTTTGTGACCCTCATCAGCCAGTCTCATGCCCATTAGTTGAGTTCTTCAAACCTTTTTAATATAACCTTACCACATATTTGATGTACTTACTACCACCCTGAGGATCTAGTCTGTAGCTTCCTCTGAAAAACTGGTGAACATGTACAAGTCTACACACGTCAAAGCCGAGAAGACTACGTGGAGCCTGCATAAGATGAGATATATTTATACGACATTAAGCATTTAGGGCAGTACACTGCATGTTTTATATGTAGAAAACATTTGGCACTCATGTTAACAAGCTTTTTTATTTTGTACCTTTTTTTTGTCAAGGGATTTTCTAGTATGTCATTATTGTATCACCCGACAGCCATTTTGACTTGCCATTTGTAATCATTCTAGAGTTTGTCATTGACATTATATAACCTTTACTGTTGACTTGTTCATGGAAGGTGTAGGTAGTAGAACATAACTTCAACCTTCATATGTGAACTGCCAAAATCAGTCTGTTAGGGTGCAACAGTACGATTGTAAAGGGTAAGTATATAGGCCAGTCTTAACTGGGTATGCACAGAATGTTACTATGTATCTCTTTTTCTCTTTGTATAACATTTGAAGCTCTCATGACAAATAAATGCGCTCAAGCCACGAGACCGTAGCAGAGTTCAGTTAATCATTTTGATGGGTTGGTCTGTCTTCATCATAGGGTCTGATGACTTAGTATTAAAATCGTGATGTGTACAAGTAATTGTTTAACTGTGTGTGTGTGTGTGTGTGTGTGTGTGAGTGTGTGTGTGTGTAATCTAGGAACCTTAACAGCAAGGCGGTCTAGG
>Ga0209629_10004058_pt1 | contig 10731 bp, 4 predicted proteins | sample TergutCu122P5_FD_187286 | JGI IMG/M metagenome (GOLD analysis project Ga0209629, IMG submission 187286) | Cubitermes ugandensis P5 segment gut microbial communities from Kakamega Forest, Kenya - Cu122 P5 (SPAdes) (version 2) | ecosystem: Host-associated > Arthropoda: Insects > Digestive system >... | reverse complement strand
ATGAAGTAAGGTAGACACAAAATGAAACTGGACGGAGTCAACTCGCCAGTGATCCTGTTTAACTTCAAGCTCTGATGGCTAACAACAGCCAATCACGTAACAAGACGTTCCTTCTGAAGATTAAAGGCTTCAGACATGGAAGAAGTGACATTGTTAAGACAGACCAATTTCCGAGTCACAGTTATCTTGCAATGTCACAATCGAAAAAGAAGCGTTATGTATGCTATCTGTGATTAATTTCCTAGATCTGCAATTTCTTCAAGTAAGTTATCCTCTAAAAACAGCAGAGAGCACAATAAATCATAAAATACAAGTAGTTAATAAAATGTGATACTTTATAACTGAATCCCATATGAAATCATGAAACCATAGGGGTAAATGCTAGTACTGAACTTCCTATATTGTCATATTCCATTATACCCATTATACTATCCCACAGAGCACAATTTTCATTGTATACTGTGGCACAATTATTACGTCACTAAAATTGTTAAAACAAAAGAATAGAACACTCCAACCCTCAGGTAACATGTATAGTTAATCTAAATTTGAACTCTAACCTGACACAGAAAATGAAAACTATTGATCAATCACAGTGACTCAGAGTCACATCAGAAGTTTGCCGACACAATTTGATTCCAACGTTCTTGAAACTGCAGCCTTATGATCATGACAGGCGCTTAGCACCAGATTAACTGTGTTCTCCCCCATGAATATGAAATCACACAGTGAGCATGTAGAATAGAATCATAAGCCCTCAACAGTGCAAAAATTGTGCAAGGGCTAGCTGGATGATTCCTCTTCATGAACGGAGAGTAGAAGGATGCACCTTTTTGTACATGCTACACTTCATGAAGAATCATTCTTTTCTTATGAAGGACCGGCCACTGAAAGAAAAGCAACTAACTCAACAAACAATATGATTAAAAGCACAGAAATACAGTGCTTATACTACTTAACACAAAGCATGGAAATACAGAATATATATCCTAAAAGACTTGTTGAAAATTTCCATACGGCAGTCAAGGGAAACACTCAGACCTTTCATAGGTAGTAATACAAAAATGTCTTCACATAACTAACAGGAACACACAAAGTGACACCATATTCATTCGATAATAGACGTTTTATGACAAATCCTGCTAACAAAAATATGTGTTGCTCTGAATGTGATAGTGCCAGATTTGCTCTCCCCAGCTTGCACACCATTCCAAAAGTTTCACAGTACAATGTCTTCTACCACACAATAAACTTCTAACTTAAAAAAATTTTGTGAGAAGTTCCAAAATGATATACACAGACTTAACTTGTGTTATTCCATTTGATTAACATGCAGCTGCATGAGAGACATGAAAAGTGTAACACTTTGTAAAATAAATGCCTGGAGAAGCATACATATTGTAAACAGTGTTAGGAAAATGCAGTCAGTTTGTAGCAGAATAATGAATCATTAAGCGATGACAGCGCAAATGACTATTTTCCACAAAATTAAAAATGTACCTACTCTCATACCCTAACACAGGTGTTACCTATATGTGAGTAGACAGAACTCAACACGGCTCAACAAACTCATTCATGTTCATATCTGTCACAAGTCAAAAATCCAGTATTCAAAATCATTAGTCAATATTTTCTCCTTCTCTTTTTCTCCACAGATGTCAAATAGTAAATCTGAAGGCAGTGCCCAGTATTTATAGTATATACTATGCAGGAAAAGGGGGCCTAGGCTGGCTTAGTGGTTAAGGCGCTGTGCTACCAGTCGGACGGTCCTGGGACCGATTCCCGGTGGTGTCACTGGATTTTTCAGTGACATATTCCTTCCAACCATACCAAGGCCCTGGGGTTGACTCAGCCCCTAGTGAAAATGAGTACCAGGAACATTTCCTGGGGGTAAAGGCGGCCGATGCGTGAGGCTGACAACCTCAACACCTTCACGTGCTGAATGTCATGGAAATCTGGGAGCCTAAACCTCCCGGAACCCTCTGGGCCACACCGGGCCTGTTACGGGACTCTTTTACCTTTTACTACTATGCAGGAAAATGAATTATTTGTATTGTATGTTATGAAACAGTAACAGGCTGATGTGGATCAATTACAATGGTGTTAACATAAAACGATTCAGTTGTGCAGAAATGTCTGCCACACAAAATTTTATGACTGTTGAAGTGATCCAACATTTGTTGACCTCTGGGTGTACTGTTATGGTAGACTTAAGTTTGCTATGTAAAAGATAAACATTACAATTGGAGAAATATTAAATGGAGAATTACTATAATGAAGTTCCACTGAATATGAAATTTGACATTAAACTGAGTCTGATGATAGAATGCAAGAACATATACTAACGTGATGGTTTTCTTTTCTACATTCTTGGGTTCTGGCCTTGCTCTGTTTAGCACCTTCAAGAAGTCGGATGTCTTGGCTCTCATACGAGAGTGGATGTATGCTTTGGAGCACTTAATGTGGTAATGGAGATAATCCCTAAAGATGTGGATAAGATTGATGGTGTTATCACGTGTTGTCCTGTTTGTGTGCCGAGGGAACAGAACTGGAAAAGAAATAACAAGTTACTACAGTGAAATTTTAATAACATATTCTGCACGGATGACCATGACATTGTTTTGTGCATTCTACAATACACATTAGTATTCTGGAACAATTTTAACACGAACTGCACAACACTGCAGGATGAACCACAGAGAGTCTAATATTATTAAGAATGTAGAGCATGTTTGTAAAGAATTAACCACAGCTCTTTCCACGGAGATAGAGCAGCTGCAGCGTGAAGCCGACCATTCACTTCCTTGTAGCGCCAAGGCTGTGAATGAGTGACGTTATACCTTCACTCTCCCATATGCCTTCATGGTATGCACAGGGACAAATTTATCTGTTGTTATTTCTATAAAGATACTCTGTTTCCTAATATAATGGACACTAAGAGAAGGGCAACAACTGGGACAGTAGCTTGATGCAGTCACAGTGGGTTATGTTTGTTATGTTACGAATGCTGTGTGACCTGTCTTATCTTACTGCCAAAGCACCACCACTAATCACAGTTTCATACACATCAAAAATTACCAGTACAATTATGAGAGTGTAACCAAGATCAGAAAAACTTACCAAAAGTTATATATCCAATATTCTCTCCCACCCTAGCATCTGTATTCTGCAATTCAAGAGGAGGTTCCCGATGACTAAAAAGAACCTGTGGTGCTGTATGACTTGCTCGTCTCCCTTCTTTGAACTCCTGCATAAACACCTTACCAATCACTATGTCATCTTCATCTTTGAAGATAGTACTGAACACAACCGTTACACGATCAGCCTTTGCCTCTACATACCTGTAACAGTCATGATATATTTCCTAGCTACACACACACATACTTTCTTTTATTTACAGTTTCTACATGATTAAAACAATCTGTGAATAAACTGCACATCAACCACATCCTACAGGTGCTGTGGTGCAAAATGAGTAAATCAGTTTTCCTACATCCCTACACAGCACAACACACTGCAGAGTGATTAATTAAACACAGCTTAAAGTTGCAGAAGTCCTGCCATTCTACAGGCAAGTTGGCTGATCATCATTGTCTTTGAATCCCTAGCCACTTTTTACCAGCCTGCAAACAAATATACCAGATGGCTTCAACTTCCAGAAGATCACTTTTTCAGCCACATTAAAAACTAAATTTGCTGGAAAGTTCTCCTTTTTCACAATATCACAGAAGTCTCTGGGAAAATTTTCCACCATTTCCATGTCCATATTGAGGTAATCACTACTTTTGCTTAATTGTGCAAATTAGCTTGCATTTTCAAGCAATCAGACCACCCTTTACTTGTTACATGAGTCTGTTACGATAATCTATCACTTTACTGCTCTTTCAGGTCATCCCAACAACTCCCACACAAGCCACCAATGCATCATGGGCAGACTATCTGTCCAGTTACACTGCATTTATAAGAAGTGTGTAAAATCTGTAGGTAAAAACTAAATATATCTTTATCACATAATAACAAATCTGCATTTGCTGGGGGGTTATCTGTACCTGCATGTAAAAGAGAGAAGCTGCATACACAGCACAGTGTCAGGTCCACCAACATTCTAACTTCCCTACTTGATAAATATCTATAACCAAGTGTGCATAAATTCCTGGTGCCAGGTTGCCTGGATGACTAAATTTTGTATGGTGTCATTTAATAGTTGTGGGTCCTCAGTATGGAACGTTATGTCACCCTCCTGGTGTCTGGAATTTTGAAGTGGCTACTAGATATTTGGAAAACTTGTGCAACCCTCTAATATCATACAAACCACGACTGAACACTGTAAAGCCCGTACTTACATAGTTTCATCATTTCTGTAGTTAATAACTGCTCGCTTGTGTCCCTCTTCACCTCTCTCCTGAAAATCAAAATATTTCTCGAAGACTGATGCGAAACAATTCCTCTTCAGTAACCCAATCTTCTTTACAATTTCTTCCCAGTTTTGAGGAACATTTTCTAAATCAATTAACACTGAAACATTGTAGCCTGAAAAATTACAGTAGTAAGAATTATAATGCATTTAACATCTGTGAACAACCCACATGGAAAAATGAAAGCACAATATATGGTCAATTATATTCAGCAATACAGAAAAATTATCAATAATGTACTATTCACTACTACATTAGCGAAAATTTAAACATTCCAAAAAGATAAACAATTACCATCTTCCACTTGTGTCAGAAAGGAACCATATTCTTTCTTTAATAATTCATCGGCTCCATGCTCCTGGAGTTCTTTGTAGAACTTCAGAGAAATACTGGTCTGAAAATTAAATATGTACAATAAAACAAATTACCAGAGTGTACGGCAACAACATGTGCCCTGGTCACGGTTTGATAGCTACTTACAACTCTTCAACATGCAGCCATGTACAAACATTTCTTCACTAACACCACCAAACATTATGATTATTGCATATCCCAGGCAATATTTTTCCAAGAAAATATTACTGCACCAAAATGTATACAATCATCAGAGTCTTAGGAATATCTGCTCTGCTATACCTTTTATGTCATGCTGCATCACCCCATCAGGGTTGCCAACACAAAGACAGTCAAGTCATAACTTCAAAAATATACTAAAAACCACAATATTTACTGTTAGGATTTAAGTTTCAGTTTGTGACAAAACTTTCCAATTTCAGGTTAACTTCAAATGCACAAAATAAACTAGAAGACATAAATTTAAAGCACCAAGATTCAGCTTTGAGGATTAATTTTTGTGACACAACCTTCAGGCTTTCAGTTTCTCTTCAGTGACAAAATCTTTAGTTACTGGGTTTAATTTTATAGGGAGAAGAGGCTGGGAATTGACATTTCATTTGGGTAAAAGCAAGGTTATGCTTTCAGGCTTCATTTGATTCACAGACACTGACCCTGGTGTAAAATACCAATAGTGCTGAGGCTTCAAGGTTGCATGTCAGTTACAGAAACTTTCCCCATTTGGATTTCATTTCAGTAGCAGAAAATTAATGTCAGGGAAAGTCTTCATAGCATCAGGTGCAAATCTGACTTGTTGGTACGCTGTTCTGTTATGAAAAAGTTCATACAAATAACCCCCTTCAGATCTGAGGTATGTCCCTTAATGTTCCCTGATATATCATGTTTGAAACTGACTGCTGCATGTATTGCACTTTCATATTCCTCACTTACTTTACTTTTCTACTGTCAAGGGTATTAGAGTTGTTACCAGTATCGGAAACCCTACTTTGGATATGATCATTGTCACTGAATTTATATATCATAAAATAATGTTATCTCTTTTAAAATCACATAAACATATTAAGTCACACATTTTGTCATAGTGCTTAAACACTTCTTCCAAATTTACAGGAATGGTCATGGGTTCTGGAAAACACGTTAATAAGTGGCTATCAAATCCCAGATTAGATCCACAAAATGAAGTATCATGAATTCAGAAATAACAAAGGGGAAGCAATATACTTTTGCATCCTTTTAGTACAGCTTGTTACATGTGCAGTCACTTATTCGATAATGCTGCCAATACCCAGGCCTATTCCAGTACAGACCAACAAATCTACCACAAATACAAAATACAAGTGGGGAAAGTGGCTGGGTGAAATATCTATACAGGGATCTACATATGTAACAAAATCTATAGGTGTACAGCTTTTAATAATGCGAAGCAATTAATAACAGAAATAAAATACATACTCTCACTTTTGTTTTGTCACCTCCAACGTTTGATATATGGAATAGTACTCCATCAAAGTCGGCAATAGTAATGTCTATTGACTCAGGTTTATGACTGTAACATAAGGAACAATATACATCATGCTCATTTCACAGGTATACAATACCAAACACGTTCACCACAAAGTTCTTAACCTAAAAATAAAGTTAAATCATAGGTAACTGACACATTAACGTAGAAACATCCCTCGAATTCCTATTAACTTTTAGAAATATCTTCTGCGTAAGACATAACTACTACACGTTGATAAATATCATACTCCACAACTACAACTAATTATCCCCAGAACTTTCTTTTCCAGTGCTTAACCGTGAAACAAGCGCACTCCACCCCAGCCGGTGTTCACGAGTAATAGGGTAGATTTCACATCAAAGATACATACCCCGCTAAAGCATTCTTGAATTTTAAAGCCAATGTCTCTTCCACTATCCTGTTGTTTATCTCGAGTAAAATCATTGTTTCTTTGATGAGTAAATAACAATTTCATAAAACCATGAATACTATGACTAACACTAATCTGACCCTGTTGGGTGGATGCAGCCGGAAGCTCTGATTTCAACATGGAATCGTGACTGTACTTTCTAATTGGTGAATAGCGAGACACGTGACAGGATATAAACAAATGGGAGTGATAACAAAAGCGTATCGGAAAGCGGGGTGTAAAGCAGCCGAATTGTGTAAGGGTCGCGTGTGCTGTGTTGTATATGTAGACTGCATATATATTTATTACACAGGCATAGATAGCTACAGCGAGAAGAAACGTTCGTCATGTACAGGTTACTAAAACTGACAAGATTATATCAGTTCAATTCTAAAGTGACACCTTCGTATACTTGTGATTCATCCAAACAAACGTGCAGAATTTGTACACATACTTTCTCATTGAAATCGCGGAACGGTAAGTCTCTCACACGAAAGGAAGGGAGAAATTAATGTTGCCATTACATTTTGTTAGAAAATTTTCTTCCATGTAGAAACATAAGTTTGATAAAATCGAATTTTGCTAAACTTGGGTGGGAGAAGACGGTGTACTTTTCGGCAACATTGTGTTTAATAGGAAGGTGTGAAGGTGATTTGATCTTCTGCCCTTGCATTTTCTTAGTGGTATTGAAGAAATATCGACCAAACTTTGAGTTCCACCACATTCGTCGTGTTATTGTCTTGTATGTAAGCTTGGGTGTTGGATGGCGTGGGGGGGGGGGGGAGCCTACCGGTCATTCCGGCCAACTACGTCACTATTGGGTCCAGTGTTTTGCTCCAAAAACCTGTTAAGGCCATTCTGTGAGGAGCCCACACCATACTGCCAGGATTATAGCCGTCTTACTCGAGGCCCTCTTGATATCTGTCGAATCTAACCACACAGTTTTGAATGTTTCTTGTTGCTGGTCTTTGGCATAGTATTTGGAATGAGGGTTGCTGCTCCTCACATATCTGTCCTGTTAGGATAGATAGGTATGTAAGCCTGACTGATGGTATTGTGCTGGACTTTGACTGAAATATCTGTTCCATGCTTAAAATTTCATGTTTTCAGATACCCAGTTTGTGCAGAATGCTGTGTCCGTGCGATTCCAATCCACCAGTATTCACACTGCAATTCAGAATAATGCCAGAATTAAGAAGAAAAAAGTTAGGAAGTTTAGGAAGAAATATGCAGAAGTTGTGGAAGGTAAAACATTAATGTCTGGAATGTAGATAAATATACAGATTTTCTGTCTAACATACCTTTTCACAAAACAGCTACATGTATTGATCCACTAAAGAACCATGATAAGGCTGTCAAATAAAGAATTTCTTTAAAAAGTAAACCTGCATACAAAGTTATTTTAATACATGTGCCGTGCAATTTTATTATTTTTTATTGTAACCAACAAATTTGCAATTATCTCATAACAGTCTCTTTGTGTAATCTATACTGCTACATGTTTCAACACTTTCGTGTCATCATCAGGGAGTTTACAACCAATGCCTTGCTAAGTTACGCACATTCTTCAAATTGCAGCTTTTGGAAATACTGTTTATAAATTAAGATGTTTCATCACAAGCTTATATAAGTTCTTAGTTTATAGATTTTTAAATCACAAGAATGTATATAAAATTATTAAACAACGAAACATAGTATTTCGAACGTGTAACACCATAGATAACCAATTATATTGTAACGGGAAGCTGCAGCACCGAGCAGTATGCAACCTGTGAAGCCTCTGACGCAACAGCTTCTGCTATGCCAGTTAAAGGGACAGTTCCCACGCAAGAAAGAGGTAGACCATTCAAGTGTACTAGATCACCTGAGCCTTCTTGTATGTTTGAGAGAAGGAGATGGATAGCGTTGTCTGGAAGAGTGCTGAACATTCGAGAATTAAGACAACACTATATAAGCCAGTGTCCCATGGCGAGAGGACAGTCTACCCATGGAGTTCTCCTCACAGGGAGTCTCCTTACAGAGACAGAGCAATAGTACAGTGATACAGCAAGCAACTAGTGGATAGCGAGGCAGTTTACCTACAGTCTACCTGTGGGGACTTGTCCCATGGTGATGGCAAGCGAGCGGAGACTGAAGGAGTCTTCTCATGGCGAGACAGAGGATGGCGATGGAGTCTTTCCATGGCGAAGCAGTGAGCAGATGGCGAGGGAACCATCCATGGGGAGACAGCGAACGGATAGCGATGGAATATTCTCACTGCGATACAGCTAGTGTCCAGCGGATAGCGAGGGAGCCATGTCACGGCGAGACAGCGGGAGGATAGCGAGGGATTCTGGTATTCACCAGCGACCAATTCTTGTGCTCACAAGCGACAGAGCTTGTAGTGGAACGGCAAAGCATGGGGCAAGTGTTCAACAACGAAGGCGGAACTGGGTAGTGCGGTATGAGTGAGGTACTGGAACAAAATTATTTGTAAAAAATAATTCTTAAAATTCTGGTGAAGTGTTCTGTGTTAATTACTGCTTTAATTATTGTATCTGTAGTGAAATAAATGTTGTTATTTGTTAGACCCAAAGGGCCTATCTGTTACAGAATGATAGAACACCATGAAACAAAATAAACTGTAGTGGAATGTATAAATTACAATGCAAATCACGTAGCAAATCATATGTTGGCCAGACTGGAAGATCAATAGAAGTAAGACACCGTGAACATATAAGATATATTAAAACAAATGACCCTATCTCGGCATATGCATTGCACATTCTCAATAATAGACATGAATATGGTAATCCAGGACATACCAAGCAATTATTAAAAATATGTAATAAGGGAAAGGTGATGAAGTGTTGGGAGTCATTCTACATGCAAGTGCTACAACAACAGAACTTAGTGATCGATGAGCAGAACACCAATGAACCTAACCCACTATATGCTCTAGCCAACTTAACGAAAAACGTCACACGACCTGACACCTACTCCAACTAAGTACCCACCAGACCAGCACAAGAGTTACATCAACAAATGGGGTAAGTCCATCATTAAATAAATATATTCAACATATCCACAATATAATATCTATACATCCATATAATAACGTCCACATTTATTGCAGATTGTATATGCAGCCACACACACATACTGATTGCGTGAGATTGTAACATCGAAAAGATTTTATTCTATTTTATTGTAAAAACAACAATTTTTTATCATTTTAATAATTTTATAAACTTTCCTGTGGTTTTAACAGCTACAATCTAAGAACTTATATATGCTTGAAGTGCAACATCTTAATTTGTAAACTGTATTTCAAACAGCTGCAATTTGAAAAAAAGTCTGTAACTTAGCAAGGCATTGGGTGTAAACTCCCTGATGATGACACAAAAGTGTCGAAACATGTAGCAGTATAGATTACACAAAGCGACTGTTGTGATGTAGACTGTTATAATTGTGCATTTGTTGGTTACAATAAAAAATAAAAAAACGCATACAAAGTATACATTTCAGTTGTTTTTATAAGGCTTCAAAAATTGCAGAAAATTAGTTACTGTGCTTCCTAAGTCTATCACTTACTAGCTGTTATTATATAAAAACCATCCATTAAAAATATTTATAGTTTTACAGTTTTACATTTGGTATTTTCATGTTTTTCTTAAAATTAAAAAATAAGTTCAAATTCTGTCCATGTTGAAGTCTACTGGATCTTAAGGTGTGTCATCCCAATTGTGTTGGGGTAATAATGGTACAAGACAATAGTATATACATATATATATATATATATATATATATATATTCAGTCAATTAACGCAACTAATCACATAAGAGCAGTGTGTAAAGAACATGTTTCGGCCTTGTTACCGGGCCATCATCAGGTTGTACAGGACTTGTGAGGAGACTGTATTATAGGTATAGGTTACTATTTCTCGTCCCCCAAATAGTAACCTATACCTATTATACAGGGTGTTTCACGACTTTAGGGCATAACTGCAGGAGGTGATTTCCTAGGTCTTTGTGATGAAAAAAGTTCATATAAACATGTGTCCGATTTT
>Ga0209629_10004057_pt1 | contig 10732 bp, 7 predicted proteins | sample TergutCu122P5_FD_187286 | JGI IMG/M metagenome (GOLD analysis project Ga0209629, IMG submission 187286) | Cubitermes ugandensis P5 segment gut microbial communities from Kakamega Forest, Kenya - Cu122 P5 (SPAdes) (version 2) | ecosystem: Host-associated > Arthropoda: Insects > Digestive system >... | reverse complement strand
CCAAATCCTGTGTCTGTCTCTGTCTCTCCAATCGTACTTTAGGTACAGTGAATTGTCACAGCCCCTTCCGGCATTCAGGTCTAAAACATCAGTCAGTCGTAATTTTAGTCAGCTAATACTTGGGGTCCCCAAGCATAGTTGAAGCACTAGTGTACAAAATGTTCTACAAAAAATTTTTATTGAAACTGACAGAAATTAAGTGAAATATTAATTGATTCCGATCCAAATTATGTTTCTGTAGCAAAGTTGCTGCAGTGACACATTTGAAGTAAATTTACCCTTCAGCTACAGCAAAGATTAGGAAAAAGAAGAAATTGTATACCATGAACCAGACAAATGCAAGGTGTTTCCTAAACTTGGAAATACAGAGTTTGAATTAGGTTGGAGAGAAAAACTAGATGGTTTAGAAACCTGCATTTTCTGGAATTCCAGGGATAAATAAAAACTTACCTGTAACTGAAAACAACTCTCCCGTTGACACTTTAAAAACATATTTCGCACCATATTACTAAAAACACAAAAGTAAATTCACAAATATGTAGCAGCCTTGTGTCAGTGCTTCAGCACATGCTCATTTGATTACAGAAATCAGTGGCACACAACAGTGATGCAACCAGCCTACCATGGCTTCTCCATTTGAGTTGCTAGGTCAGGAAGAAATTCACTGATACATACCAGCCTTGTGTCATTGCTTCAGTGCATGTTCTTTTGAGTACAGAAATCTATGTCACAATATCATACTGCAACCAGCTTTCCATGGTTTGCCAGTTTGAATTGCCAGTTCAGTTACCGTACTTACCCGAATGCAAGATGCCTCTAATCTGAGGCGACCCCCAAATAAAACACATCTATCAAGGGAAAGTGTATTTATCCAAATCAAAGATGACCCACCAAAAACAAAATATCTCCTAGGAATACATGTTTTATTATTAATTTCATACACTTAATACACAAAGCAGTCTGGTTCGGCACTTCATACGCGAATTTCAAACAACCTCACATATATAAACACCAAATTTATGGGAAAAACCTAGTCTTGCATTTGAGTAAATATGGTACGTGGGTCCAGATAGGATAGATTGGTAGTCATACTTAGAGAAGGGGTGAATGCCAAGGTTGAAATATAGCTTCAGCACATGGTCCCTACATGTTGGATAGAATGTTACCAAGTTCTGCCACTATCCTAGCATAATTTTGAATACCAAGCAACCTGTTTGAGCAAAGCTGGTGCAGGCTTCATGGCTGCTTCCAGTTCATGTCCTGCATGTCTTAGATGACAATGATATACTTTAAATCCAAGTTGATTGATGCCTCCTTATGTTGATGGATCAGTGACATGGCCAAATTGCCAAAGAATGTTAAACAAGTAACTCAACTTTGTCAGTCTGAGGAGGGAACAACTTTCCTGTTCCCTTATTGTCAGCATTTGTCATTGTGACATATCTCACCTTATTGAAAAGGACCACTTTAAGTATTTATGGGAGCTCTCTTAAAAGTAAACCATACACCAGGTATTGTGTTTTATCAAAAACCGTTATTGAACTGGAATTCCAGTTTCACTGCATATTCATTGGACTTTGATAAATCCATTACAAATTAAGAAATGAAACCTGATACTTTCCAGTCAGCTCTTACCCAAGTAACATGCAGAGAGAACGGTGAACTTGCATGATCCTTATCTTTGTGTCCATCAGTAAATCTGCAAAGGAGCTATGCAAGTTGAGAGTGCAAAGTCATGTTTTGAAAGGCCTATTGCAGTGATGGGGTAGGTGATTTAATGTGTGGTGAACTGAATCTGTCAATCCTATGATGGGACTGTATATTGTGTTACATATACAGTATTTATTGAGTTTACACATTGCAGCTGAAATTTATTCCTTACTTTCTGTACTTGTAATTTCAGCCCAAAGCATAATTCAAATGGCTAGACACCAGTTTCTCACTGTATGTCCGCATTCAGTTTTATATAACAGTATGTGTGGGGTTTATGGTGTATACAGTGGCACTTGGATGGTTTTTCTCTGAGTGTTTCTGTTTTCCTGTCAGTTATTATCCCACTAACTGTGTCCTTATCACTGCCCCATGAGATGTAGAATTGGTCTGACAAACTATCTGAATTGCAGCTGTAATCCTCAACCACTGACTTGGCACTTGGCTAGAAAATTACTTTTCACCAGTAACCTCACCAGCTGTTCATCCTTTGTAGTGTTGTTTACAACAATATAAATATTAAGCAGAGGAAAATTAATCTCAAAGTTTTACATCAGGTTTTCAGAAAGGAACACTTCCATATTCATATCTTTACATCCAGAAAGCATCGAAATGAAACAAAACAAAATATAACACAGAATATGCACTTTATTTCTATAGCTCATTTTTCCATGTAGTGTGCCTCTAGTTTGATACAATGCTGCCAGCGGTGAACAAGTTTTTCAGAACAATCATTGTAGAATTCTGTAGGCTGTCCTTGAAGCCATTTACCATAGCAGCTAAAACTTCATCATCACATGTAGATTGAATTCCCTCGACATGTTTCTTGTGAGCTGCAAACAACCAGAACTCAGAAAGTGCCAAATCTGGGCTGTAGGGAGTGTGTGAAACAACATTGAATCTGATGCTCTCTTGTCACTCCTGAAGTGGAAGCATTATTGTGGGGTCTGACGTTACATTGAAGAAGAACTGGCTTTTTTCCCCAAACGAATGTGAATGATTCATTTTTTCAGCCTTTTTTAGGATCTTCATGTAAGCATTGGAGTTTATTTTTGCATGTACTGCTGGTGAATGATACCTCTGTAGTCACAGAAAACTGCAAGTATGCACTTTCAAGCAGAAGGTTGTCTCTCTCTCGCACTCTCTCTCTCTTTTTTCCCCCTCCCCTTCCTGGGAGAAGTGAGATGATAATATTAAAGTGGCTGGGTTTTCAATTCCAGGTCTTCGTGATGCACCCAACTGTCATTCTCTGTGACTGTGCTGTGTAGAAAATCATTACCCTTGCTTTTGTAGCAAGCAAGTAATCATTGACACACTCCCAGTCTTGCTCCCTTCATTTCAAGCTTAGCTGATACAGCACTCATTGAGCAGCTACTTTTTTATCCCAAACCTACAGTAATGTCATCAACAGTAGCTCAACCATTGCATAACTTTTTCTTTGATTTTCTTGAATAAGTACATCGATTTTTTACCAGTGCCCTTCAGACCACAGCTGGTCGTTCAGGTCCAAATTTCTGCCACTGTCCCTTGAATTTCTCTCCCAAAAGTGCCACAGTATTTACGTCCACAGTATCTTTACCATATAAATCCAATAATTTTGGTGGGAGTTTTATTCTTGGGCATGAAAAACTCAAAAACAGCTTGCTGTTTGATGTGCTTTAGCACAGTTGAGAATGAGTCAGCCATTTTGAACCAAATCCAGTTCAAACCACTATGTTTACCAAGCCCCATCACATGGCAAACTAAAGCTCAAGGAACAATGAACAAGTTGGGACAAGTACTGCTTCAAGGTCATGCTGCATGCTTGAGATTCTTGCGCAGAGGCATTACATTTTGAACGCCTTAGGTAATGTCTGGTAGTACCTTAGTGCCCAAATGCCTTGACATCATTAGATATATGTACAAGCTGATTTATTCGGTAAACTCTGTTAACTGGCAGTTTACAGACTCATTAAATTTCACTATTCCATCTACCAGAGCACCCACATTGATTCCAGGAGTGCAGATAGCGAATGTTGATCTAGAAAGGCTATTTACAGGGTAATTTACATCAGCAAACAGCAAAGTTTTGTGCCTTTGTGTTGTGTTGATTTTTAGAGTCCTTGTTATATAAGTAGTGATGAATTGGTGTAGAAAATGTGGCAAGGAAGACAAGACAGGATATGAAGTGACCAATTAAATGGTCATGTCTGTCATTGAGATTGTTAGGTACACTGAGATGCACATTAGGCATAGTGTTCTAATATCTGAAAAACTATGAATTCAACAATCCCCTCCAGTTCTGGAGGTGCCAGATAAACCAGCTTATACTGTAGTGTCTTTTTGCTTGTAAAATAATAATAATAATAATAATAATAATAAAAGAGGTATATTTTGTAATGAAGTTTTTAAGCCCCTGTTAATGATATTTTGCCTGACTGGTAAACTGTGTTAATATTTCATGACTGTGTCAGGTATTCTTTCCTATTGTAGGTAATTGACAGCTTTGCTGAACGGCAGATTGCAGAGAAATTAGTAGCAGAGGAAGTACCAGATGAAGATGCCAACAAATCTGAGGAGAGTGAACCAGATGAAAATGAAGAAGAGAGGGAAGGAGAGGAAGAAAAAGACTTTGTAGAAAAGATCCTAAAAGGAGAAGAAAATGTGAGCTGTGAGTGTTAATTTTTTTGGTAATTCCATTTTATGAGGTAAGAAAAAGTAATACCTGGATGGGCCCTGAGGGTTTCAGGAGATTGAGGCTACCAGATTTCAAGACAGTTGGCAAACAAAGGTGGTAAGGTAATTTACGAGGTGAGAGCTGTAGTCAGCCCTGTATCAGACTGCACTGTGAAATACCAAAGCCTGTGTTGAGAAACAGCAACCCACCTCTTCTGCCCTGATTAACGTTCTGTATTTTACAACAAAATCTTAGATCGGAATCTGAACTGATCTTCTGGTTCTAAGCAGGCTTATCTTCCAAAAATTGTACTTAAAGGTGCATGACCAAACAAGTTACCTTTACTTCAGGTACTTGTTTCCAGTAGTGTTTAATGTAGCAACTTAAACTATGCCTGATCAAAAGTGACAGGAACAACAAAGCCACTTATACTAATTTTTGCTTCACCATTTGGAGGCATAAACATTTTGTATAATTCTAGTTTTGTAGGACTGTATCTTTTAACAGTTTCATTTATGAAATGCTTGATTGCAAAGCCAAGTGTTTTCAGTAGACTTTGTGCTCTTCTTCTTAATCACCAGCGCTATCCATTTTCTTTTCAGTCTCATTATGTTATTTTCATGCCTTCTTTCTTACAACCCTGAAAATACTCACACAGACTATTTTCCATTAACCCTTTGAAGCACAGTGGTCACTATTTGTGCCACATGTATTAACATCAAACTATGCACTTTTTCCCGTAGAGCATATATGTGGGTTTCATGTGATCCTCACACTCAGCACTATTATTGTTAACTGGTTGGTATGTGTGGTGGAGAGAGGGTGTGTTGTCTCGTGTAGGAATTAAGGTTTTAAATATTATTTAAATGAATTGCAAACTTTAAAGGTTAACACTTTGTCTGTTTAATTTAAAATATTATTGTAGGGAGCTACCAGCCCATTTTTTCTGGGTACTGATATTATCAATGAAGTTGTTTCCCGTTTTTATCATGTTGCTAGGGACCAAGCCATACTAATTCTTCTACATTCGGCTATATAAGGAGTTTTGTTTCTTATTTTAATAAAAAAAACATTTATTTTTATAGATAATTTTACATTGGTATTTATATTTTCAGGACTGAATGAATTTTTTTGATAAAGATAGGTTTCAGTTTAAGGGGTTTACAGAATTCAATTTGCAGCATTTTACACTTCTTATCTTGGGACAGTGCTACTGTAAGCATTATTTAATTTTTATACAAAATAGTCTAGATGTTCTATGTAGATTGTGATTAAGAGAATTGATATTTAAAAGCACAATGTTATGAATGAAATAAACAATGTGAGTAAATATACAGAGAGGTCTTACTGTCATTTACCTGAGCACAGCAACTGTCATGAGAAGTTTAATGCATACAAATCTTGCAATTGCCACATCTAAGCAGGCCTGGACACTTCTTACAGTACTTCTTGACACACAGTGAAGGTCTTGTGTTGAAGTATTAATTTTACTTTGAAAATTATTCTTCTGTTCTTTGGAAAGAAAGTGGATTTTCATACATCATTTCTGCTTCTGCTAATTCATGAATAATTGTGTCAAATATGTTTAATGTAGTGATCAGAATTTGTTTCCTCGAAGACTGCAGGCCCTGTGATTTTGTTTGTTCTCACTGCATACCAGGCCAGACTCTGTGTGAAGTGAAGGAACTTCATAAAGTACATGATTTTTGAAATGCAAATATCTAATATTTTGGCTGTTTATGTTACTGCTTAATGTAAACTGTACCTCATCTAAGGAAAACGTAAGTTTTTGTGTGCCCCTTCCCCAGTCTCTCTCCTTATTTCCTTTCAGGACTGAATCTGTTCAAAATTTTTCTGCGGTTTCACATAGTGTTGGCACAGGTTTTTTTTACAAGGCTTTTGGTGACTTTTTTTTTCCTCTGTCTTTCTCTCCTCCATGACTCCACAAAAGAATTACAAATGAACACACTTTGTTCAGCAGACTACATATGACATGTGTACTAGCCACCTGCTCTGCGTGACTCATAATGTGACTGAGTGCCTGTCTCACTTTTCACTTCTAATAAGAGGAGGACCATATGGGCTGACACTCTTAAACAGGCTGGCTCCTAATTTTCCTGTGCCCAGGGGCATGATTAAAAGACCTGTCCATTGAAGCAAAAATATAGTAATGTCCAGAAGTTTATTAATGTTTGATTTATGTGTGAAATGCAATTACACAAGCTGACTGTAGTTGTTATTCACCAAACTGTCAGGCTGTGTAAAATGAACTGAAAGGGTAAAGAAGATACTCATGTAACACAGAGCAGTAATTGTTGATACATGATAAATTTTCTGCATGTTCTGTATCTTAAAGTATAAATAAAATAAAACTCAGTTTCATCATAGAGGAACTTTTATATTCTCTGGACTGTTCTTCTGCCAGACTTTGAATTTCAAAAATAAATACCACATTTGATTGAGACATCATCTAACTGGTTACTAGCAAAGGAAAGGAGGTAAGAAAGATAAATTATTAAGATTAGTAAAAGGACATCACCCCATAACATGCCTGTGCAGGCACAGAGGGGAGGCAGAGGTGTAGCTCCAACCCATATGCAGCCTGATACTAGGAGGAGGTGGGTGGTCGGCATCACGTTCCAGCTGGCTGCTTGAATGATCATGTACCCATTGTATAGGAGGCTCAGTGGGCCTCAGGAACAATCTGGATGGCATGGAAAATCTCATCCCCCACCAGGATTCAATCCCTGGACTGTCCAGCCCATAGCAGGTCACCACGCTGGCTACGCTAGCCCTGCCTATTAAGATTAGTGTTCATTCATTCCATAATGTGTGTTATGACGGGTCCATAGCCTCTTACAAAGCGAGTTCTCCAGGTGCAATCTAATGCTTCCTCCTCCAGTTTCCTTCATGTCATCCCGTAGCTACTGCCATCTTCTTCCTTGTCTTCCGATCACTTCTATCCTTCCGTCCATCTTCCTTTCAATAATGTCTTTTCGAGGGCATTTTTTATGCAAGATGTGACCATTTCGGTAGGGCTTCCTTATTTTTATTGTGTGTGATATTCCAGTCCTCCTTGACTCTGTGTAATACTTCACTTCTAACTGATCTCCAAGCTTCTCCGGCACTAAATTTCAAACCCTTCATGCTGTTTCTGATCTACTTTTCTGAAGTGTCCAAGTTTCAGCACCATGCAAAGCTATGTGCATTATGTAGCACTTTACTAGTTTCTTCCTTAAATTTAAGCCCAGTTTGCTGGTGAAAAGAGTCTTCTTCTTGTTGAATGCTGCTTTTGCTGTGGCAGTCTTGGAAATTTCATGTGTACATCTCACATTATTCTTCCAAATTACTAGTAATTACAGACATGTTAATTCTGATATGTGATTTAGATATTCATATCTGCAGTGTGCTTAATCCACACTACATCATCATCATCATCATCATCATTATCATCACCATCATATTATTATTATTATTATTCTTCACCACCATCTTTTCAAAAATTAAATGGCATGTATGGTTGAAGTGTAACCTAACATTTCTGAAAATGATTGACAAGAAGAACATGTCCAGTTATCTTCAGGCACAGGAAACAGCTTCAGTTTTTTCAGCATATTTTATATGGATTGACAACTTTATCAAATCTACATTGATTTGAAAAGTTTACAGCCCACACCTTGTTGTCTTCCCATGACCATGATTGTCTGGTCTGGAAGCCTTCAGGGAACAGGTTACTTGGAAGAGTGGGGGCACATGGAGAGGTGACACTAAATAGGTTTTAAAGAAACTGTGTGTGAAGGCGCAGACTGGCTGCAACAGGTGAGGTGCAGCGAATGCAGTAATGAATGGCCAGATTCCATTACTACAGTAATGTTCCTGAGTAACTATAAACTTTTGAAGGAAGACCCTGCACCATGGAGTTAGTTTAACTGTATTACATTCATGAACACACAAGTCTCATGATGTGAAGGTGGTTTTCTTTTTTACAGTTAATAGCTGATAAAACAGTGTACCTATGGATGTTGAAATAGAACATAAACACAGCTTCAGATTTTATACAATAACACTTCCTACATGCATTAAAAATGCACGATGATTTTGTGGAACCTCGAGTTATTACCTAAAAACTTTCAGGTTATGAAACTATGTGGATAGACTAGGAGACAATGTGTACCAAGATAATCACCCAATTTTATAGGTGCTAGTTTATAATTTCCATTAGCCACTCTCCAGAGATAGAAACATTTTAAATAAATGTGGGTAATATGGGTAATAACTTTTTTTTTGAACTAGTTATTTTTAATACAGGAAGCCTCCTTCATCTTGGAACCCAGCTGGTAGCCAGTTATCGTGTTCTGACCTACATCCATTTAAGCCTTGCCACATTCATATAGTCTGTCTGGCAGTGTGATTAGTGCACAATAGAGTAGCTGATATAATGATATGTTGTTGAAACCACTGTTAGGGGAAATCTTTTACAAAATTTAGAAACTAGGAGGAAAGTTTCATCTTGTTTCAGTCCCTTTGAAAGCCACTATACCTTGAACAATGAACATATTTAAGGGAAAACGGTTCTTTGTCAGAGGAGCCAAATTGTATGTGTGTTCTTGCAGAAGAAATACTAGGTAATGTTAAAACTCAGCAGGAGCCCAACAAAAAAATTTATATTGGTTATCTCAAAGTAGTATATTCTAGATCAGGTCTGCTCAGTCTGTAGCTGACAGGCTACATGTTGGTGGTAACACTGTGTTAGGTTGCCTGTGGAAACATTTTAAATGAGCAAACGTCTTTTAACCCTTTCCCTAGCAAAGCTGAGATAGAACACCACAGCAATTCTGAAAACTTATGAACTGTTATGGACACATACTTTACACTCTACTAATCTATTTTGTAAAAAGTGTAATAAAAATAATGACACCCTAGCCTAGGTTGTAAATTACATATTTATAAAATGTTCCTATTATCATCAGTGCATTGTTTATTGCACATGGCATATAGAAAAATACACAGGGAAAATTATACATAATAATTTGTATACTTACTCTTTCATTCTCCAGGCTGGACAGTCAGGGGATCAAATCCTGGTGGAGGCACAGATTCTTTGTGCCCACCCACCTAGCCTCTTGTTAAATACATAGTGGGTATCCTCCCTGGCAGTAAAGCAGCCAGGTCATGGCATTGACCACCCACCCCATCTAGCGCTGACGTTAAAGAAAGAGTAGAGTTATAACTGTACTCCCCTTTTGAGCCTTCATGGCTTGTTCTAGGGAGAACCTTTACCTTTACATTGTGTATTTAATTTCTCATTGCCCACACACACACACACCAAATTTTGCCAAAGTGCCTGCACCACATAAACGCTTGAGCTGGCCTGTTCTAGATTGCTTCATCAGGTGCTGTGATATAGGTGGTTTCTGGTGCACTATCAGTGTAGAAACTTTGGGCTTGTATTTCTATCAGAGACAGTACATTCAGACAGATGCATTAAACTAACTCTTACATAAGTTATTTCAAAACCACAGTGACCGGAAAAAGAAATACACATTCTTACAGCAAGACAGTGCAACTACTAATTTGGGAAATAATGTATGGCCATCTTACACAACATTTTTTGTTACTGGGTAATTGGTTGTCCTCTATGGTCACTTGTTTGATCTGACTTCATGTGATGATTATATACAGAGAGGTCCGAAAGGCAAGGTTCACCAGAACAAATCAGTTACAGAAGATGAACTTACAGAACATGGTGAGCAAGACAAATTATTATTTTTGTTACAAGAACTTCAAAATTTTCTCAAAAATATGTTCAATGCATGCCATGTATGTATGAGAGCTGAAGGTAACTTCTGACACTTGCTATAATGTGCTGAGTTTTAGTACCAAATATAGGACAGCAATCACAGAAGGTAGGGAGAGTATCATCAGTCACAGCAGTCTTTGTATAGCAAGGTTAAATTTATTGTGCTATACATTTTGGCTTACCTATAAAAGAGACATCATCAGGCAGTAAGACAAAAAGGGCAAAATTAGAAATGTGTAACAACTTATCTAGTTTTAGCATTAACTGCATTGAGATCTCAACTTGTAGGTCATAATATATGTACAGGCTGTATGATGAGCCGGAAATTATTAGGTAAAAGACACGTATATAATAGCAGGCTAATTGCTATTGTATACATGTCTTGTATTGTTGATTGCTGTTGTATACATTTGTCTTGTACATAATAATTTCTGGATCATATACAGGGTGTCCCAGGAGGAATGTGAAATACTTCGGGAGAGTGTTCCTTGAGTTAAACTATACCGATATAACCCAAAACACCTATATCCAAAGTTGAACGGTTACGGAGATAACGGCCAGAGAAG
>Ga0209629_10004056_pt1 | contig 10735 bp, 9 predicted proteins | sample TergutCu122P5_FD_187286 | JGI IMG/M metagenome (GOLD analysis project Ga0209629, IMG submission 187286) | Cubitermes ugandensis P5 segment gut microbial communities from Kakamega Forest, Kenya - Cu122 P5 (SPAdes) (version 2) | ecosystem: Host-associated > Arthropoda: Insects > Digestive system >... | reverse complement strand
CACAAAAAAAAGCCTCACGTCTTCAATACAACGTCTTGGAGATGTCCTCCATGACAATCAAGGCATTGCTGCCATCTCCCAGGTACACTTGCCATGACGCGATGTAGAGTGCCCTGCAGCAGTTAATTCCTGGACGATATGCAGTTTATATGGGTGAAAATGCAAATCATGGTGTAAAATTCGTCGCACACTTCTGTCCGACAAATTAAAGAGTTGTGAATGCCGCCGCACTGATCGACGTGGACTCCTCTCCAAGACTCTTCTCACGCGCTGGATATTTTCAGGTGACCAGATGGTGTTTCGATGGGTACGGGCCTTAACCTGTACAGATCCAGTCTCACGCCACTGACGCACCCACTGACCGATTATTTTTCTTGAAGGTGCAGCCCCACGTTGCCGATCATCACCAAATTTCCGACGAAACTCTCGCTGCATGGATACGATCAACTTGCTTAACACGAACTGTTCCACACAAAATATGCGCAGCTGCACTGACCAACGTTCCACTGTTCACTGAATCCAAGGCCACATGGAACCCAACCACCATTGTCAGCAAACCCTCCCACAACCCACACAAGCACTACTGCCAAATCAAAATGGGTAATGTTAAATGCCGCACGGATACGATCAACTTGCTTAACACTAACTGTTCCACACAAAATATGTGCAGCTACATGGACCAACGTTCCATTGTTCACTGAATCCAAGGCCACACGGCACCCAACCACCGTTGTCAGCGACCCCTCCCACAACCCACACAAGCACTACTGCCAAATCAAAATGGGTAACGTTAAATGCCGCACCCTATACAAGAGTGAAAAGGGAAAAACGTGTACATGGGTATACAATATATTGTTATATGAATGTATATACTGCTCACAGGATTTAACAATATACACTGGAAATAACAACTTGCTCACAGAAAAAATGTTGTGGTGATGCCAACTAACAAGCCAGGATACCAGCTCTTTTCCCACAAAAGAACTGAATTTAATGGCAGTATCACTTCACGCCATCCCTCCAGTTCTCGTTTCAGCTGCTTGACTCGTTTATCCTGAAACAATTAAGGCTCCATTAAAATGGCATGTAATTGGAAATAAAACTCAAGTAAACCACAATAAATGTAATAAGAGAAAATGCACAAATGAGGAGCATATGCAGCGTGTCTCAGGTCTCGGTTATCAACGTAGAACTCATATGACAAAGACACAAAATAGTAATGATCATGATGTATACACCGGTGGTATCTTGTTTAACACAGCAAAATACATAGTGCACAGTTTTCTTTAAGCAGAAGAGTTATTCAGCTGACAAGAAATTTCTTGCTTTTGAGGGCCCCTACATGCATCACCACCAGATAAAAAAAAAAGGTGGATCCTGACTATATCCAAATATACATATAATCCTGCTTTAAGAAAAATTCTGCCAGAAAAAATCAACACTTATGTGGTCTCTGAGATCACACAATTTTCCATTTATTTTCCTGACACATTATGCATTCACATTTCCTTGCTCAAAATCCACCCTGTAGAGTATTGTGCATAGACAGTTGCATCCCACAGACCCTAGCAAGAAAGATGTGACAGACATCAGAGTACTCTGAACATACTAAACAGTACCCTCACACATCCTGTAACACACCAAGTGACACGCAAGACTTACATATACATACAATATACACACATATAAAGCAACGTGGATATACAGTCCGCTAACTAATTTTAGTCAGTCACTTCCTTGTAATATAAATTCTTCAACAGAGTAAAAGGAGTGAGTCATAAGAAACTGTCAATCACATTCTTAACTGTTTAACTGTGAATGGACAGGCGTTTAATATGTACGAGAGGCTCATTATACACTCTTATCCCAGTACTGTTAACTCCCTTCTGATGTAATGCAAGATTAACTATTGGTCTGAGAAGATCATGTCTGTGCCTCATATTGCCTGCATTAACCTCCAAGTCTTCTCCAAAATTTCTTAGGTTCTATCTATTAGTGCCAGTATAAAGTCAAACCCCAATAAAGCATCCCTTGTTTACCACAATTTGTGGTGGTAAAACAAGGACAGCAGTAAATTAAATATTGCATAACATGGAATTTCTGTTCACATACTTTAATGGATGCTAAATGAGTGGTTTTGTATCAGGTTTTGACTCTGTTTTCTCTGGCTAAAGAAGTATATGGAACTCAACAAACAATAATCTACATAGTCCTCTTTTCTAAGCATCTGCCATGATTCTAATAACTTTCTTTGTCAGTGGGAATATCTAATTACTGTCATAACTGTCACACAAGAATGAGTCATACTTGGTGAGAAGGAAAATAGTTTAAACCATCTAGAAAAACGAGCAACCTCATAACAAAATATGTGTCACATAGTTTTGGCACTTCCCAGTTTGGCCGATTATCAACATTAAGACCCAGTAACTTGTTGCTTCCTGTACATTCTGATCAGAACAGCTTATATGCATGTTACTGAGCGATAAGTAACAAAATTCAAGTCTGTTTTGCCACAGTTCAAAGTAAGCTTGGGGCTTTGAAACATTTGTTCGTGACTGTAAAGGCATTATTTGATAATTCTTAAGCGGATTTGCATGTCATTCGGGGTTAATTATAGAGGTATCATCCGCGACGAGAACCTTCAGCGTTGTAGCAGCTTCGTTTATTTAACGACGATGGTCAGCTGCAGACTTATCTTCAATGACATGGTTTACAATAGACATTAGCTTGTATCAATGAATTCTACGTAAACGTTTTCGGAGATACTAACGATTACGCAGCCACTGATGCCATCAGATCACTACATGCGACTTTACCAATGAACACCGTTACCGAGGCTATGAAAATATTCAATGTCGCAACAGACGTTAACAGTAAAGTCGGACGAATTAAAATGTAGCAAAAGAATGTTTTGTAAAAGCATGGACGCACTTTTACCGCAGGAACTTCAAGCTGCAGGTTATGAGTATTATGAACACAAAATGATACTCGTTACTAGGAAACTTGCCTGTTCACTGGCCATTATGTTATCTGCGGCCATTCTACTTCAAATATTGAGATAACAAATATAATCTTTACTAGTTTAAGACAAATAGTTATTAAGTCCTCCTCATTCGCTTTATAACAACACAATCAACGACCAACTGTCATACCCTCAACCGACATCTTTTTTCAGACTACAATCCACGCATCCAAGATGTACGTAAAACGCATTTCGTTAGACGTTAAGATATTGAATACAGAGTATGATATTCCCAAACCCTATTGTATTTCTGGACTTTTGAGGTAAATAATTAACTCATTTTCGTTTGTAAATGATTCTATATCTTTTCGTTTATTATGGTCTTCAAGAGAAAGTTTCGTTTGGGGTTGAGATTATGTGATCTTATTTGTGATTGGTTATAATTTGAAATGTTGCTTTATTGCGAGCAGGAGCAATAGCAGCAAGTGTAGTGTTGTGACGTTAAAGATTTTTATGATTTTATATAAAGGATAGTTCTGAAAAGTCTATAATTTCTGCTGTTTACCCATATTACGTATAATAATATGGCAGCAATGAATTCGGTGAGAATTGATAAAAATATGAAGTGTTCACGCCTTGATTTTCGGTTATCTGTTTGCAAACCGTTGCCTTAAACGACTTGTGTTACAGGACCTTGATAGTATATTTAGGAAACATAATAAAGATTCATAGTGAAACGAAAGATTTATATATCAACCCTTTTCAGATGTCGAACGTGGAAAACCTTTCGCCACAAATTATCCGGAGAGTAGTGAAGGAGATGAATGACTTGGTAAATGATCCACCAGAAGGTATCAAAGTAAACATCAATGATGAAGACATTACAGACATCCAGGCCTATATTGAAGGACCAGGTAGTACAATGTTGTCTTATTTTATATGGGATTAGAGTATAATTTACGACATTGATTTATGCACGGCTGCATACTTGTCTACATCTTTTCTTATATACCACCCAGTATGTAACCTCTCTCTACTTGTGCTTCCGTTTTTGATATTATGGACGAACCAGACGTAAATTACAAACGATATCTTTAGAATTATAAATGTATTACGTATAGCTATTTATGTACCAATTAACTGTAATGAACAGTATATACAAGAAGTAAAAACATGTTTCCTTGGCCTACAAATTTGTAGCCACTGAAGATGGAAAATTAATTTAAATCTCATTTTATCAAAATTATGCACAACGTATTTTGCTGAATGGTTTCTCATATTTGTAGATAGTAAAAAACCTTAAAAACAGTGTACTCATATTAGGGAATTAAGATAAAAAATTCTTTTACCTCACTATATCCCATGTTGCCTTACCCACAGTGGAGAAAGTATTAAATTATATTCCAGAAGCGTTTTTTTAATATCAAAATATTTCATTTACGTATTACACTTTCTGTAGTTCACATTTGTTTTAAACATTTTTGTTTCAGCGGGTACACCATATGCAGGGGGAGTTTTTCGAGTTAAACTTGCCCTTGGGAAAGATTTTCCACAAACACCGCCAAAAGCGTTTTTTCTAACAAAGATTTTCCATCCAAATGTAGCAAAGAATGGAGAAATCTGTGTCAATACACTGAAAAAGGATTGGAAACCTGATCTAGGCATCAAACATATACTCTTGGTATGTATAAATTGTTCTAGGTGCATGGTTTAAATAGGGTAGAACATCACATAAAATCTGTTTAGATTATGTAAAATAGCAGGGTAGGTATTATGTTTAATGACAAATTGTTTAGCGTCTAGCTGCAAACTGCTGAAATCCATTGGAATGTGTGGAAATAATGTGTGAAATGTTAATTAAATTACAGTATGGTAGCCGTGTGCATTAGTTCCCAAATAAATGATATCACTATTTGTATCTTTTTATGAACATGTTTATGCTAGAGACGTTACTGTGTAATATGTGTGTATTGACTGTAGAAGCTACTGCCCATTTATTTATGCATTCACCTGAGTGGATGGAGAATAAATATTAAAAGCTGTATACAGGACAGCCAGTAGTCAGAGAATGTTGGAGTTATCTGACTCCCAAATACCAGGACCACTCTTCCAATGCACTGTGCTAGACCATGAAAGGATATATCATAGAGGAGTGTAAAGTAGTAGGACTGGTCAATAATGATTGTGGCTTATTTTAATATGGTGGTGAAACTGGGTTTAAATTACCGTTTTGGCTTCAGCAACCATCTACCATACCGCACAATGTTATAACTCTGAATTCACAGGTGTAATGTGTGTGCACACCATGGCCTTGGCTAGTATTTTTGTCATTCCAGCTTGACGCACACAGAGTGTTTTGTTACGTTTTATTTGTGTTTTTGTAATTTTCATTTAAACCATATATTTCACTGTTACAGACTGTGAAATGTTTGCTCATTGTACCGAATGCAGAATCGGCACTAAATGAAGAAGCTGGAAAATTGCTACTGGAACAATATGAATGCTACTCTCAAAGAGCAAAAATGATGACAGAAATTCATGCATTGGTAAGGGAATATGAACCTCTTCATTAGAATGCATGATTTGTTTGTGTTGTTTATATTGAACATTCTAGAAGACTCTAGAAACAAAGTCAAGGTTCTCTCTGTGGAACTGCTTATCTCAAACATTAGATGTTTGAACAGGCATATTGAAATTTTTTTCATGTACCAAATTTCTGGACCCCTGAATTTTTTATTTCTGTTGAGGATGGTGGCAACAGTTTTTAGTGTCTTAATATTTCAATTTTGCTTTTTAGTCTTCAAAAGTGCCAAAGGCAGGACTAGAAGTAGCAGCATCATCAGCAGATGGCCCCATGGCAAAGAAACATGCGGGAGACAAGAAGGTAACAGCAGATAAAGAGAAGAAGAAGTTGCTGAAGGATAAAAAGAGAACATTGAAAAGGTTATGAAATTGAAATTTGGACTCCTGATCTCATCTTTCCTTACTGTAACCTGTAGGAAAGAGAGGATCAGACTAGGAAATATTTTTTTTATGTGTACATATTTTTAAAGAGAGAAGGGCACTGAATTTGATTTAGATGGCAACACTTGAAGTAACAACATTTAACAAGCAGCTTACTGTCAAAACTATTTCTAAGTGGTACACGTTAGAAAACAACATAAATTACTGTTATTTCAATATAAATATGGCCTGAGACCATTGAAGTTGGTTTCAAGTGCAAAGTGTGTATTTATTGGCTTAGATATGTCCTTGTATGAAATTTATTTTTTGTTATTATTTATTTGATGAAACATTTAAGCACTTTTTATGTATATTGGGACCCTAATGTTAATATGTTAACTAATCTACGCTAAATTTAGGTTTTGTACATGTATGGAGAGTTTAAACTACAGACACCTCAGACTACAAATATTTCCATTCTTGAGAAAACTTATCCTTCTGATAGGCGTTCTTTATGCTGTAGATATGTTTCTTTACTTTTGTTAAGTGAACCATTGTGTGTGAGTGTCTCATAAATACATGCTGTAAACAGTGTCAAAGTTTTGGGTCTTGCTTTTTCCATATTGAAAAGAACAGAGACCTTGTTTAGTGTAATTAACGTGCAGAGAAAATAGGACAGTTACATTGTTTCACGTGTGAAACTGCATCAATTTGTAATGACCTGAAAATTGAACTTTTCATATATTTGTGAGAAGTACCAGCTCATACATTTGTCAGAAGTCCATTTGACATAAGTGTCAAGAGCTCAGTGTAATATGGTTTGCCCTCTTCCCTCCATTCTTCAGGTTGGCACTTTACCTTCAGATCTCTGTTGATTATGATTGTAAGGTAGAATGTGGACGTGTGAATGCTTGTGTGTTGTGCTAGTATAGTATAAATTGTGTTATTTATATTGTCCATTAAAGGCGTTTTAGATAAATTTTGATCTCTTTAATTTTGATTAATATGTACGTGGTCCGACAATAAAGTTTGCGAACTCATCGCGGTAAAAGTGCTACATATCTCATTGCTGAATACTACCATGGTCGCCTTCATAGTACTCCCCCTTGGGAAGCTATGCACTGATGCCAGCGCCTAGTCCACCTTTCAGAACAATTCTGGAACTGGTTTTGTGGATTGGCCTTCAGAGCTGCCATTGTATTACTCCTGATGTCATCAAAATGCCTTCCTTTCAATATTTCCTTTATCTTCGGGAACAGAAAAAGTCACTGGGGGCTAGATCCGGTGAATAGGCAGGGTGTTCCAACACAGTTATTTGTTTAGTAGCTAAAAACTCTTCTTTGCTTTTGTTCTTCGGTGACCTCCTTTGGGACCATTTTTGCACACACCTTCCTCATGTCAAGATCTTCAGTAAAATTCTCCTAACTGTTTCTGTGTCAATGTTCACTTGCTCTGCCATGCTCCTGACAGTCAGCCGACGATTTTCACGCGCAGTTTGACGAACTTTTGCAATGTTTTCTTCAGTTCTGCTTGTCGCTGGCCGTTCTGATCTCTCTTCTTCAGTGACACTTTCTCTTCCCTCAGAAAAACGTTTCACCCACCTGTAAACTGCTGTTTTCTTCATAGCATTATCCCCGTAAACTTGCACTAACATCAATTAACAACAAGAAATTTAATGTTCGTTCGTTGTTCTAATTCAAGCTCCAACATTCTCACGGCGGCAAACCAAAACACAGGCAGACAGTAATAGATGCCACTCAGAAAGAGACTCCTATAGATCAACAACAACACAGCTGTGAAATGCTGATATGTCAATATCATCAAACCATACTAAGACTTTTGTCCAGTGCTGCCACGGCAAGCACATGGTGGCAAATTCGCGAACCTTATTGTCTGACCACGTATCATTTAAGGTTCTTATTTTATCCATCAAGTATGATTTTATCACTTCCCACTACTTCTCCACTGTGTGTGTGAGAGCAGTCAGCTTAGTGAGCTACATTGATGTGGTGAATGAGTTGACAGGAGCAGAAGCTGATATTTGTCAGATAAAACCATGACCCTGTACTTGTTCTTTTTTCCACCTGTACAGATCACACTGGGAAGTCAGTAAATGTCGTTATGCTAAGTACTTGGACAATCTTGATAAAATACCTCATGTACAATAATGCATTAGGATTTATAACAGCTTAAAGTTTCATAAGCTGTTACTTTCTATGGTGTTGCCTGTGCAATACAAAACCAAACTTTCAGTTTCTTGTTCCCCAGCTGGACAAGGTGCATAATACATCTTAGACAGGTCAAAACTATTTTGAAGCAATGTCTTTCAGATTCTCATCACTCATAGCGAATACAGTTTGAAATTGGTTTTCAACCTAAGTCATAAAGGGGTGTCTTTGCATCCAAAGTTTAAGCAAATACAATAGAACCTCATTAGAACAATGTATGAAATTCCTAATTTACTAATATAGTGAAAGTATTGGTTGTGCATGGGCAACTGTAATGGACAGTACACAAACTCGCGCCTTACGTATTAATGAATCATAACAAACATGTGCAGCTGTCTTCGGTGAATTTTAAAGTGGCACAGGACATATGCAGTGGGATTAGCATTTGTAAATGCACATTTCTTGTGCAGGAAAATAACATGAAATGTGACAGAAGGTTCAGAAAAGAGAATGTCAAATGACTGTACTGTGGGCATGATGAAGGGAGCCACGAAAAGCAACTTTACTTTCTGGTGAATGGTCACAAGCACCCCCACCCATTCCTTCAAGGAAAAGAAAAACTAGTAGAAATAGCTGCTATCAAGGAAACCCTGAAGGAAAACTTAGGAACAAAATTTGTAAAGTAAAACATATAATGCTGATTAGGTTCTCATCATTGTTTGGTGTGCTTTAGTGTTGTAAAATGTATGTATATACTGTGTATAGTGGTTAGTAACAGGGCATATGTGTCCCTTAGAAATTTGAGCCAATTTCAGGAAGTTAAAAACTGTTAACATAAATTACAGCTATTATGAGGTGAGTATGGTTTCTGCGCAATTTCAAACATTTGGAAACAGAAGGGTAAATAATTTTATGGAAAGAGTAGGGAAAAATACTGATTTACACTAGCGATGCACAAATGGTACAAATTCATTTGTATGTAATTTCTGATGTTCATTTTATTTGTAGCATTACTCTTTTCCATCAATGCAGCTTAATAGCTGCATTGATGGAAAAGAGTAATGTGGTGAATGTCACTTTAAAGTACTGATTTGTGTAACTGGTAATTGTAAATGTGACTACATGAAGGGCAACTTGCAATTCTTCAAGGGGTGTTAAAGAAGTAATACTGCAGGTACCAGATGTGGCTATTAAATAGTGTAAATGGTTCCAAAAATGTGCTTTACTTAGGAAATCTGCCTCTACTCCCCTTTTTTTTTTCCATTTGTGGCATGTTAAACAGAGAACTTTATTGTCCGCTTTACTAAGGAAATTATTACACTGCACAGAGGGCCAGAATCACTTGAAAGCTGGCCAAAATTCTTACTTTACTGGTATTGTTTGAAACACATATTTTTAATAAAACTAAGACGAAAGTAAGTAAGATTTCTAAAAAATTCAATGAAACGAACGTTACAGAGGAAGAATTAAGTTATTCACTTTCTGTGCTGTTACTATATCCTGAGTCACTTGCATTTATCACAGATGCTGAAGTACTTGCACTAACACCAGACATTAGTGAAGTTGGAGCCTCTAAGAGGGCAAGGACTGCTGAAGAAAGTGATCCTCTTGATTTCTTCAGTAGTTCCCTTAACGAAGAGATCACAGGATCCGACGTTACTAAACTGCCGCAGTTAACTACTTCCTGCTGTGCTAGAAGCAGACGTTTTGCAGTATGATCAAGTAATGGTTGAAGCTTGATTTCACACTCATCATCTGTCACGATTATCGAATCTGGGTAACAACGCTCTTTAGCAGCCCTGACTTTATTGTATGATAGTTAAATATTGCACCCTTTTGTTTTGGCTTGAAGTCTGATAGTATTATACTGCTGCTTGCTTAGCTGGGCTTCAACTAGAAGGGAAATCACTTCCTCATCAGAATACACCTTTGTTTCCCTCGCAGTTTTTTCTTTTTTCCAAGCCAATGATATTTTGGCAGCCTTTTAGGAGTTATCTCGGCAGCTTCATGCAACAGGTTTGAGGCAGCTACATTTCCTGATTCTTGAAGGCTCATCTGACTAGCGAAGACTAACTCCTCCGTCGAGAAACTTTTTCGTACAGCTTCCATTTTCCTCCTTTTTGTTCTTTTGCTTGACTGGTCGAAAGTAGTCTGGGGTCATCTTTGTCCTTGCGAAGATGAAGCACATTCTACTGGATGCCGACTTGATTCTTCTTCATGTACAGGTACATGGACTGGCAGCACATCTTTTTGTTCAAGACAAATTGCATTTTCGCGAGCAAATCAATAATTTTTTCTCTGACATTCTTCCCACTTTGAAACGTTTACTGCAGAATCTTGAAACTGTATTCTGCACGTTCCTTAACTCTTCACGAGAAAGATTCTGTAATCCCATTTCCGTGATAAAATAGTCCTTTAAATAACTACACTGATAGCTTCGATCGCCACTATTATGTTGTCATAAAATCTCAAATAATTCCTTTCTCGTTTTTGGGATCTCCATGATAATTTATTTGCATTCGGAACATGCACTGTAGATATCGATTATGATACAGAAATATATAATATATATTTGAAGCTGAAGTGTGATACCCTTGCATCAGCTGAAGCTTTACAAACTCAATATGCTTGTCTACCAATTTTTCTCAAAAAGGCGCAAATA
>Ga0209629_10004055_pt1 | contig 10736 bp, 4 predicted proteins | sample TergutCu122P5_FD_187286 | JGI IMG/M metagenome (GOLD analysis project Ga0209629, IMG submission 187286) | Cubitermes ugandensis P5 segment gut microbial communities from Kakamega Forest, Kenya - Cu122 P5 (SPAdes) (version 2) | ecosystem: Host-associated > Arthropoda: Insects > Digestive system >... | reverse complement strand
CGCCTTGAATTTCAGCGTCTGCGACAGGTAGATGGTGCCGGGGCCGGGCAGCCGGGTGCCCAGCACGGCGGAAATGAACCCGGCCGACATCATGCCGTGGGCGATGCGGCCGCCGAACATGGTTTTTTTGGCGTATTCCTCGTCGATATGGGCGGGATTCATGTCGGTGGTGACGCCGGCAAAAAGGATGATGTCGGCTTCGGTAACGGTCTTGGCGATGCTGTCGCTCATGCCTGGCGTCAGGTCGTGGATGGTGTACATGGTCATGTCTCCTCGGCGGTGGTTGGAATGGACGCACTCTAGCACGGCGCTTGGGCGCGTTACAGATTCTGCATGGGCGGCAAAATGGCCCGTCGCGGTTCGCTACGCTCACCACGACCTACGGCTCGGCGTGACATGATTGCGCGCGGCGCGGCAAGAATTTACCGGATTTCCAGTTCGCGGACGAAAATGAGTTCGCAAGCCCCCGCGCCGGTGTCATCGCGGCTGAGCGAACTGCGCCAGCGCCAGCCGTTGGGGTGGCGCGCTTCCACCAGCCAGCCGCGAACATGCACCACCTGGCCGACGCGCACCGCGTGCAGCTTTTGCTCGAGCGAATCGTTCGCTGGAATCATGTGCATGTTGGCGCTCGATTGCGTGACCTCGCTGGCAGGAATCGGCAGCGAGTCGGCGTGCCAGTGATACCAGCGCCCGCCCTGCGAGATCTGGAAGTATTTCAGCACGTCGTCATCCGACATGCGGCCCCAGCCGAGAACCAGATCAATGGGCGCGAGCGCCGCCCCGGTATCGAAGCGGTAGCGCTCGCTGGCGAGCACCCGCGCCTCGATGCTGAAATCCGCCAGCGGCTGGATGGTGAATTCCTTGAAGCCGAAAGCCGCATCCCGCGTCGCCGTCTGCACGGGCGTTTTTGGCGCAACCACCCCAGCGCCGGTATGGATGGGCCGATCCCGCCCGCATTGATACAGCAGGATGCCGACCAGGAGGATGAGGGCAAGGCGGATCGGCTTCATGGATTGAGGATTTTGCGGTCGCTGCGGCGATGGCGGGAGGCCAATGCCTCCCTTGCAAGAGGGATGGCATTGGCCAGGCGCTCCCGGATCCCGCCGCCCGCTGACGGCAACGGGCTATTGCACCGGCGGGGCGGCCGCCGCCTTCTCCACGCCATCGGTCACCGTCAGCATGCTCTCGCCGCCGGTCAGACCGTAGACATCGGGCCGGTACATGTCCTCGGCATAGAGCGGCGGGATGACGAATTTGCCGGGGGTGACGACGCGGGCGCGGTAGAACAGCGTCTGCTTCAGCCCGCTTTCCAGGCGGCTGGCAACGACGAAGCGGTCGTCGCGGAATTCGACGTGCTGGATGCGCGGGTCGCGCATGGCCTCGGCCGGATTGATGTTGTCGATCACCACGCTGTCCAGCCCCTCGCCCTGGGCGATGTTGAGATTCTCGATTTCCAGGCCGGCCGGAATGCGGTCGACGATCATGGCGTTGTTGACCATCCGGTATGCCGTTGGCGTGGCGATGATGCGCACGATGACCGATTCGCCGACTTTCAGCGGGCGGTTGCCGAGCGGTTTGCCGTCGGCGTCGAACAGGTCGCGTTTCAAGCTGATGTCATCGCTGCGGCTGGCCGGCATTTTGGCCGGGTTGCCGGCGAGGCTGAGTTGCAGGTAGAGCGTTTCCTTGTGCGTGTTTTTGACGTGCAGGCCGTTTTGCAGCGCCGCCGCGGTCAGCGGCCGGATCAGGCTGCCGGCGCCGTTCAGGGCTTCCGGTTGATTCGCGCCGGCGCTAATTTCCGCCGTCCAGCCGCTTGCGCCGTCGCGCGGGCCGACGAACTGGCGACCGAGCAGGAACAGCGCCAGTTTTTCCTGGGTGCTGGTGTAACGGTTCTTGCCCAGTTCGCTGGCGGCGATGACGACCAGATTGTTCTGCCCTTCGACCTTGATCTTGTGCCGGTCGAGCAGAACCCAGGACAGCGCCGCGTCGCGCAGCGGGCTGCCGTAGTCGCCCCACCAGTAGCCGGCGTCGCGGCCTTTCTTGACGCCTTCGGCGAGCGCGGTCTGGGCGCGGGTTTCGTCGCCCATCAGTTTCAGGGCCAGGCCGAGATGGATCAGATCCAGCCCGCTGTGCGCCTGGTCGCGCAACTCGTACATCTGGCGCAGGGTCGATAGCGGCGCTTTGGCTTCGCGCGCCAGGACGTAAGCGCCGTAGGCGAGCACGCCGAAACGGCCGGAACCGGCGTAGCGGTAGTCCTGCCAGCCGTTGTCGTTGTAGACGATCTTGCCCGCCGGCAGGCCGGCCGCGCCTTCCTGCAAATATTTGAGGAGAAATTCCTGGGTTTTCTGCTGCATCGCCTCCGGCACGCCGAAGCCCTGTTCACGGGCGTCGAGCAGGAAGTTGCCGACGTAGGCCGAGAGCCAGTACTGGTATTCGGAAACGTTGCCCCACAGGCTGAAGCCGCCGTTCGGCGCTTGCATCGCGCCGAGCCGGGCGATGGCCTTTTCCAGCATGTCGGCGCGCTGGGCGCGGCTGTAGGGCTTGAGGCCGAACAGCTTGGCCCCCTCCTCGTCGATCAGGACGTGGGGATAGGCGGTGCTGGTCGTCTGCTCGGTGCAGCCGTAGGGATAGGTCAGGAGGCCCTGGATGGCGCTGCGCACGTCGATCGGCGCTTGGTCGGAGATGGCGAGGTGGGCCTGCACGGTGCTGCGGATGAAGCCGTTCAAATCGGCCTCGCGGATGTCGAGCGTCTCGCCCGGCGCCACCGTCAGCAGCCGCGACATCTGCTGCTGCGGCGTCGCGGCCTGGACTTGCAGGCCGAAGCTGCGTTCGAGCTTGAAGCCGTCAGCGCCGGTCACATGCACCCGCACGTCGGTGAGGCCAAACGCCTGGCCGGCTTCGAGCGGGAAGCGCAGGGTCTGCTTCTGCTGATCCTTGAGGCTGACTTCCCGTTCGGCGTTTTGAATTTTCAGGCCGTCGCCATTCTCGACGCGCACCTTGAACTTCTGCGCTGCGCCCGAAAGGTTGTGCAGATCGAGCGCGATGGTGGCCTGATCGCCGACGGTGAGAAAGCGCGGCGTCAGCAATTCGGCGACCAGCGGTGCGGCGACCACGGTTTCACTCTCGGCGTTGCCGAAGCGGTCGGCCGTGGCGGCCACCGCCATCAGGCGCAGCGTGCCGTTGAAATCGGGCACATCGATGACGATTTCGGCCTCGCCCTGGGCGTCGAGCTGCACCGGCCCGGAGAACAGGTCGATCAGGCGGACTTTCTTGGGCAGGCTGCGGGTGGCTTTCGGCGCGCTATCGCCGCCGAATTTGAGCTTGCCCTTGCGGCCCGCCATTTTCTCGATCAGGCGGCCGTAAACGTCGTACTGGTCGGCGCCGTAGCGCAGCCGGCCGAAGAAATAGGCGAACGGGTCGGGCGTGGCGAAGCGGGTGATGTTGAGAATGCCGACATCGACGGCGGAAAGCGTGACCAGCGCCGTCTGGCCGGCGAGGCCGGGCGCTTTGACTTTCACCTTGAGGGGCGTGTCGGGCAGCATTTTCTTTGGCGCGTCGAGGTTGAGCACGAGCTTCCTGTCGCCGCGTTCGAGTGGCAGATGCGCCAGGCCGAGCGCCCGCGCCGGGGTGATTTTTTCGCCCTCGCCGCCGGGTCGCAGCACGGTGACGGCAACGTAGAGATCATGCCGATGCCATTCCTTGTTTACCGGGATGTCGACAGTCGCGCCGTCGAGCGGCACGGGCATCCGCTTGACCCACAGCGTGCGGTCGCCTTCGACGGTAATCAGCGCCTCGCCGGCGTGCGGCGGGGTGATGGTCAGTTGGGCGACATCGCCGTCGTGGTAAGCCGGTTTGTCGAATTTCAGCGCCACGCGGTCGGGGCGGACGCCCTGGTTTTCGTCGCCACGGGCGCTCCAGCCGGCGTAGAAGCGGAACTTGGCGGTCTGCTGCGTGACCGGATCGAGAATTTCCAGGCGATAACGGCCATATTTGACCGGCACGCCGAGCTTGCCGCGCCCGCCGTCGGGAATGCTGACGCTGGCGGTATTGACCAGTTCGTCGGTTTCGGTGAAGCCGGAGTGCCAGCCGCGCTGGTCGTCGAAACGCCAGTAATAATCGCGGTTCTCGCGGAACAGGCGGACCGGCAGGCCGGCCCCGGCGCTCAATTTGCCGTCGGCATTGGCGCGCACGACCTCGAACTGCGCGACGCTGCCTTCGCGGGCGTAATCGCCGGTAAACAGGGAGCGGATGCCGATCAGTTCCGCTGCCGGCCAGATGACCCGCTCGAAATTGCGCACCACCGGCCGGCCACCGCTTTCGAGCAAGCTCAGGGTGGTGCGCACGGTGATGGGCGAACGCTTGCTTTTGGCCGGCGCGAGGTCGACGTCCAGCGCCAGATTGCCGTTCTCGTCGAGTTCTGAGGCTTCCAGTTCGACGCGCTGATGCAGGCTGTCGTCGTTGCTGTCGCCGAATTCAAAGCCGGGCAACAGCTTGGCCAGCGGGTTTTTCTGGCGCTCGAAAACGGCCACGCCGAGCACCTGGTTGCCGGCCGCCGGCGCGCCGTAGAGATAGCTGCCCTTGATGTCGATGCGCAAACTCTGGTCGGGCGCAACGACGGCCTGCGGACTGGAGAGATCGAGCTTCATGCGTTCCGGCAGAAATTCCTCGACGCCGAAACGGAAACTGGTGGTCGCCAGCTTGTCGGCGGGATCGCTGCGCAATTCCAGGTTCCACGAGCCGGTCGGCGCGTCGACCGGCAATTCGATGCGCTGCCGGTAGAAGCCCGCCACCTTGCCGTCGGGCTGCCAGGTGGCGGTGAACTGGTTCTTGCCGTCGGCGCGCTTCAGGATGGCCTGTACCGGCTGGGGCGGCACCGGCCGCCCGTCGGCATCGCGCGCCAGCACCGACAACTCGAACGTTTCGCCAGGCCGGTAAAGATCGCGCCCGGCATAGGCGAACAGGCGCACCGGTCGCCCCGGCAGGCCGGAGATTTCATATTCGGACAGATCGAGCGCCGGCTCCTTGAGCGTAATCATCGACAACTGGTTGCCCTTGCGAGCGACGACGACCTTGGCCGCGGCCGGCCGCTCGGCGAAAGTCGCCCGGCCTTCGCCGTCGGTTTCGCCGCGGGCGACGACCTTGCCGTACTCGTCGAGCCAGGTGACTTCGACGCCGGGCGCGGCCTTGCCGCTGGTCAGCGAACTGACGTAAGCATCGGCCCCCTTGGCGAACAGCCGGGCGGAGAGACCAAGATCGCTGACATAAAAATAGGTGACCTGATATTCGTAACGGAAACGGTTGGGCTGGCTCATCACCGCGATGTAGATGCCGGGTTCGCGCAGTTCCTTGATGTCCTCGACCGGCAGGAAGGTGACGCTGCGCTTGTCGGCCTTCTGCTCGGTCAGGAAGCGGCCGTTGAACACGCTCTCGGTCAGTTTGTGCAGGCCATCCAGCGCCCAGTTGTTGACCGCGCCCTTGAGATCGGTGGCGCGCCAGTCGTAGTCGTATTCTTCATCCTCGTCGTTCCGGCGCTGGGGGCGCGGGCCGCTGATGACCTTGTCGAGAAAACGCGGCAACTGATCCGGCTTGACGCGCAAAAACTGCACGTCGACCTCGGGCACATTGACGGTCACGACCGGCAGGCCGCCGTTCTGCTTGGCCGGCAGCACCATGCCCCGGCTGGCGAAGTAATAGGCCGGCGCAACGACGGGCGTGACCACCGCGTAACGGCTTTCGGCGCTCAAGGTCTGGCCGGCCGCCGAGGGCAGGCCGGCGGCAACGCGCACGACATAGCGGGTCTGCGGCTTGATGTGCGGAAAATAGGCGATGCGCGGATTGTCGCCGATGACCCAGGCCCCCTTGACCAGCTTGCCGCCGTCGATGTCGGTATCCGCCGGCGCGCTGCTGGCCTGCGGCACGGCGTCGTCGGGGCGGTCGCCGTCGTAATACGTCTCCTCCTCGCTCTCGGTATCGACGCGCGGCTTGGCGTCGTCGGGCCGGGCCGGCATCTCGAAAACCTGAATCTGCTCATCGTAAGTCTTGCTGGTATCGAGCGGCTGCGTGAAGCTCAAGGCCAGCGCCGGCGACCCCTCGAATTCGCGGTTGCCGAAATCGGCGATCTGGAACGGCGTATCGGCGCTGCTTCCGCCGTCGTCCGGCTGCCCGGTTTTCTTGACGATATAAAAACCGGCCGCCGCGACAGCGATGATGGCGGCAATGATGAGCAGCAGCGGAACGATGCCAAAACCCCGGCGCGAGAGTGGACGTAAGAACGAACGCGGCATCGACTTCTCCTGGCAACCCAAACGCCGACCGGCGGCGGGCAAAAAATTGAAGCGCCGATTATGGCACGCGCCCGGCATTGGCGGGCTAGCCGGGGATGGCGATGCCGTGGTCGCCCTCGATACTCACAGGCATTTGTAGTACGATGGATGACATTCCAGGAGATTGCCATGACTGCCGTTGCTAGCCGCAAGATTCAGTCCCGCGTACCGGGCGAAATTCAAGCCGTGGCCGATCGGATCATCGAGGACGCCGGCCTGACCATCAGCGACGTGGTTCGCATGTTGATGACCCGCATTGCCAAGGACAAAGCCATTCCGCCGGTGCTGTTTCAGCCCAACGCGGAAACGCTGGCCGCGTTTGCCGAGGTTGAGCGCGGAGAGTTGGAGCCGGTGACGCTCGACCAGATCAGCGAACTGATCCGGGCAGCACAAGCCGAATGAGGCAAATTGAGCATACCGGGCGGTTCAAGCGTGATCTGAAACGGGAAGCGAAGGGGCAGCAACTGCACGACCTTGGAAGCCGACTTGCTGCCGATCATTGCGGCGCTCGCCAACGATCAACCCCTGGAGCCACAGCACCGCGACCACGCGCTAACCGGCGACTGGAAGAACTACCGGGATTGCCACGTGTACCCGGACCTGGTGCTGATCCATCGCCTGATTGGTGATGCTCGCTTGGTCCTCACGCGGCTCGGCTCGCACTCGGAACTCGACCTATAACCAGGCGCAGGAGGTTTTACACCGGCACCGAGCGGCAATCTAACGGCACGGCGCAGGCGTGACTTCATGTGAAGCCGGCTTTTGAACCTGACATGAACAGCCAGTGTGTCCAGGTTTGTTACCTCCCAGCCTGTGAAGCGGCTGGATGGTCGAAGGATGAGGTGGAGGCTAACGGCGTAAATGCCATTGAGGCCAGAATCGCTTCAATTCTCTGAAAACAATTCAAAAAGAATCCGATGCAGGTGCCAGCCCCCCCCGCCAACCGCCTCACCGAAGACGCCGCCGCCCGCGAGCGGGCGCTTGCTGTCGCCTCCTTCATCGTCGAAGCGCCGGCCGGGGCGGGCAAGACCGAGTTGTTGACGCAGCGTTATCTGCGGTTGTTGACCACGGTCGAGCAGCCGGAGGAAGTGCTGGCGCTGACTTTCACCAACAAGGCGGCGACCGAGATGCGCGACCGGATTCTCGGCAGTCTGGAAGTCGCCGCCGCTGGCGTCGCGCCGGAGCAGGCGCACAAGCGGCAGACTTTCGATCTGGCTGGCCGGGTGCTGGCGCACGACGCGGCGCGCGGCTGGCATTTGCTTGGACATCCGGGGCGCTTGCGCATCACGACCCTGGATGCGCTGTGTGCCAGTCTGGCGCGGCAGATGCCGTATCTCAGCCGCTTTGGCAGCCAGCCGGCCGTCGCCGAGGATGCCGCAGCGCATTATGCCGCCGCCGCCCGCCGCACGCTGGCGATGGTCGAGGCCGACGATGCCGATGCCGAGGTGGTCGCCGCCGCGCTGGCCTTCATGGATAACCATGCGGGCCGTCTGGAAACGCTGCTGGTAGCCATGCTCGCCCGCCGCGACCAGTGGCTGCCCCATGCGGGTCGTCTGGACAAAGGTGATTTGCGCGCCGAGGTCGAGGGCGGTTTTGCGGTGCTGATCGAGCGCAAGCTGGCGGCGGCTGGCGAGTTGCTCGATAGCCGCTGGCAGGAACGCCTGCTGCCGCTGGGTCGTTTCGCCGCCGCCAACGGGCCGGATTGGCTTGAACCGCTGGCCGACTGGTCCGCGCCGCTGACCGCCGGAATCAGCGATCTGCCGCGCTGGCGGGCGCTGGCCGGTCTGTTGCTGACCGGCCAGGGCACTGTACGCAAGATGCTGGACAAGCGAGTCGGCTTTCCCGCCGGCAAGGAATTCTCGGCGCAGAAGGCGGCGATGACCGAGACGCTGGCCGACCTCGCCGCGCTGCCCGGCATCGAGCAATGCCTCGGCGTGCTTGGCCAGTTGCCGTCGCCGGGGTTGAGCGCCGAGGAATGGGCCAGCGTCGAGAATTTCGCCCGCCTGCTGCAACTGGCCGCCGGCCAGTTGTGGCTGGTTTTTCAGGAAGCCGGCGAAGTCGATTTCATCGAGGTCGCCAGCCGCGCCGGCGTGGCGCTGGGCGATGACGAGGCGCCGACCGATCTGGCGCAGGCGCTGGATTACCGCATCCGCCATCTGCTGATCGACGAGTTTCAGGATACCAGCCCGGCCCAGGTCGAGTTGATCGCCAGGCTGACCCGCGGCTGGACGCCGGATGACGGGCGCACGCTGTTCGTCGTCGGCGACCCGATGCAGTCCATCTATCGCTTCCGCAAGGCCGATGTCGGGTTGTTCCTGCGCGTGCGCGAGCGCGGCATCGGCGACATTCGCCTCGGCCACCTGCGCCTCTATCGTAACAACCGTTCCTGGCCGGCCATCGTCGATTGGGTCAACGGCGTTTTTCCGGCCATCTTTCCCGCCGCCGACGCGCCGGAAACCGGGGCGGTGCGCTACGCGCCGTCGGCCGCCACGCGGCCGACGCGGGAGGATAGCGCGGTCGTCATCCACCCCCTGATCGCCGATGACGACGGCAATGGGAGCGAGGCCGAAGCGCGCCGGGCGCTGGAGATCATCCTTGAAACCCGGCGCGAAAATCCGACGGCCAGCATCGCCGTGCTGGTGCGCGCCCGCGGCCACCTCGCTGCGCTGGTCGGCGAAATCCGCCGCAGCGCGCCGGAACTGCGCTTTCAGGCGGTGGACATCGAGAGTCTCGCCGATCGCCAGCACGTGCAGGATCTGCTGACCCTGTTCCGCGCCCTCGATCACCGCGCCGACCGCGTGCATTGGCTGGCCCTGCTGCGCGCCCCGTGGTGCGGCCTGACCCTGGCCGATCTGCATGCGCTGGCCGGCGATGATCGCCAGCGCACGATCTGGCAGTTGATGCAGGATGAGTCGCGCCTGGCCCGCCTCTCGGCCGACGGCCAGAGGCGTTTGCACCCTGTGCGGGATGTGCTGCAACTCGTTTTCGCCCACCGCGACCGGCAGCACCCGCGCCGCTGGCTGGAAGCTGCCTGGCTGCTGCTCGGCGGCCCGCGTTGCCTGGATTCGCCGGCGGCGCTGGCCGATGTCGAGGCTTTTTTCACGTTGCTCGACCGTCTGGCGGCCACCGGCGCGCTCGATGCCGACACCCTGGCCGTCCGCGCCGGCGAACTGTTCGCCCCGGCCGACCCGCAGGGCGGCGCGGTGCAGATGATGACGGTGCACAAAGCCAAGGGCCTGGAATTCGACACCGTGATCGTCCCCGGCCTGCACCGCGAAACCGGCGGCAACGACAGCAGCCTGTTGCTGTGGGACGAGTTCGCCGGCCCGGACGGTCGTCAGCGCTTGCTGGTGGCGCCGATGAAAGCGCGCGGCGCACAGGCCAACGAGCCGACCGCCTACGACATGCTGCGCCGCCTGGAAAACGAACGGGCCGGCCACGAAACCGAGCGCCTGCTCTACGTCGCCGCCACCCGCGCCGTTCGCCGCCTGCATCTGATCGGCGTCGCCGTTGCCGACGAACGCAAGGAAGAGGGTCTCAAACCGCCGCCGGCCGGGAGTTTGCTCAAACTGCTGTGGCCGGGCGTCGCCCAGCCGGTTTTTGCCGCCGCGCTGGCCGAGCGCGCCCCGGCCGAGGCCGCTGTCGTACCGCTCGATTCAGCTACCTTCGCGCCGCCGCTGCTGCGTTTGGCGGCTCCCGACATCCCCTCCGAACTGCGCGCGCCGCCGCTTGCAGCGGGCAGCGGCGGCCCGCCGCGCGAATTCGATGCGGCGGCGACGGCAACGACACCGGAAGCAGCCCTCGGCACGCTGGTGCACCGGGCGCTGGAACTGATCGCCCGCGACGGGCTAACGGCCTGGCCAGTCAGCCGGATGGAGGCGCTGACGCCAGCCTGGCAACGCTGGCTGCAAGCGCAAGGATTAGCGCCGGCAACGGCGCAGACAGCCGCCGCCGAAGCCGTCGCCGCCGTCTGCCGCACCCTGGCCTCGCCGACCGGTCGCTGGCTGCTCGCCGCTCATGCCGATGCCGGGGCTGAACAAGCCTGGAGCAGCCTTGATGGCGACGGCAACGTGGCGCACCACGTCATCGACCGCTGCTTCATCGCCGATGATTGCCGCTGGATCGTCGACTACAAGACCGTCCACCTGTCCGCCGACCAACTGGCGGCCCGCGCAGAAGCATTCCGCCCGCAACTCGAACGCTACGCCGCCCTGTTCGCTGGAACCGGCCTGCCGCTGCGCCTGGCCATCTATTTCCCGCTACAGGATCGCCTGGTCGAACTGAGAGCCGGCCCCGGGAAACTGGGCAGAGGGCTAAGAGCTTATCCGTAATTAGTGTAATCTATTGACCTGAGCCGTACTGGTGCAGCGGCGTTGGATTGAGGCCATGGTGAAGAAGCGAGTTGATTCGTGGGTG
>Ga0209629_10004054_pt1 | contig 10738 bp, 6 predicted proteins | sample TergutCu122P5_FD_187286 | JGI IMG/M metagenome (GOLD analysis project Ga0209629, IMG submission 187286) | Cubitermes ugandensis P5 segment gut microbial communities from Kakamega Forest, Kenya - Cu122 P5 (SPAdes) (version 2) | ecosystem: Host-associated > Arthropoda: Insects > Digestive system >... | reverse complement strand
TGTGTGTGTGTGTCCACTGTTGCGTTTAATAATGTATCTGGAATATTTATAGATTTTAAAATATCAAATAAAATCTCTCTTCGTGTACTATCAAATGCTTTTTCATGATCTATACACAACTAGTGTGTTTCCATATTGTATTCCCTTCATTTTTCAATTAATAATTTGAGGCAAAATGTTGGATCCGTGTGTTAACATCCCTTTCAGAATCCATATTGTGTTTCTGTCATAAACTGTGCTGAGCATCTCTGCAGTTTAATATTTAGGATTTTAGAATATATCTCATAGCAGGTGTTAAAGAATACTAATTCCTCCAATTTTTCGGGTTTCTTCTGTCACCTTTCTGAAATATTGGGATTACATCGGCATTTCTCCTTTCAAAATACATCATAGGTCCCACTGAGACTTGAACTCATATCGCTGGATTCAGAGTCCAGAGTGCTAACCATTACATCTTGCATCTGTATTTCATGCAAAGAAGGCACAGTTATTTCAGCCATCACGTTATCTCTACAAGACTAGAATTAGAAGTACACTGTTGCAACAGTCAACAGTGAGAACTTGCTGAACATGCTTCTTATATGTCCAAAAGTTTCTGCAGGTGCATTCTTAGTGTGATATTGATAGAGATTCCTTTTCCTGCAGGTATCTGCCACACATGTGGGGAAAAGGTGACAGGAGCAGGGCAGGCTTGCCAGGCCATGGGCAACCTGTACCACACGAACTGCTTCATCTGCTGTTCATGTGGCCGAGCACTGCGTGGAAAGGCATTCTACAATGTCCATGGACGTGTTTACTGTGAGGAGGATTACCTGGTAAGAACAATGGAACGTCTGCTAGCCCTGCATTTTATGATGATTCAGTGTGACAAAGGGTAACATCCCCCTGACATTCAAAGGTCAGAGGGTGCTACATCAGGACGGTAGGCTACAGTCCCAATTTAGCATCCTCCAACTTCCACTGAAAGATGCACTCTGAGGACAGGACGCTGTTTTGTGAATAATATTGAACTAAAACACCACATGCATGAAGACCTCCAACACTTCAGCAAAGAGTTTTACCTGACTAGCATACATTGTCTCACTCAAAGATGGAAAAAGTGCACTGGTAATGAAGGGGGTTTGTGGTCAAATAATCTCAGCTTGGTAAAGGAGGTGTCCATGATATATTTAAATTTCATTGTAATTGTAAGTATAGTTTCTGAGAAAGAAAGAGGTAGCATTACTGTCTGTACAGACCTTCTGGTATATGTAGTGATGTCTTATTATAGACAACATTCAGTGTGTGGTACACCCCAAGCAGCAATGCAGCTCCTTGATCACATGCAGTTCTTGGTTCCTAGTACTCAACTACTCTTTTTCATTGAGATGCAGCAGTTGTGTACATTTTATGTGCAAATACACGGCTTTTGTTTGACACATGGCAGCTGTGTACAGTATCTATACTACTACATGGTTGCCACTTGAGATCCAGTACAAATTTACAATATGCTGTTTAAAACCTAGACTCTGTAAGAGTGTCTGTTTTAGTGTCCAGCAATATTGTTGTAATTGGTCAAAATTTGCAATTTGAGTGCTAGAGCTGATGACTTTTTCAGATCCAGTTTATTTTCTCATACCCGGCCACTACTTGAAACCTAGTTGCAGTTACAGTTCTTATGCTAATATTGACTGCTATGTCATTACCTGCATTCAGTCTAACGTGTAATGTGCCTGTGTAAGCTTGCATGGAATTTATTTTCTCTGTGTAATGTGTATTTGTTGTTTTGCAGTATTCAGGATTCCAGCAGACAGCTGAGAAGTGTGCAATTTGTGGTCATCTCATTATGGAAATGGTGAGTTCATGTTGAGTACATTTTTATACTTCACCAAATTAAATAGATGTGGCCTTGTTCCTTTGCTATGTTCAAACCGTTGTAGTTGTCAAGGCTCGAGAATGTATCTTGAATACTCTATCAGCAACAGATTCCAGTTTGGAAGTCTTTGAATTGTTATTTTATACTGCTCTCTCTCTCTCTTTTTTTTTTTTTTTTTTTTTAATTAGTTGGTATGGCAATCAAGAAAGTGACATTCTGCATACTGGACATCTGGGGTTCAATGAGGTGGTCACAAACAGTTTTAAAATATTTGATATTTTAAAAGGTTTGAAAAAAATCTTTAAAAACAGAACTATTTAGAAAACATTTACATACAATTAAAAGTTGTAATAAAATATTTGTGTGTATGAATTAAGAGCAGACTTAAGTCAGGGAATGCTTGCTGTCATTCCATGCAGAATCTTTATCTTCCACTTTGCTATCTAAAAATATAAAGATTAAGATATACAGAACTGTAATTTTGCCTTTTGTTTTGTATGGGTTTGAAACTTAGTCACTGATATTGAGGGAGGAACAAAGGCTGAGGGCATTGGAGAATAGGGTCCTGAGGGGAACATTTGGCCCTAAGAGGTGACAAGATAACAGGGGAGTGAAGAAAAGTACCTAATGAGGAGCTTACTGAACTGTATTCCTCAGCAGATATTTGGGTGATCAAATCAAGAATGAGATGGGCCAGGCATGTAGCACACATGGGGGCGAGGATATGTGCTTACTGGGGTTTGGTGGGGAAACCTGAGGGAAAAAGACCACTTGGAAGACCCAGGCATAGGTGGGAAGATAATATTAAAATGGTGCTTCAAGAAGAGGGATGGTGGCATGGAATGGATTGATCTGGTTCAGAATAGAGACAGGTGGCGGGCTCTTGTAAACACGGTTATGTACCTTCGGGTTCCATAAAATGTGGGGAGTTTCTCGACTACCTGAGAACCGGTTGGCTTCTTAAGAAGGACTCTGCTGTATGAAGTATATATATATATGTTTATGTTAATTAATTAATTAACCCTTTAAACACCGAGTTAAATCCCATTTGTAAGTCCCAGCTTGCCGAATTATTCTGCAGGATATTTAAATTTTGTGCATGATTTTCGAAAAACCTGAATATTTCGAGAACTAAGCGAGATAAATTTGTGAAACAAAAAGCATTTTGTGGGGAAGAAATCATACATTCTTCAGTGTGCCTACAAATGCTGTAATATCCTCATAGGGTAATGGAGAAGAATTGTTTCTGAAAAAAACTTGTAAATATCCATGTTCTTTTACTTATATCTTGGTCAAGGCTTCATCTGTTTTTACAGAGGACAGATGAAAAGATGTCTTATAAGTTGGTCTTTGTGTGGTAATCCTGAAGACAATTTCGGTCAACACAAAAAGCTGTGAAATGGAAGACCGTCGCTAAGGTGGGAGTGGCTCCTCGCGAAGGTGGGAGTGGCTCCTCTTCGTCCGACTATTGTGATGGGTAATATTTCTCCTCGCTGCTGTCCAAATCCATTACGATTTCTCGTATTTCATTTCTAGACAGCACATGAAACATTGCCTCGTTGCATTTTCAACAAAACTTCGGCACACGTCAAACAATAAAATCTCTACTAAATGAATTAGAACTTCTGAAGCTACTTGGTGGTATAATGCATAGATCAGGCATAATGTTCCCTTTCCCAATCTAAGAACAGTTAGTCAGCTGCCTGTTAGTAATACCCAAAAGTTTTATGACCCAGACATGCCAGTCCATTTACTAAATGGAAGACTAAACTAACTGCACAGTACATTTTCAAGACTTATGACACTTATGCATTCAGAGCTAATTAGGATCTCATTTGGTAGCTGACTAAGGGTTTACACACAAATATGACATAGGACTGCTTTCATGATACATTCAGTGTTGAGACATTGTGCAGTCAGAAAGAGAGCACTATCAGCTTTGCCAAACAAAAGTCATCCATAGTTGTCATTGGCGTTTCTGGTATTACTAGGAGAAGCCACTATAGTCATCACTAGTGTTTAAAGGGTTAATATGTATGTTTATATATTTACATATATGTTTACTATTTAATTAATTACTTACTTAATTTAAACATACCACACATGGACTTTCTGAACCCTCTGTATTTAATCATTGTGAGTGTTCAACAGATTCTGCAAGCAATGGGGAAGTCTTATCATCCAGGCTGTTTTCGTTGCTGTGTCTGCAATGAATGTTTAGATGGTGTTCCCTTCACTGTGGATGTTGACAACAAAATCTATTGTGTTAATGATTATCATAGGTAAGATGAGTAGCTCATTTACATGTACAAATAACTGTTGCACAGGTGGTGTTTGTAAGTTGGACATATTTTACCATTTTGATTTGTAAAGACATAAGAAATCTGACATTCGACAGTTAAAATGTCAAAATCTCTTGACATGTACATAACACACCACCATCCATTGGGCATGAACTATATCAACATTCAGAATGTTGGTAGTGTCCACCACAACACGAATGGAAACAAGATTAGTAAAAGCCTGAAGACTTTTATAAGAAGTAACTAACATGACTTATGTTGATTTGTGTTAATACTGCACTCATAAATGCTGTCAATTACTGACATATTTTTATGAATAAAATCACACTGATATTCAACATTTTTTGGAGCTAGGCCAGCCAGTGTTTAAATTGTGCTTGTATGTTTTAAATTAGCTCTGTGGTTAAAAATGTAGGTTGTATTTTGGAGGTAGCTGGTTTGAATGTTGTTTGGTTTTGACAGCATTCTATACAGCACGTGCCATTTTAGGTTCATTACACACTGCACGCCCTTCACGGCAGGACTTGTAAAGAAGGCTGATGTTCATGATTTCAGGCTTCTGCCACAAAGAAGATGAGAACTGCATTCTTCCGGATTATTATGCAGTAAGTAGTGGTAATTCCTTTCCAGCATCTGGGGACAGCCTGTCGGTCCCATGTTCATGGCTCCAGAAGTCAAGAATCCAAATTTTTTACCCTTAAAGATGGGACTGATATTTTGTTCAGGAATGTCGGTAAGAAATTACCACTGCTTGCTGCATAATAACCCGGAAGAATGCAGTTCTCAAGGCTAATATTGTTTGCCTGTTGCAGGATGTTTGCACCCAAGTGTGCGGCGTGTGGGAAGGGAATCACTCCAGTAGAGGTAACTAAACAGTGTTAAGTTTATGCAAGTATGGGCTTTCTCTTACTTCATTAAAATATAATCTGGCCTTTCTGTTACATCAGTAAAATGTTATCCTGCATGTATAAATTAAACTATTTAAAAATGCTTAACTTATATCTCTCCATTGTAATGGAATTCCAGAAATTAAATTTCATTTTAAGACTGCTTGTTGGGGCACCTGCAGTGCTGATTTGGCATGTCTTTCGTTTGTAATATAATATATATATGATTGTAGACAATGTTGTAACAACAGAATATGTATGTTATCTATTGCCAATATTTTGAATTTTTTTGTGGTTTCAGATCAACCAAGTTCCAAATTTGGAAACGTTACATTTTCCATATCCATGCATTAAGGGATATTTATAGTTATGTAGTAAACCAACAACTGCACACTGATATAATGTGCTTTATCGTATATTAGTATTCACCTACATGTTTCAGTCGCTTTTGCGACCATCATCAGCGTGCTTTACAAGAATATTGATAAAGTATAACAGTTGCCCAAATTACATAAGTAAAACCACTTACTGGTACATTGAATATATCAAGCGCTTCCTAGTCATAAAATGACAGATTATGTTGTTGTTAAAAATAAATAAAACTGATAAAATTGTGTTGCTGTTGTTTGTTAGTTGCCTGTAGTTGATATACACCCTGAAATAAAAACTATTTTGGACTCCTTAAGATAACTTGCATCCACTTTGATCCTATAAAGTCTGATTTTCATGTTTTGTGACTTTTGTATACTTGTACCATTTACTGGATACCATAATAAAATGTCTGATGACTTGGACCACATGTGTCAGAGAAATTTATATCTTTACCATTGATTGCCACATGTCATAAATAAGATGGAAATTTCATGGTTTGAATGTTTTTTTCTTCTTTTCATGTGAAGCTGCATTTTGTTTGTTGGTCTTGTTTATAGGTACTTCAGTTTTAGAACATCTTGCAGTATATTAAGCCTTCATGCATTCATTTGTTTCTGATGCATATTTTTCTATTCACTGACATGTTATGTCATTAACACATGACAGTTTCAGCTTAGTAATGTGCTTCAGCTTTTCTGCAGTAGTCAAAAGCACACACGCTTGTATCTGTGTATTTTTGCAGGGTACTGAAGAGACAGTTCGTGTAGTTTCCATGGACAAGGATTTCCACGTTGATTGCTATATATGTGAGGTAAGGGCGTAATCAGAAATCCATATAATTGTTACATTAATTAAACTCTGTGTGGCCAGTCATTTTCATATGGCAAGTAATAGAAGGTTACTGTGGGGAAGAGGAAGGGTCATTCTGGCCTCTGAAGGTAAAAACAGTACTGAATCAAGGAATGGCCTAGTTTGGAACATGTTTAACTATATTGTGTGGTAGTATCCTGACCAGTCCACAGTGGTTTTTAACTTGTGCATAATTGTTTTCAATAACAGAGAAAAAATTCTACACATATGCCTCTTCCATTTTTATTGACTCTGTAGAATATAGTTTCAACTTTGTTGCCTGCAGACAGATTCAATGTAGTAAAAAAGTGCAGTCAGATTATTCTGAATGGATTTATCTTATTTTCGTACATATTGGCTGTCTTGTTCATTTATTTTGAACAAAACTATTTTTATGAGAGCCCACATATGTGTTCAGTTCACGTTCTTTGTGTAAATGTGCATAATTATTTACACATATCCTGTAAGCACAGGTGTCTCTTGCAGGACTGTGGGATGCAACTGACAGATGAGCCAGACAAACGCTGTTACCCCTTGGATGGACGTCTGATGTGCCGTGCCTGTCACATCCAGCGCCTCAGCCACCATCCCCGCCAGTTGCAGGTACAGTGACCGTATTTGATACCACAGTCCTTTGTTTACTTTTGACTTCCCCTGCAGACAGATTGATTTTGCTTAGTGAAATCGTATAGCTATTAAGTCCTATGTGCAAATTTTGACAGTGAAAAATTTGTGAATATGGGGTACAGAAAGTCTCCATGACAGTTCAACAGTAGGTCTTGTTTGCTGTTTACATTATTGTCATCACCACCACCACCTCACCAATGAGACAGTTGACTTATGCTGTTGGTGCTCAGACCTCACAAATCATTTCTTCACCCATGCTAGACAAACATCATCCAGGAAGGTTGAAGAGATCTTAATTGAAGACATCTGAAAAAAAGTAACTTCTCTAACACACTGACTTCAATGAGGCAATATGCAGCAAAGAGTTAATGAATTGTTTATACATAAGTGTGTGGTAACATATGCTTATGTATTTTAAGCCTTTAAGTGGTAGTGGGAGCAATAGTTCAAAGTAATCAAGGATTTTCAGTGCCTCCTCTCCTTCTCTTAGATTTCAGTCCCATTCCATATCTGTGTTGCCTTTCTTCTTTTTATTCTTCCGACATCCTATTCATTGTCACATTCTGACTGCTCTAGATATAATTCCCAGCAAACTCCAGTTGGTTCACATTTGTAATATCCTTCAATTCCATTGCTTATCTAGCTGCCACCTTCCTAGAAGTTTCCACACTCAAATTCTGTAAATATTTCTTGCTTCCCACATTTAAGCTCTGTAGTTTCAAAAGTCCCTCATTACATAATATACTCCATTTCCTGTGTTCTCTTTCTCTTAACACATGCCTGTTTTTTTAGCCCTTTGTGTCACAATGATTTCACTTAAATGTTGTAAGAGAAAAATTACCTGTTTTCTGAATAAGTAAAGTTTCATTTAGGCATGCAACTGAGAGTTAAAAGAAACCATTTGTGTTGCAGGGTGTACCAGCCAGCTATCAGTACCTGGGTTAAGGGGCAGCCCATAACCAGTTTGCCATGTAAATATATTTAAGAGAATGTGATAATATTCCGTGCAGAAGCTTTTAATTTTGCCAATGAAGAAGAAAATACATAGATGGATTGTATGGCAATTAAAGTAATAGGGGAAAGAAGCAATCATATTCTAGCCAGTGGGCATGGCGAATGTTCTGCTGTTCATCCTCTACTGCAGACACTGTAGATACTCTTACAAGAACTGGCTGGATGGTGGGGGGTCAGAATTTCACTCCTGTGTTGAGTGAAATGAATTTCAAATGTTCTTGTACCTAAGATTGACTCCACAATTAATGTTGTATGGCTTTCTGGCTGTAGAGTAGTTCCACACACAAATCATTTCATTTTTACTGTTTGGGAAATGCAACCACCTCATGGTACTGAATCTCATTACCAAGTGACAGTTGTACTTTCCTATACATCTGCCCCCTGTATGCTTTCATGGCATGAACAGGGGCTTTACCTTTACCTTTTTTAGTTTCTTCCAGTAACAGTCTTTTAGATAACTCTTCAAAGGATATCCTATTTTGGAACCCAATCACGTCACATGTATGTTCATATCATCAAAGGGATAAGCAAGAAAATATGTAGCCCTGTTTTAAGTTACTATTCCAGCTGTTTCATGGCGAGTTTATCACAATACAAGGAGAATATCCTGGGCCTCCTGAATATGAAACCACCCTTTGGACAGTGCCCCCATGCTGCATTAAGTTTTGGGTAACTATATTTTCTCTGTTTCTTAACCCTTTGATGACTGGTATTTACCTAAGTTGTATACTCATATAAAACTTCAGTTCCTACCTCTCAGAGAACACAGTCCGTGTCCATTAGAAAGGCCAGTCAGTAAAAGACTCTTATGGAAGTAATTGCTGTTTATTGTCAGAATCATACAAAATGCATAAATACACTATATGATACAGTGCACTGTTTTTAATGTTACAGCAAGTGGTTCATGTACAGGATGATTGGACAGTAAATACATAGTGGTCACATTCCTCATAAAATTATAATGTATAACTTAAAATGGGGCAAGAATCTAGGCAATATAGCATTTTGCTTAGGAGAAACAGCCATTTAACATTATATATTTACTTTCCAATCATGGTTAAGACTGTTTTCCTGTCCATGGATTGGGATGCTAAGGACCAACATGACCTCTGCAAAGTCCTGATTTCCATGTGATTTCCTTTTGTGGGGTTGGACCAAAGAGGAAGTCTGCAGATCAAAACCAAGAATATTTTATGAACTGGAACAACAAATTTGAGACACTTGTAGTGCTGTTCCTCAAGATGTCTTATGGAAAATGATTGAGTCTGTGTATTCCAAGTTGCATAAGTGTGTACAATATTCTGGGACCGACACTGAAATATGACACTAAATGGTAGTGTATAGGCTTTAAAATGGTGCGAGGATTGTAGAAATATAGCATTTAATTTAGGAGATATAGCAATTTAACATTATGTATTTACTTAACAATCACCCTTAGTTACCACTAGGTTTTAAAGGCTTAAAATAAAGATAATGTTCCTAGATTGAATAAAAAGTACCAGTTGAGCGAAGAATAATTTTCGTTATTGTTCTCCTGCTCTTAAAAGACAGTGACTATAACAGCAGAGGTGAACTGTAAATTGTGGTAAGTAAACTAGCCCATTACTCTCACAAACACTTGTACTGAGAAACAGAAGCATGGAAATTCCTTTTCTATGTTAGATACTGTAGGCCAATAGAAACACATTCACAGCTATGTACAATAGCTCCTTTCTCTTGGACCCCACTGATATCCTGTTTCTTCTCACATTTTATGCATTGCTTATTTTATTTATGACAGAAATCTCAGGTACATAGTGCTTAAGGGTCAATATATGTGGAACCTAATATTATAAGTTGCCCATTTCTTAATGATACATAAATTGTGAAATATTAGAACAGACAACCATGTACTATTGTCAACTCAAGTTGCTTATTACCTACAAGGCAGAATAACCTGTGTGTGTCTTACATGTTCTCCACATTGAAAAATGTTCCAGACAAAAGTTACAGGAATTAATAAGCTCAGATTTTTTGTTCATTTAGTATACTTGAGAGATTATGAACACAAAGAATCTAAATTAAAATGTCACATGCATTTACTCTATACGAGAATACTGTAAAAATACAGGCATTGTAAAATGCAATGAATAGCTGGAAATTTGATGAACCAACCCGAACATGTGCAAGGGTCTGTTAGTTTTTATTCAAGATGATCCTGGAGCAAGTACACTTTGGAACAGGAATAAGTTTAGCTGTTTTTATTAATGATGAAATTGCTACACATTGCTTTGGTATGGAGCCATGATTGACTGAGATATTAATTCAGGACAAGTAAAGTTCTCATTCCTGTATACCATGAGGGCAAAACATGACAGCAAAAACATGTCTCAAGTGTTAAACATGATGTGGTTGTATCTGTTAGTAGTGAATTACTGCATTGACTGACTTGTGTGTATAAACTATTCAACAATTTATTTTACTTCTGATACAGCAGGTGGGTTAAATGACACATTTATTGATCACTGAAACTGAACTTAACCTGGTTACAGCACCGGACTTGTACCAGAATAAATAACTTTAGAACTATCTCAGAGTTAACGTGAAGTATGGATATCCAGGTTACAGTGTGCAAATTATAGGTAGAAAAATGTGGGAATATCTCCTCATCTTGACCTAACATACATTGTTGTAAATTAAAAAAAAAAAACCTGCTTTCCCATTAAGCAATAATGTCTCAAGTTTGTTCTGCCCCATTAGAAAAAAAAAATCTGTGAAGTCTGTACTCAAAACTCTTGTGACAGTGAACTGAAACTTCTCATTCCTGGAACACCCCCCCCCCCCCCCCCCCC
>Ga0209629_10004053_pt1 | contig 10738 bp, 6 predicted proteins | sample TergutCu122P5_FD_187286 | JGI IMG/M metagenome (GOLD analysis project Ga0209629, IMG submission 187286) | Cubitermes ugandensis P5 segment gut microbial communities from Kakamega Forest, Kenya - Cu122 P5 (SPAdes) (version 2) | ecosystem: Host-associated > Arthropoda: Insects > Digestive system >... | reverse complement strand
AGACTGTAAGTGCCAGTTGTGGGAAAATTGACAGCTTCCTTGCCCACCTGCGCATTAAAGTCGCCAAGAACAATTTTAATATCATTTCTTGGGCTTATGTCATACGCTCTTTCTAGGGCATCAAAACAGCCATCCGTTTCTTCATCAGATATCTCTGTAGGCACATGGCTATTAACTACAATGGAATTAATAAATTTTCCCCTCATTCTTAAAGTGCAAATTCTAGGGGTAGTAGGTTTGAAATCTATAATTAGATGTTTGATTCTTTTAGAAACTAGAAACCCAGTACCCAATATATGATATTTGTTGTCACAACTATAGAAGAGGGTGCAGTCTCGTTTTTCCAGGATGCCACTGCCAGTCCAGCGTATCACTTGGAGGGCTACTGTATATGCTTTACAAGGTGGTATCCAAAATTTTCCAGACTGACGCTGTAAAAATGGTAAAACTCACTATAAGGCCTATTGGCCGTCGTCATCCTCAAAGTAGTTCCCTCCTGCATGTAGACCCCGGCCCCATGATCTCCTCCATTTTTGGAACGCTTCCTGGAAGTCCTTTTCTATCAGAGTGTCAAGTACTCTCTGCGATTCAGTTTGTATCTCCTCAATGGTATCAAACCGGCGTCCTTTCAGCTTCAGTTTCATTTTTGGAAATAGGAAGAAGTCACAGGGTGCCAAATCAGGGGAGTACAGTGTGTGGGGGATGACAGCCATTTTGTTTTTCAGTTCAGTTCAGTTCAGTGCAGACATAGATGTGCTGCTGCTTCTGGTCAGCTGTCAGGATCCTGGGCACAAATTTGGCTGCAACACGGTGCATGCCCAATTCTTCCGTCAGAACCCATTGGCATGTCCCATAACCGATTCCCACCTCCTTAGCAATGTCATGAACGGTCTGACTTCGATCCTGACAGTTGAGCTCTTGAATTTGTGCAACAGTTTTGGGAGTTATGCAGCTTGTGGGTCTCCTTGTGTGTTCGTCATTGTCAACTGATGTGCAGCTGGTCATGAACCGGGTATGCCATTCAAACGCCTGTGCATGACTCAAGGTTTGGTCTCCGAAGGCTTGTTGAATCATTGTGAGGGTCTCCGCAGCACTTTTCCCAAGATTTGCACAAAATTTGATGCACACTCTCTGTTCCTTTCTCTGATCCATCGTGAAAATCGCCACAGGTCACGTACGCGACTCTAAATAAACGCATGTGAAAAATGCCCACGTCCACCCAGCTACGTGCAACTTGGCACACTGACTCACTAGACATGGTAGTCCTACCATCTACCGGTGCTTCGCACTACCACAGCTGCTGTATAGATGGCTGCACCAGTCCAGAAAATTGTGGATACCATCTTGCGTAAGCGCTACGCTAATTTAGTAGGATCTTTAACGTTCCTGCTGTATACAATGAACAAATGTTCCAGGTGCCAATGTTTAATTCTGATTTGTTCTGTGTTCTTAGCTGCAGACCTGTGTGTATTGCTTCATGTCAATGCCAAAGTATCCGTCCAACTTCATTTCCTTGAGGTTTAGTAATAATATTTTTTTTGCGGTGTGGGGTTGTTAGCCTCATGCCCGACCCCCAAACTGGAGGGCCAGGGTATCCCTTTTTTCCTGGGTCATCACCCTTGACCTGTCTGGCATGGGAGGCCCTACCTGTAGATAAGCTATCGCCAGCATATCTCTCGGGATCATATGACTACACAAAACCACCACTACGTCAAAGTAGGGATACTTTCGGGGGCTTTTCTGTTAATGGCAAATCTAAAAAATGAAAGTGTGTTTGCTTCTTTGTGTTGAAAAGAAACTTTTTTAATGCATGCAATTAATGGAAATGCTGTAAACCTTAAAGAAAACCTTAAAAATGCTGTAGTGTTTTTGGAATTTTTGATTACCATCGTTATTTTTCCATACATTAATACTGTGGTTCAGAATTCATTGGCAGAAATTTGCACTATGTTAACTTGCATGATGTCAGCCAAGTGCACTGCGTTTAATGACGATGATTCAGATCCCCCCCCCAGAATGTCAGATTTGTTGATTGAGTGTCCCGATTGAGTAATGTAGTTATAGTCTTTCGTTACTGTTGCGCCATGTTCATGTTGCCATGAATCAGGTCATCATGAATGCTGATGCTACACCCTGAGCAAGCTGTGATGTACCTTCAGTAGGCAACTATAATGGAAGTAAATCTTGTAGGGCACGGTTTCTCACACTGTAGTATGTTTACCACTACTAGCATTTCAGCCATTTTTTACAGGTATGTGGCCTTTAAAAAAACATAGAAATATAACAAGAAGGCAGTGTATGTGTAAATGTAACATTAAGGTGAATTTGTGTGACCATTTTTGCAGTGGAAAAGCAATAAGTATTGGTCTGCGTATTCTGAGTGTGTGTTTGTAGCTGGAGATATGCAGCATGCAATGGATGTGCACCAATTTGTCTACTGTGCCCTGTCTTGCTTCACAATATTTTTCCACATCAGCCAATGAATGGCATGGTTTTCAAGGGAAAAAAAATTGATCATAATTTTTTTTGTTTTCTCCAAAACTCTTGTCTGAAACATTTCTTATATTAAGAAGAACTGAGCAAGTTATGATCATAAACATACCGTTGACTTCATGTAAATTACCTGGTTTTCTTGTCAGATTTTAATTAACCTTGAATTTTCTTGATAGATTTTCAAGAACTACTCTAATATCAAATTTTGTGAAAATCCATCCAGTGGGAGACAAGTTGTTCCATGCAGATGGACAGACAGACAGACAGACAGACATGACAAGGCTAATAGTCACTTTTTTACAATTTGTGAATGTGCCTAAGAAAGGATTAAAATTTTAAAAGATAAAACATCAGCACATAAATTTGCTGACGTTCACCATTGCTGGCAACATTAATAACTGATCCCCCCACTTGCAGTCTCAGCCAGTTTTTCCAATTTCACCTTTTTTGTTTAAGTACAATATAAGTGTAAGTATACACTGAAATTATTAGATTTCACTGATGAGTACCCCAGAAAAAAAATTTGAGAACCCCTATTCAAGGGTTTTGTTGTGGCCTCTGTTTTGCAGTGGGACAGCTTTGTTTCTGGATTCAAACTTAGATATTGACACAGAACAATACTAGTAATTACAATGGAATCAATGTAATTCACACGAAACAGCACTAAGTAACCAACTGTCAAACTCCACGGAACATAATTCAGCTTGGGAAGCTAATTGCTTCTCTGCTAATCATTAATCACTATATTTTATGGAACCTAAATGTCTCATGACCATGTTCATTAGCCTGTTGTGTCCGTTTTCTGAGCCAGACATATCAAACCCATGGCCTTCCATCATGTTTCTTTAAGATCTAAATCAGTATTACCCACTATCTATGTTTAGTTCTTCAGAGTGGTCACTTTCCTTTAGGTTCCCTCCCAAAACCCTGTTTACATTACTCTTTTTCCCCTATACATCCCATACATCCCACCCTTTTTATCCTCCTTGGTTTGATCAGCCTATTAGTATTTAAGGGTGAATGCAAATCATGAACTTCCTCATTTTGATTACTGTACAAATATATAGGGGTGAGTGCAAATCATGAAGTTTATATGTGTTTATTTTTCTCCATTCTTCTGTTTGTTTTATCTTATACCCAAATATATTTCTAAGTACCTGTTCTCGATCTCCCATTACATATATTCTTCCCTTAATGTAAGAGACCAAGTTTCACACCCACATACAGCAATGGGTAGAGTTACAGTGTTGTGTGTTGTGTTTTTAGATAGTGAACAGGAAGACATACAGAGGTTTATAAATGTGACATGAATGTCTTGCCCTCCGGTCACCTCAAGGAAATTTGTTTCATTTATTGCAGATGTTTATGTGGGTGCATAGGCATGCTTGTGTCCACTGTATGAGCGTGAATCTGGGAGGGATAACTATGTTAACTTGAAAGTTGGGGGCTTTTTAAGGGATGAACATTTGATTCTTTCATTAAAAATCTTTTTGTGGTTGCTTTGGCATGCATTTTTCCACTTGATTTATGAATGTAGATGTACAGTCTAGGACTGAAAACTTGAAACTTGCAGGGTTTTAAAGAAATGTGAATGGCATGGTTTTGGATTTCTGTTTGGAGAGGCACCATGGGTCAGCGATTACTACTGTCTGTTGAAAAGCATGTCATTTCTGTGGCTAAAGAAGTCTCTTTTCAGCTGTTGTAGTGGCCGTGTATTTGGGACTAGTGCTTTTTATTGACTCACTATATATTCAGAGAGTTTGTCCACCAAACCCGAGCTTCTGTTTTTTTTCCCTCTTATTTACCCCACTTCTTCACACCGCAAGATTCAAATTATAGGTCCCAAACTATATAAGGCATCATTGCACTGCCATTTGTAATTTTTCTTTGGTAACATTAACAAGGACTGTGGGTGACATACAGTTGATGAAACGTGGGTTTTGCATTTGTTTTATGAATATAATCTCCATGTTTCAAGTTTATGATGCATTCGTTCGTCTGTATAGTCATAGTCAGCAGCACTATGATTTCCATTTGAGGAACTGTTTCTTTCATTTTGATGTCTTTATCAGCTAGTCTTGCCACTTGTTATTCCCTATGGTCTTGTTCCACTTGGTGTGTGGTGTATTATTAATGTGGGACGCTTGTCTTTCTTTATTGTATTGACTTGAAGATCCATTTCCTTCTGTATTCCACAATGCTGGTCAGTGTACTGCAGCAATGTGAACAGTATATACATATTAAGTACCTTGACACACCAAGGAGCTGGAAACAATTGATATAGATTTGATTTTTTACTCCAGTGCAGAAAATTCTGTACCTTGTAAACCCCAGCTTATTGTAAACATCAGCAGTTAGGTATGAAAAATTTTCTGTACTAGAATCATTCGAACATTTTGTAACAAACAGTACTGAAGCTATAATGAAGGCACAGACGAACTGACATGCAAGACTACAATTAACAATGTTGCTGCAGTTTCTTAGGGTATGTGAACATATCCAGGGCTGGTCTGAGACATGTCAGTACCGTGGGCAGGTTCATAATGTGGTACCCTGGACAGGTTAATAATTTGACGCCCCTTCTGATAAACTTTTTCATCCAAGGTTTGGGCTGGCAAACTCTTTTAAGAGCTTGTTCCCAAATTGCAGATAATGATTGGAGTACAGTCTTTCACATTTGGAAACATAGTTTATTAGCACCATATTTGCAATTATTCCAATGACATTTGTGGTCCTATATAGGTTGATGCCCCAGTCAGCTGCCTAAGTCCAGTCCTGAACACAGTATTTGATATGTTCTAATTAGTCTGATCTGTAGATCTAGGTTATGCAGTGGTCAAGAAATGCCATTTATGGTTCATTTTATCTGTCATATTCTGTGTTCCTTAATTGGTTCTTTCCCATTTTTCTTATGCGTCTACTCACATGAGAGGGAACTGGGAGCTTAATATGATTTTGTGACAGTATTTTGGACATGCTGAGCCTAGTGATTGTGTATTTTAGCTGTACACACAAGACACACATACAATTCAAGTGAGCCAACAATGTAGGAAGCAGTCACATCTGATTAATTCGTATTTTGTTAATGAATGTTGTGATGTTTTTATGGTCGGTTCTGCACTTACTAGAGTGACAGCACCTTGAAGTGTTATAATTAAAAGTTACATTCCATGTTTAAGAAATAATTAGTTTGTGACCTTACAAGGCATTATTGACATGTAATTGTCATTTTCAAATCCTACATGTCTTTGTGACTTTAATTTTGTGTGAAAGTGAGTTATTAATATCTTGGGACACTCCTGTCTTATGTTTTCATGTGCAGTGATACATAATAATTATGTGGCCCCAGCAGCTGTTACTAAAATTTTGAGATGAAGTTTGATTGAAAAAAATAGACAGTTGTAAATAAAGAAATATGTAACTTAATAAATACATTCGTACTATTTGTTGTGCATGTATTCGTGCCTGTTATCCTTCATAATGTATTCTGATGATGGTACATTGTTAACCAGGGTAGTGTGGTCATTATAATGACTTGGTGGAGAACTGGATGGGTGATGAATCATGGGTTTGATTTCTGAGAGGGTCAAGAGTCTGTTTTGTCTTGAAAGCATCTAGACCACCTCTGGGGCTGATGACTCACTGCCATCTAGTGCAGTGGTTAAGAATGTGTGGAACTGTATCTCTTTTTCCCCATATGCCTTCTATGCATGCACAGGGACAGCTATACCTTTACCATTATGACAGTGTACCATTTTGGCATTGAAGGATGCAAGAAATCAGGTGCAGGCCGCTCGTTGAGTCAGCCAAGTTCCTTGTTACAAATTAGCTGACAGGACATGACCAGCAGTATGGATCATATAAGCTAATGACCATATATATAAGAAGTGCAATTTTGAAGTATGTATCATTTGTTGGTGTTGTTGATGTGTAATTACATATAAGATTCTTTGTCGAAATATGAATTGCAAAATGTGATTACATATATGACCCAGCATTCAGGTATAAACTGCTAGGTATGGATTCAATGTGTGTGTCCATGTTGGAAGTTAGAAGTTGTGATAGATAGGATAGTATTTTTGTGAAATTAGAACATGTATTCAGTCAGCATGTAAGTGCAAAACAAACAAATTGTAACAAAGTTGAATTCCAAAGTATGGGGACAGAGTGGAAATTGGAATAGAGGTTTCAATCATAACTACTTCCGCTAATGGTGTTTTAGTAGCACAGTTTGTCATGTAAAATTGAATTGTTGAAAATAGTGCCAGCTGTTCATGAGTATACTTGAACTTTTCTTGGTGGGAAGGCACTGAAATTGATCATGTCTTGATAGAGGAAAAAATACTGCATTTAAGTCTTCTTGATGCTGGATCTTTTATAGGAGCTGACTATGATACTGACTGCAGTCTCGTGGTTGCAAAACTTGTGAGAGGACTGTCAGTAAGTGAATAAGCAACGCATAAATTTGATGTGGAGCAAAACAATATGAAAATTAAACATCAGTATCCATTTATAATCTCAAATTGGTTTGCAGTTTTGGAAAACATGGATGCTGATGTGCACATAATAGGCATTCTGAAGATACTAAAGAGAATGTGGGCCTAGGTAATTAAAGCCAGCATAAACCGTGGTTTGACATGGAGTGCTGAGAATTATTAGGTCAGTGGAGTGAGGCAAAATTGCAGTGGTTGCAGGATCCAGGTGAAGGCATTGAGATTATATGAACATTACAAGACTTGAAACTGGTAGACCTTCCAGAAACAAAAAAGTAATGTTTGAAGTACAAAATTAATTAGTTTAAAACGGTAATTATCAAAGTCTTTTATTTCACGAATGGATGCACTATATATTTGTTTAGTAGTACTTTAAAATATACACTAAAATTGCTCCTTTACATGTTTCGGTTTAACGACCATCCTCAGGGAGCGCTGATCTTAGCTAAAGTCATAATCAATAAAACAGTCAGTTAAAATATGTCGTCGTGGACCGTTCAGAGATGTGGCTGCATATTATGTCAAGTCTTTGGTAGTATGTGTATGGTGCACTGTGCAGAGTGAGAATCTGTACAGTGCACTGTACACATACTACCAAGGACTTGACATAATATCCAGCCACATCTCCGAACGGTCCACAGCGACGTATTTTAACCAATTGCTTTAATGATTATGACTTTAACTAAGATCAATAAGACGCTCCCTGAGGATGGTTGTTAAACCGAAACATGTAAAGGATCAATTTTAGTGTGTATTTTAATGTACTACTAAACAAATATAGTGCATCCGTTGGTGAAATAAAAAGACTTTGATAATATCAAGATGCATGGTACAACTATGAAAACATGAAAATTAAAGAACAAAAATAATAGGCACTTGCATTGCACCTGAATGTAACTGCTGTGAACTGGATCTAAGTAAAGTATCAGAATTGTCATTTTGCAGGACATGTTATTTGCTGAATAAGTAGGAAATTACTTTTGACAGCTGTTGAGTGTATTTGGGCTTAATGTTGTTAGGTAGACTGCAGTGCATACAGCAGGTGTTTTGTAGGTGAGATTGCACTGAGAAGCTGAAAATGTATAAATCACTATGTACTGATAGCATTTCAGCAGAAACGATCCAAGCAGGAGGTGCAACTTTATTGTCTGTCATTACACAGAGTAATCTCCATTTGGAGTAATGGAATAAGTAATTGGCACAGCAGTGGAAGGAACGCATTATTGTAATACCTTAGAGTGATAACATTGACTATAGTTAATTATCAAGGGATTTGAGTATTATCACTGTCAACTACGTACAGCGTTTTATCGGACATTATTCTCTAAAAGTTGGTGAAATTATTTGGATCCATCATGCAGGATAGCAGTGTAATCAGTTTCTAATTAGACACTGGAGAAAAAATGGGACGGTACTCACCTATTTGTGGACTTGGAGAATGCCTATGAATAAGTTAAGAAACAAGCGTTGTACAATTCTGCCATCACATTTTGTATACCCATGAATCTAGTTTGGCTAATAAAAGTATGTAAGTAAATGTGTATAGCTAAACATTTGTCTTTGTGTATTTCCTGTTCAGAATGTTCTGAAACAAGGAGATACCTGATCACCATAGCTTTCAGCCTGGCTTTTGAGTATGCTGTTTGGAAGGTTAAAGGAAACCATGAATTGGAATTGAGTGAGGGTAACATCTGGTCTGGCTGTTGTGAATTCTTCAGGCAGAAACATAAACTGTCATAAACATACAGGCTGTGTTAATATGTTAGTAAGGCAGTTGGATAAATGTGCCATAGCACAGGCAGTTGGTTGCTGGCTCCCATTACATGCAACCAATTTCAGTACCAGGGCAATTTATAGAAGATTAATGGTGTGCAAAGTGGCACATTGTATAGATCTTCCTTCTGAGAACATTGCCAGATATATACTAATACTGTGCAAGTTTCTGTCCCAGCACAGAAGCCTAGGATTGATCCTAGGTCATTAAATGGAATTTTTGATGGAAAAAAGTGGCACTCTGACAGGATTTTTCCTGAGTACAGTGTTTGCGGGTTGTTATTATTTCACCAGGGTCCCACTCTTGTATTTCATTATCTACCTTGGACACTGTAAGCTTAACTATTGACAGAATAATTTAACAAAACACTGAAAATAAAAGATGTCCCATACTGGAAAAACAGGCCCATTTTTTCTGCAGTACCAGGGAGTGAGTCTCACCTCACCTCAACAAAAAAGATATTTAGGTTTGTCTAGAAGTGAACTCTGGGAATACTTAAAACACGTTAATGTCTCTTGATCATAATGTTCAGTTGTATTCTGTAGAAAGCTAGTAAACCCTCCAAGAGTGCTGTAAATTATAAATATTTTGAGAGGACAGTAACAAGCCGGATCTATGTTTGTGAAAAAAATACAAGCATTTTTAGGTAATGTGTGCTACCATTCAGTTTGGAATCTCTCATTGATAACTGCTGTTAAATAGGATAAAAATCAAAATATGCAAGCACACATTGACATTCTCACAGCAGTGTTATTAAAGATACAGATGTTCTGGGATGCGCCATACCAGCTGGTAAATAGTTGCTACTGTTGCAAAGGAGCATAGTTTAACTACCAGTTTGCATGGTGTAAGATCCCAGAAGACTTGAATCTTCAGTTTTGCCTGTTGTTTTGTGTACTTTTGAATCTTAAGTCTTTAACATGGAGGGAAGATCGTGAATTAAGGGTGTTCAGGAAGCAGCTGTTGAGGAGAATTCTGATACCTAATAGGTTAGATGTAACAGAGGGATGAAGAGCTTTATAATCTGATTTCATTTGGAAGTGTTCTGATAAATGAATTTAGGATGGGCCAGTAAGATGAGGGAAGAAACATCTTGGAAAAGAGGCATAGAGGGAGGAACATTTAAAGAATGAATATTGAAAACTAATAGATTAGGTGCTGTAGATTGGATTCATTTGGCTGATGATGGGGATCAGTTTTTGTCCCTTCTGAATGTTGATTATGGCTTCAGACTCCTTAATATTTTGTGACTTTCTTCAACAAGTAACAGCTATTATCGGTATGTTTTTTGTACTTTGCATTGTGATACAGTTATGTAATGTAAACCAACAAAATGCACACTTGTTTAATTTAATGTTTTAATTTAGTTCTTTGTGTCTTCTACATGTTTCGAACATCATGTGTTCATCAACAAGAAGATCATTTGTACGTGCAGTTTTTTATGGTATGTTTTTCATGCTGAAATTACAGTAAAAGCCTTGTATTGTAATCAGAATGAAAAACATACCATAAAAAACGTCATGTGCAAATGGTCTTCCTTACGATGAACACATGACGTGTGAAACATACAGAAGTCATGAAGAACTGAATTAAAAATATTAAATTAAAAAGTGTGCATTTTGTTGGTTTACACTACATAGCTATTATTTTCTTGAGAAGGACTTTTCTCAATAGAGTTGTTTGGTAGAATCAAGTTTCTATGAGTTTGTTGCATATGTCTTTTTGTCCTCTATTGAAATAAATATTGAAAATATATGTTTCATGAGGTTCTAGGTATGAGTTTTATCCCAATTATCCTGCCTGAGGTTGCTGGTAGTTTGCTGGGCTAGTAAGATAATCAGATCTTGAGCACTTTTTGTACGAGGGTTGGAACTTTAATAGTGGCAACTATTTATTTACAACTGATACAAAATAGATACATGTTTCGAAGTTTTACTGTCCTTCACTGTAGTCACCAGCATTGTGTACAACCCGTTGC
>Ga0209629_10004051_pt1 | contig 10738 bp, 15 predicted proteins | sample TergutCu122P5_FD_187286 | JGI IMG/M metagenome (GOLD analysis project Ga0209629, IMG submission 187286) | Cubitermes ugandensis P5 segment gut microbial communities from Kakamega Forest, Kenya - Cu122 P5 (SPAdes) (version 2) | ecosystem: Host-associated > Arthropoda: Insects > Digestive system... | reverse complement strand
AGGTCTTTCCGCTGGCGATAGCCGCGGTGGTCGTCATCGGGGCGCTCATCTTCACCTCAGCGAGCGCGCGCGACATCTTCCGCCTGACGATCGCGCGCATCTGGCAGCTGTTGGGGCTCTGAGTAGCTCAGTCTTACAGAGGCGCCACATCGTCTCAGCGACAGTAGTAGTCTTCTTGACTATTGCAGGGTTCCTAAGTAGCATTACAGATAGGTGTTCGTGTCTGATCTGCTCAGATACGACTTTCTATTGAGGAGAGGAGAGGTGAGGATCATGCCAGGTATCGGTGTAAACGCAGATGTACTTCGATCACGTTCACAAGAGGTTAAAGGGGATTCTTCTGATCTAGGAGACCTTACTGCTCGCATCACCAACAGGATAAACGCTCTTGAATCTGACTGGCAGGGAGCCGCAGCACAGAGCTTTATCCAGCAATGGGCAGATATCAAACCTTCCTTTGATAAAGCGCAGCAGCTTCTCAACGACATCGGAACTCAGCTTAGTCAGGCTGCGGCGAGCTTTGAGGAGTTTGACTCCAGCATGGCTGGCAAGTTCGGCGCGTAATGTAACTTTTTGCTTGATCTGAATGCAGTTTACCATTTAATCAGGATCTCGATGCTTAGCAAAATATAAGCTGACCAATTATGATAGTGGAGCAATCAAATGCCTTTAAGACCACAGTATCCCAATGCGACTTCAAGAAGAAATCACTACAGTGATCTTGTTGCCTCACTTGAAGCGAATAGAAGAACTATCGAAAACAGCATCAACAACGCTGCAATGGTTGATTTAGCTTCGTTTGATCCTCAAAGCGTAGATGGTGAATACTATAACCGGTATCTGACGAAATGTGATGATTGGAACAAACTGCACAGACGAACGATAAGCGCGTTTGAGACGTTTCTAGCAAATCTTGAAACATGCATAACAGCCGCTCGCAATCAAGAGATGCTTTGGGGTGGGCGGATAGGGATGATGGAGGAAGACAACTAGCATGATTGGCGTCATTGAAGTCAAAGATTCCATTACCGACACAGTCGCTGCTTTTCCAGACACTCTAAGCGGACTTGATGAGGTAGAAACAGCACTGACTTCGTTAGATGATATGCTCACGCAAAAACTTTGGACAGGCGAGGCAAAGGATAAGTGTGTCCAAATTCAAGGTTTGCTGAAAAAATATGAAAAGGATATTCGGGGCCTTGTTGAGCAAATGCAATCGGATACCCGCACTCTACAAAACCATATGCATAGTTTTCCATCAGATTCTGATAGTCTGAGAAGTATCAACTCAATTTAGGTGCAGTGGAAAGAGCTATGAACATCAAAGAGATATATGTATTGAATCGGGCTCTTGATGGCGAAGATATCGTATTTATCCCCTCTTTCAGGGGTATCGGTCTCTCCGAGATTATGGTCGATGCGGTAAAAGACGGCATGATTGAAAGAGGTCTGCTCAAAAGTTACGATGAGTTTACTGAGAACGGCTTAAGAATTGCCGATCGCATCCGCAGATATAAGGAGGCGAAAAAGTATACCAAGCTTGATAATCTGTTGCTCGGTGTCATTGATGAGAAAGAAAGTGTTGCCATTCTCTGGAATCCGGTTTTGGAAGAATATGCGGTTACTGTTGTTGATAATACGCTGGAAATAGACCGGATTACAGAAAGCTATCAATTCCTTGCTGATGATGCCACTGAATCCGGCGACAGCACAGAAGCACTTCCTTATGACGCGCTGATAAAAAGATACAGACTTAGCACAAACAATAGTCTGAAATTAAACTCGCTCTACGAGGACAAAATAGTTGAGGAAATTTACTTTAAGGCGGATGAAAAGCTATTTACCTACAATTGCCTGACAGGTGCTTTAAGCTCTATAAGCAGGCATGCAATTTTTACTAATCTGGCAGAGAGAATGAGCATATCATGAGTGGTCTACTTGAAAAGACCTACAACCCAGAGCTTATGAACGAGATCAGCACGCAGTATAAATCGTGCGCTGAGCTGACCGGTAACGTAATAAAAAATCTGGATAAGATTAAGACAAGTTTTCGCACAATTACACGGGGCAGTCGAATAATTTGGTGCCCGATCTTTGCGCCAAAACAAAGGAGCATTTAAAGCTCTTGCAGGATTGTTTTACCCAAATGGATGCTTATGTTTCTTACACTAAATACACCTTGGTTGAGCTGGACAATATGCTCAATAGGAGTTTTAGTATTGAGAGCAGTCAGACGGTCAGGCAATGAAAAAGTGGCAGAAGCTATATCTTGCGGTTGGTTTGTTGGTCGCCTTGCTGGTTGTATCGCTTATCGTCGTTTCAGTATGCAATAGAAGGGCAGAAATGAATACCGTTAATAAGACTTTAGACGAAGCAAAGGTGATCAATGCCAATAGTGACTTTGGGGAAGTTGAATACTTGCAAGCTTCAACTGGTCAGGGCTCAAACGATCAACCTCAGGGGAATGTCAGCAATCGACAACGAGTAATGCTATTGGACTTGACGGAAGATCGGCATGTCAAAGGACTGTATAGACGTTACCCCAGTAATAAAGGTGATGAGCGTTTAGTCGTGGTGAATGTAACTAGTGGTAACTATCATCTCTTTGGTATTGGTATTGACAGCAATGCAAATCAGGGAATTACAATTTTGAAACAGCGGGGCTACAAAGAATCTGGGGCGACAGGAAGCGAAGACTCTGGATTCATTGAGCGAGCATTTCGGAAATATGATGTCCGTATCTCTCTTGGCATTGATACTAGTTCACAGACGATCAAGAAGATATCCATCGGGACGGATACTCATGTAAACCCAGCTCAAGGTGTGGAATAATGCAGCATCTACTTGGTCTCGATAGGTGGGCAAACAATGCGCGCAATGTAAGTATTGAATCTTGTCGCACCCTCTTCTTAGAAGCGGTAATGAAGGAGCATGAATGAAAAGTACAGCTCAATCATGGGTGAATTGTGCTAATGCGTTATTTAATAGTGTTGATCAATTAAATATTGCACCGCTTTATGAGGCGCTTACTGCTGCCCAGACCGCAGTTAATACCGTTACTTCAGCCGGAGATATCGGATCACTTAGTATGACTGTAACTCGCCAAGATATCGAAGGTTTAAATGAGAAGCGCCGAAGGCTTGTCTCTTTTTGCAATGGGATACACTATGAAGTTTCTGAACTGATTGATAACCCCTTTAGTGCACGTATTGCAGACACCCTTCAGAAATCCTACGATCTCAGTCCAAGAGATTATAAGATCAAAACTGGCAAGACCTTGTGGGGCGCGTTGAGGATCGCGCCTACACCGAGATCGTCGCAGAGAAGCAGCCTGATGGCACGGTCCTTGAGAAAGAACAGGCTGCAACACGCAAGACGCTCTACATCGTGCAAGGCGCAAAGACGGCTTCGCAGATGGCCGAGGCTCTTGGGTTTAGCGCTGAGCAGCGCAAAACCCTTGCCGAGATGCTCTCACCGAGCTATGCCAGTGCCTGGCAGTCAGTGCTCTATGGCAGCAGTGTGGGTTCAAGTGACATCGTTAAAGTCGCAGCATCTCAGATCGGAAACCCTGGTGGACAGCCTTACTGGTCATGGTACGGGTTTTCGGGGCGAGTGGAGTGGTGTGCCTGTTTCGTGAGCTGGTGCGCTGATCAGTGTGGCTACATCAAGGCTGGTACCGTGCCGAAGTTCTCCTATTGTCAGACCGGTAAGGAATGGTTTGTGGATGCGGGACGGTTTGAAGATGCCAGTAGCAGCTATACACCTAAGCCTGGTGATATCGTGTTCTTTGATTGGGGAGGAGACGGTCATGTCGATCATGTTGGGATCGTTGAGTTCGTCAAAGATGGCTCGGTTCACACAATCGAGGGCAATAACGGTGATGCGGTGCGACGCGATGATTACCGCTTGGATAGCTCAGTGCTTGTGGGGTATGGCATCATCAACAGATGACAACCTCTTGATTGTTGCACGGCTCCAATGTAGGATAGTGAATAGGTGTTCGTGTCTGATCTGCTCAGATACGACATTCGATTGAGGAAAGGAGAGGTGAGGATCATGCCAGGTATCGGTGTAAACGCAGATGTCCTGCGCAGTCGCGCACAGGAGGTCAAAGGGGATTCTTCTGATTTGGGGGATCTTACCGCCCGCATCACCAACAGGATCAACGCCCTTGAGTCTGACTGGCAGGGTGCCGCAGCACAGAGCTTTATCCAGCAGTGGGCAGATATCAAGCCCTCCTTCGATAAGGCACAGCAGCTCCTTGATGACATCGGAACCCAGCTTACTCAGGCTGCGGCAAGCTTTGAGGAGTTTGACGCAAACATGGCTGGCAAGTTCGGCGCATAAATACTGTGCGATCACAATAGGCAGTTATCCAGCATCGTTTCTGATAAAGCGGGCAACAACTATCAATGTGAAGAAGCGCGCGTGGTCCTATGAGAGAACAGCTATGGGTGTAGATAATACGAGAGCAGACATTTATGCAACACAGGATAAGATCTCGTCGCTGGAAGATGATCTTAGCCGCTTAAAGGTTGCGAAAAACAGGGCACAGCCTCTTACTGATGCTATAAACAGGTATCGAGACAACGTAGACGCGCATAACAATTCAATCGACCGTGCGGGGGGTTCTTTCTCCTGGGAAGGGCAAACCGTAAAAGATTTCAAGAAACTATATGACCAAGCAGTGTCCCACCTGAATTCTGATGTCGTCAAGCGATATACCGACGTAGAAAACGATCTTGAAGACAAGATCGCGCAGATACAACAATCGCTTTCATATTATGAGGGCGAACTCAGGCAACTGAATCGTACCCTCGATACGCTCCTGGCAGCACCATGATGTATCCGAACGCACCTGATACTGAGGAGTAACACGGTGAATCTTCAGATACTTGATGAATTAGATAGCAGCATCGCAGATGTAAAGCATGCGAATGACCGCTGCCGGATAGGTAGCGGGAAGTTCGATATCACATTCGACAGCTCGAAATCGAATGTGATCACTGATTATTCGGACATGATGCGCAAGATCAAGTCCTGTATGGAGGATTTCAGTGCTCAGATAGACAAGGATGTTGCGAAGATCACGGCGGTACGTGACGAATTCGTCAGCTTTGACAAAGCGCTCTCACAGGCTATCCGGGATAGAAGCCGACCACAGACACGAGATAGCCCGAGGCGGCGATTCTAGTGAAATATGATTGCTATGACTTAAAAAATGCCTATCGGCAGTATTTAGAGAAGCAGCAGAACTATATCGAACGTTTGCAGCAGATGCGAGATGCTATGCAGCGCTTCGCCAGTGTCGATTCATTTAAGGGCGCTGCAGCCGATGCTGCCAAGTCCTATGTTACAGAAGTGCAGATGAATGTCGTTGACTCCATCGAGCTTGCTTTGATGGAATATGAGATACGGCTGATGGCGCTTGTCAGGGATTTCAATGCGAATGTAGACTCAAGCGCAGATGCGGTAGTAGAGGATACTGTCATCAGTGAGGCGCAGCGCAAAGTCGAAGGGTTCATAAAGCCAATAGCAGGCTATGAGAAGAGTATTGATGATGTATTGAGGTCTATCTCTGATATTATCGTGATCCCACATCCTGACTACTACCTGTACAACGCTTACATGACGGGAACTGCGGAACAATCAAAAGAGACCCTGCAGGATATACGGGACTTTGAGAAGCGCCACGACGCAGATATGGACAACGTCAAAAAACTGCTTACCGCCATTGACTCTGCTCTCTCCTGGATGGGCAAAACAGGAAAACCCGGCAGCTACAAATCCGGCTCCGTTGCAGAGGCAGACTGGATGCAGGCGATGTTTGACGGACAGATCAAGGCGTTCTTCTATGCAAGTACAGCCGATCCAACTTTTGTAGATACGGTGTATTTCGATATTGCTTTGCAAACAGGATTAACTACAATTGGAGCAAACCTGCCCTCAGTTGTTGATCGCGACCTGTTGATGAAAATCTTAAATGGCACGGTGAACGCAGCCGATGTTCCTCCTGACCTGAAAGAGCTATTCGATGCTGTTCAGGCCTACAAACAGGGCTTGCGCATCATGTCTAGCATTGACCCGAAAACCGGGGAAACTATTCTAAAGGTGGTCTCAGCTGCTGGCTTAGTGCTTGACCAAAACAAGAAGATCGAGTTCTTGAAAGATCTCGGTCTTACAGGCATGGATGTCGCATCGAGAAGCAGTTTAGTGAAACTTTTGTTTGGGAAGGGCTTGGCAGTTACCGGAGATGATGCGTTCAAGTTAGCAGGTACCCGAAAACTCAGCACAAGCGCGCTGAGCGCGCTTACAAAGATCGCCGGAGCAGGTGATGACGCCAGGAACTTCTGGAAAAACTTTGGGAACGGGATAAAAGGAACCTCGGCAGCTGATCGGATCGACAAGGGTTTATTTGGTATTTCGATTGTCGTAGATGGAATCGACGGCTTTTACGACGAACGAACACATCAGCTAGTCGGAAGATTTGATGGAGCGGAGTTTGCTGGAAATGCAGCAGTAGATACAGCGCAGTTCTTGGCTCCAATCGGAGCTGAAGCGCTTACGGACTTTGGCGCAGCTTTGCTAACGGATACGGCTGCAGGTGCTTCTGCTGGCTCGGTCGTTCCAGGCTTGGGGACTGTAATTGGGGCGGGGGTTGGTGCTGTTGCCACAACTCTGAATTTTGTAAAATGGGACGAACCGCCAAAGAACATATACGAGTATTGGATATCTGATCCTATCGAAAATGGCGTTCACGATGCAAAGAACTTTTTATGTAAGACATTCTGGTGATTTGGACTGACATGAACTATTCCTCACTTGACACTACTCCCAAGGAATACTTTTTGCGAAATTTTTCTGGTCGGTGGGCACCTAAAAAGCCGGGAGCAGTGGTTTGGTCCGGATTATTTGTGTTCGGCTTGTTTTTATATCTTTCAAGCATGACCATACATGCTGCGGTGGTTTTTCCTCGGTATGTGGTGATTGTAGAAATCCTGATATATTTATATTTCCTTGTTACCTTTATTCTCTGCTTGAGGTTTTCGAGAAAGAAGAGGGTTCTTCGCCAACCGACAAAGAGTATATTGTCGACTGCATTATGGCTCTTGAATTTTCCAATTATCTTCTGGTTCTTTCTCTCGGCGTTAACTATGCTCCTTATTGGATCTGGCGGTTTTGGAAAGGTTGAGTTTGTGAGAGGTATCTTCGTCTCCATCTGGTCATTGATCATGCTCGGCGTAGGTGCGGCAATACTAGTTTGGATGCGAAGACGAATGATCGGAAGAATTCTTGCAGGTCATATGCGCTTGGGCGGGAGTGGGTTTTGGGGTGACATTAAATGGAAAAACGAAGTACCAAAAATCGGCGTAGTGCTTTTCGCTGTCTCAATGGTTCTGGTGTTTATCAGTAGACAGGCGTCCCGATTAGGGGGTGTTATTGAGTGGGATATTGCGTACTGGCCATTGATGATCATCTTCTCCTCGATTATGATCATCTTCTTTTGTTTCATATTTTTCTACTTATTTACAATCGCAACAACAAGAATTTACTGCATCAAGCGCTTTGGGATTGAACCCACACCGACACCAGAAATACCGAGAGAGGACCCTGCTGAGTGAAAATCAAACGAAAAGCTCTCACGTTTCGTAACCTGTTATACGCAACCCAGACTTATAAGTCAGACGAGTGGTATGCCTTAGCCCTCGCTTTACGTGATACAGTGATCGCACGGGGGCTCTATGTTAATGCGCCCATCATCTATACAAGTACACCGGTTGATGATGAGAAAAACGAATATACGGTCTATGTACCTATCAACGCAGAGCTGACCGTAGAGCCTGAGATGCCTTTTAAGTTCATGAAAGAGCTCCGCATCGAGGACGCGTTTGTGTTCCGTTTGGTCGATCTCGAAGAGCCCGGTGAAGCTGAGGCCTGTATTCTTCTCGATACAGCAGCTGAGTCTCAGGGCTGTAAACTGAAGAGACCTTTTTACAATATCGTGCTCACGGTCTTTGATGAAGTGATCTTAGATATCGTTGCCCCCGTAGAAGAATCCAGCGACCAGAAAAACTCCCCGGAAGCAGAGTGACCTCATGGAAACCTCAGCTTTTGAAAAACGAGATATCAGTCCGGTGACCGTCGGGGACAGCATCCATTATAAAAATGTCGTATCAAAGACTTATGTGTGCCCACAGGATAAAGTCGGTGAAGCTCTCAGCGACTTCATGAAAGAGATCCTTGATGCTGGACACGCTCCGGCAGGATTACCGTTTTTTATTATGGACCCTGACCTTGAAAACGGCTGGGCGAAGATACGATTCTATACTTCGATTGAACATACTGATCCACAGCTTCCTGAGGGCCTGCATTTCGACAGCTATTTTTCGGTAGATAACATGGCCGCGCTCTGTGTTGCTCGTGAACCTGAAAAGAATATGTCGGCGGCCTACGTAGCTTTACTCGATTATCTGGAGAAAAACTCTTTTACTCCTATCACTCCGATTTTCCAGGTGCTTGGCGGTGACAAAGACACACAATACACTTTTCTGAAAGTAGGTTACCGCACAGATTGAGTATTGCGGTTTGCGGCGGCTACTACAAGATCGACGCAGACGCCCATGCCAAGCTCCATGACTGGCAGATATGCGATACGACCAAGTTCTACCAGAACCACAAACCAAGATTTGAAGCAGTCGATCATGACATCACGGCCACCATACGATCAATATCAGATATCGTCACGGTCGGCAGGATGCCGGCCGGCTCTGAGGTCACCAATGTCTATGAGGTCCGCTATACCGCGACAGAGAAGCTTGATAACGATGTCGCCTGCTATGAGCATGCTCACAGCTCAGATCTCGATAACTTCGACCAGATCCTTGAAGCGCTCAAGGAGTTCCTCAAAGAAGCGCTCTCAGCGAAGTCGATGACCGGATATACTGCCGGAGAGATAACCCGCTTCAAAAGCTATGCGCCCCTTCAGTCTGCCATCATCGATGCCCGTGCAACTCGTGCAAGCCTCTCAGGCGTACTGAAAGTAGCGGGAGAAAACGAGAAGACCAGATTCGATGAGCTCATCAAAGAGCGCGAGGAACTCGGCTGGCGCCAGACGATATCTTCAGGCGTAGAAGTCTTAGGGGGCGCGGTGGTGATCGTGGTCAGCATCGCCTCTTTAGTAGGTACCGTCGGCGCTGACAGCCCACTGGCGATCGCAGGTATCATAGGCGGCGTCGGCATGATCACTCATGGTGGCTCGGACATGGCTGAAGGCATCAACAACATCACTCTTGCAAACTCAGGAAACATCTTGGCAGTTGCTGGCAATCCCATAAAAGATCACGTGTTCGGAGGCAACCAGACTGCCTGGAACATCCTCGGAGTCGCAAGCAGTGTCCTGGGAGTAGCCGGATCTTTCGGCGCAAGTACCCTTGCAGCTGTAGGCGATAACACCGGAGCGGCCGCAGCACGTATAGTCACTGTCCGTGTCACGACACTGATAGCAGCTGGAGTTGCTTCAGTAGGCGGTAACTTCTTTGGAAATGAGGTCGGCACCAAACTCTTCGGCCCTGAAGCAGGCTACTACATCGGGCTGGGTACCGGGATCGCTGCCGGAGCCATTGTGGCTGGTCTGGGGGCGGGGGATATAGAGGACAATGTCAGTGAGCTGCATCCGGGAGATACTGGGGTCAGAACGATAGAGTTTAATGGAAAGACCATCATACAAGAGGATAATTTATTTGACCCAAATGCTATCGATAATATGGGGAGAACGAATATCGAAAGAATGCAACAAGGACTGGCTCCGAAAGGGATAGATGGAAAACCAATTAACCTTCATCATCTTGACCAAACGGAGGCTGGCCCTATCACAGAGATCTCTGAGACGTCTCATGTGCAAAACTCAGGCAGTTTACATCAAAACACTGGGCAAGAACTGTCATTGATTGATAGAAATGCATTTGCAACATGGCGTAGAGGATATTGGAAAGCACGAGCGAGTACGTTGTAAAATACCTTAGAAGGGATGTTTAATGAGCTATGGTAATTTAGAAAAGGCACTGGAGCTTGCGAAGCAATGTGAGTATTACACCATTACTGGTGGCAAGTCGGATGAGACTATTCGTAATGCGGAAAAATTGTTCGGCCAGAGCTTCTCTAAACAAAACGATAGCTTCTATAGAATGGTCGGCTATCTGAGTTTTTTCGGCAATGAGTTTTATGGAATTTGCACTGAAGATTTTTCTGGCGATTATACGGGTTGCGCAATTGAAGCAACATTAGCAGATCGAAGAGACTATAATCTGCCAAAAGACTGGTTAACAGTATACTTTTTCGATGATGGCTACATGGGCTATCTTGACTATAGCCAACTAAATGCTGATGGTGAGCCGCCAGTCATTATGGCGATATATAACGGCCAAGAATACGTTGTGGTAGAAAAGATAGCAGAGGATCTGGGAGAGTTCATCTTGGGGCAAGTCGAGGAGCAATTATCATATCAACGGCAGGATTGACGCTGTGACGCAGATACGTTCTTCCAGAACCACAAACTAAAAGTAATGACTAACTATGAGGTTGGTACAACAATCGGGGGCAGGGCAATATAGCATGAGTCGCGATTTAAGTTTTTGGAGAACAAGTACAGAGGTCGAGGCTGACAATAGAGCCACATATGTTGCTTTGTCTAACGCGAAACATTTAACTTATGTCGACGAAATTCCCGCAGCTAAGATAA
>Ga0209629_10004050_pt1 | contig 10738 bp, 11 predicted proteins | sample TergutCu122P5_FD_187286 | JGI IMG/M metagenome (GOLD analysis project Ga0209629, IMG submission 187286) | Cubitermes ugandensis P5 segment gut microbial communities from Kakamega Forest, Kenya - Cu122 P5 (SPAdes) (version 2) | ecosystem: Host-associated > Arthropoda: Insects > Digestive system... | reverse complement strand
GTGCTGGCTGCGGTTGTGTGGAGTCGGGACACGAGCTGAACTGCGCTCAGCTCGTGTCCCGACTATCGGTGTTGCTGAAGATGCAAGCCTTACGGATAATCACTCCCTGTCGTTTGGTGTACAGCTACCAATGTTTCGAAGGATCGCATTGTCTTCATTCTTGGGGTCGAGTACTAGAAGGAAAGTAGTGATTTCTTCTTGGACTTCTTGGCCCGGAATGTTAATGCATTATGATCTATTGAAACATCGGTAACTCTAGTGTTTCCTTCGATTTCCCTAAATATGGCAGATGTCACGGGTAGTGCTGGCGATTGCAGGCTTACTATGTGATATAGCTGCCGTACTTAGGAAAATATTAACCACACACCCTGTATTACCGAATCAACATACTATAACATCCTAGAAGACTCGAATCTTCAGAAAACTAGGTGTTCAATTGTTTCTCCATCACCTTGTTTTCAACGCTCACAATTTATCTTAAGGTAATGATTTTTAACTTCACAAAATAAATGTTCCAGACATGGGCGATACTTCAGACGACAGGCTTAACAGGCTGACTCGCTTAATTCTTGAGAGTGTTGACAAAAATGCATCCATTGAAATCAAAGAAAACTGTATGGACGACACACGCTGCAGGCTGAAGCGTGTTGTGGAATACGTGGATAACAACATCACTGTGCGCAGGTGAGGCTCATTAATAGTTACTATAAATTCGGAAGTTAAGCTTCTAATTTGCAGCCAGGTCTAAATGTTCACTAGAAATTTCTGGATATTTTCCGGAATTACAGAATTTAATTTAATGGATTTTGAGTTGGGTAGAAGTACCTTATGGTGTCGGGAACGCGTCTTCGGTATAGTGACTACGCTGCAGATTGGACACAGCGCGTCCCGATTCCTGGCCAGATAAAAAGATTTTCCTCTACTTCAAAACGTTTAGACAAGCTCTGGGACTCAACCAGCCTCCTACTGAATACGTGCGGAGAGCTCTTTAGCCAGAGGTGAAGCGGTTGGGGCGTGAATTTGACAAGTCACCTGCATCGGGAACCCTTTTAAAAATAGTTGGTCCTACACCTCTACACCTCCTGTGCACCTTCATGCCTTGTAGATGGAAAACTTCACTTTACTTCAGACTGCTTGTACTGTACCTTTTAAACAAAATTTTCAAATTAGGTTCCGCGAAGGTGAGTCAGGGGTTCCATAAAACGACGTCGATGATAGCTTGGGCATTTTATATGCTGTCTTAATTATTTGTGCCAAATTGCTTCTATAATGACTTTAAACTATGAATACTAGATAATATTATAAACACGTATGTTACGTTTTTAAGTAAAACACTTCAGAATGAAAACGGTGCATAACTTCATAACATTTGACTCTTTCTGAGTTATGATGTCGCAAGAAGAACAATCTACGAAGGGTCGCAGTAAATACTGCCTGCCATGTCTTTTGACCAGTCCAGGGCGACGAAAGTGTAGGCTGAAAACAAGGACGTTCACAGAACAATGGGGCAGACAGCACAATATCTAGGTTTTTATCAGCCAGTTGTAAAGACTCGGTCTAAAACAGATGCCATGTCTGTGTCAGGCAGTGGTATATACTGTCCTGTCAAACACAGGTCTAGTACTAATGGATCGGTGGTTACACACAAGAACTTTTAAAACACAAATAATAAAAATGGAACGAAAATGAAAATCAATACTCAACTGGGAAATCTAAAACACTGCACACTAGATATATGTGGTGTTCGCGTTTTGTGCGTGTATTTACCGCGTAGACTAGATTATGCGCTGTTGTGTCGCTATTGGTTTTGTACCTTACTCCTCTTTTCAACTCGTCTGCGCTCTCTCCTATAAATCATATTGAAAATACCGTTTCGACCACACCAACAACAGGTTATGGACCCAGGTACGTGAGATTTTGGTCGGAAACAGTGGCTGTGAAGTAGTAATTGTGTAATGGTGATTGTGCCAGTAACGTAAAGTAACTAAATAAACCTCAACGTGGTTACTGCCAGTGGCTTCGAAGTGCAAGTTGAAGAGCTCGAAGATCCTGAGGATTGGGCTAAATGGAAATGACACATTTTAATATTTTTGCGTACCTTTGCCTAGAAGGCATCTCGCAAGTGCCATGTCCTGCCTGCAGATGCGCAGCCTCAGCAGAAAAAAGAACTAACCGAGTGACGACAAGATGACGTCAAAGCTGCAAGCATTATTGCATGCAAGCTGAGCAAGTCTGTTGGGGAGATCGTATTGACTTGCACCAGAAATGAAGACATTTAGTTTAAGCTATGTGTGCACGGTTTGAGAGCAGCAACGTAGCGGCTTGACATGCTCATTGAGTCGTTCTTCGAGGCACAACGGGACTGCAAGGAAGATATTAGCAAGCATGTCGCTAAGCTGCAAAAACTGTGTCGACCTAAACAAAGAATTAACGAAGCACAGTGAAAATACGCTGTCTAAACTTATGTTGACTGGACGAATTTTGTCCACACCTGGTAATGAATACGATAATTTCAAGGAGGTTTAGTATACCATTCCTACGACCAAACAAACAGTGAATTTGCCCATTTAGAAGCTCTGTGCAAATTGGCATCGGCTGAAGCTACGGCGTTCGTTGCACATAAAAATTACAAGAATAAGTCGAATTCTACGAAAGTGAATTCCAGTAAATCCACGAAGAGAGAAGCTGATCGTGCAAAACAGGAATTTTCTTAAAATAAGCGCAAACAACTCGGTCACTCTCCCGCGGAGTGCCCTCAAAAGAAGTAGCATGAAGGGATCAGAGGTGGTCAATCGGCTGCAAAGAAGAATGCTGATGCTTTCCTAATGCATGTAATGGGGGCTTCAAGAGCAAAGAGTGTGGATGCGGACAGCTGGTACTATGACAGCGGTGCGACACAGCACATTACGCCGAACAAACAGTATTTGGTGTCATACACAAAATTCGCCATTCCTGAAACGATCGTGCTTGGCAACAAAAATATGGTGATGCCAGCATAGGTCAAGGTATGATAAACGTCCAAATGTTTCACAAGGGCGTGTGGCACGAAGCAATAGTGAAAGACGTTTGGTATGTGACAGATGCAAGCGCACAACTATAATCCGTCAAGGCGGCGGCCCAAAACGGCTACAGCATTACTGGGAATGAAATGGAAATTGTTATTCGCATAGGTGATGAAACTATTGCAGCATGGCGTAAGCTCGTTAATGACCTCTATGTTTTGGTGGTTTGGGTGTGTATTCCACGACACGCTGCAGAGGTCCATCTGGCAATGCAAGCGGAAACTTTCTAAGTATGGCACGAGCGCCTTGCTCGTAAAAATAAGTGCCATGTTATGAAAGTGCTCAAGCAACATAGTATTAATGTGGAAGCAAACAAAGAATTTTGTGAAGGTTGTGCTTTGGGAAAAGCACATCGACAGAGCTTCGGAACTCGGACAAGTCGACCGAGCGTAGTTGGAGAACAGTTTAACGCAGATGTGTGGTCCAATGATAGAAAAACCAGTGGGTAGAACCCGCTATTACACCTGTTTCAGAGACGATTACTCGAAATATCGTCGTGTGTTCTTCATTACCACAAAGAGTAAGGTGGCGGACTGCCTACGAAAGTTTCTGAAAGAAGTAAAGATTGCTGGACATGTCACAAAAGTTCTGCTTTCGGAGGGTGGCAAGGAATTCAACTGTGAAACTGTACAGGAAGTGTTAGAAGAATACGGTATCACACACCGACTCGCCATGCCATTTATTCCCGAACAGAACGGTGCAGCAGAGCAAGAAAATCGTACAATCGTGGAGAGCCCTCGCTCTATGTTCAGGCCAGTGGATTGCCGAAAGAACTGTGGGCTGAGGCCTGTAACACTGCAGTACACACTCACCTTTACTTGTCATACACCAGTGGAAGATAAGATACATTCGGAATTGTGAATTGGGTTGTATCTCACTCTTGGTCACTTGCGTATTTTGGGACAGAATATCATGTGCACAGCCCCAAACAGAAAAGGCACAGGTGGGACCCTAAGAGTACGTTGAGTCGACTGGTCGGATATATGGGTGAAAAGGACGGCTATCGAATTTGGATTCCTAACGAATGAAAGATTGTGTTGAGCCGTGAAGTTCTCTTTAAGCCAGGCGTTTTGTGCAATTCGCGCAACGACAAAACCCAAAAAAACTGAAAGCGTGTGTCCCACAACCCATGTAGCTCCAACTGAAGCAAGTGATATATTACAAATCTACAAAAGTGACGACGGTTATACTGCTTCTAGTTCAGGAGGACGTAATGGTTCAAATTCAGAAATTCATGTTCAAGACCGCAAAAGAGCACTTGAAAAGAAAGAGCCCAACTGGATGTCTTGTGGGGAATTCGTTTGCCTAGTTAATGATATTCAAGGAGGCTAGTGTGTGAGCCCAATTTCGTACAATGAAACGATACAGTCAAACGAACAGAAGCAGTGGTTGAAAGCGATGAACAAAGAATTACCTCACTGAAGGAGAAGGAAACCTGTGAGCTGGCCAATAGGCCCTTCAATGCAAAGGAAATTCAAAATCGCTGGGTTACGCGCGTAAAGATGTCATGTGATGGCAAAGTTCGCTTTGAGGTTGGACTGGTTGTGAAGGATTATGCGCAAAACAAGGAATTATGATGTAATATTTAGTCCCGTCGCACGCTACGACACCGTCCGCACACTACTTGCGGTGGCCGCTTAAAAACAAATATAAGGCTGATACAGTTGGATGTGAAACCCCCTTCCGCTAAGGTGAACTAGAAGAAAACGTGTACGTAGAGCAGCCGGAAGGTTTTGACAATGGCAATGGTCGTGTATGTCAGCTGAAACGAAGTCTCTACGGTCTAAAATAAGCACCACGGTGCTGGAACTAGCGGTTTATTAGTTTCATGAAGAAAGCTGGATTGAAGAACAGCACAGCTGATCCTTGCCTATTTTATCGCCCGCAGGAAGACAGATTTCTCTGTATTGCAATTTATGTTGATGATGCACTTGTCGTCGGTAACGAAATTGAAGTGTTTCTAGGGCTACTTTAAGAGGAATTTAATATCACAATTGGCTCGCTTGAGAACTTCTTCGGAATGCATATCAAGTGTTAAAGTGATGGGTCGATCTTTGTGAGCCAAGAGGCGCATACGAACAAGATACTGAAAAAGTTCAACATGGCTGAAGCAAAAGGTATGTCGACGCCTGCCAGTCGCGAAGAAAGTGATAACCACAAAGACGTCAGTGAAAAGGTTCAATATCTTGAGGCAGTGGGCAGCCTCATGTATCTGGCGGCAGGAACGCACTCTAAATCGCATTCGCCGTAAATTAAGCTGCGTAGGTCATGGACAGACCAGCTGAAAAGGACTGGAATGAAGGTAAACGCATTTGTCGCTAATTGCGATCAAACAGCAACTACGGCATCAGGTATACTGGAGGTTCTGCCGAACTAAACTTTTTAGTGATGCTGACTTCGCAGTAAATATGGTAACTGGAAGTTCCACCACGGGCTTTATAGCTGTATTTGCTGACGGCGCAGTGTCTTGTACAAGTCGATTACAAAAGACGATAGCCCTCTCGACAACTGAAGCCGAGATTATTGCAGCAAGTGAAGCGGCTAAATAGTTCGTCCGACTGAAGCGCCTGCTCTCAGAAATGTTTTCTGACTTCGCCAGAAAAAACACCGATACTGTACATCTACAACGACACTGCCATCAATCTAACCAAGAGCCCGGACTATCACAAAAGGTCGAAACAGACTGAGTTGCGACATTTTATGTTAAGGAAAGTTACTTTGATGACATCAGGATAGAACACATTGACGGAAGAAACAACTGACATACTTGTTTACGAAACCCGTTGAACTTGTTCGATTTGAAATACTGTACCTTGAAATTGTTATCACTTCTGGGAAGCAACGAAGTGACTTGTGCAATGTCCGTTGTGTGGCAGTGTTTTGAAGGAAGTGATAAGTCTAAAACATTGCACACTAGATACATGGGTGTTGGCGTTTTGTGCGTATATTTACTGCATAGGCTTGATTATGCGCTGTTGTGGTGCTGTTGGTTTTGTACTTTACAAGAGGAGTAAAGTCTGCGCGCTCGCCAGTAAATCACACTGCAAAAACAGTTTCGATCACACCCATACCATCAACAATTCTTAGAGGAAGCAGACTCTTACATCCCTTCAACATCAGATGTGTCTCCTAGTATTGGAGTCCAAAGCACACAAACACAAAGACTGCTTCCAAAATGTATACAAATAGTCACTGCAGTTCGCTCAAAATCGCATCGGTAGTTATGAAGACGCCAGCCTCACTGATCTCTGTATTAGACAACGCAATACAAAATGTTAACTTTTTAAAAACACCACCTTTGAATTCCAGACAGCTTAAAGTGTTCTGCAATGACACGGGTGGCGAGTATCACACCGAAGATTGTTGATGACTCGTGGTAAGATTCTGATGTTTCAACTGAGGACGAAATTGCAGTTTTGTTTCTGAAACAAAAACACCATTATCCAACCCTTTCCCACATGTTCCTTGGTTGCAGCAGCCACCCTACTTCGCCGATACTTTCAGTAAGTTAAACGAGGACCTCCTTTCAATGCAGGGCCACAATATAGTTGTGTTCACAGCTGAGGACAAAGTAGAAGCTGTAAGTTTGAAATTTGTATCTTGGTAAGAACGTGTGCAACAAAATAAATTTGGTTATTTCGATAAGATGATTGAATACTTTGAAGAATACGGTAAAATGAGTCATGTCTGAGCATCTCAGACACTTACCGAACTTGTATGAGGAATGTTTCCCAACAGAAAAATTAACGAAAAAAATTGGCTCATCCCAAATGGATGGTTGCTCAGTCAGTGAGTGTGAAGAGTTGATAGATATTGTTAGTTATTCAGTTTTAAAGCGAACTTTTTGAGCCAGACTAAATGAAAAGTATCCTGAAATCTTTAGGCGTGCTCTTAGAAACCTGCTGCCATATCCAGTCATCTAATTTTATGAATCTATCTTTCCGCAATTAATTATAACAGTGTCTAAATACAGAAATAAGCTGGATGCTGAGGCAGGTCTCAAATAGCAAATGTCGTCCATTATACCTGATATGAAATCTATGCGTCCATCACAGCAGCTTCACCCTTCACACTCAGAAGTTAATATAAAATATAATGTATTGTTTTAGAGATTGAATAAGCTTACTTTGAAGCTTAAATGCCATCTTATTTACCTACAAGCAAAAAATTACGAAGGGGTGCTGATAAGTTCATAGCCCGACCAGGAAGAAAACAAGCTACATCGACCAAACTCGGGATTTATTCAACACACTTCCCATGAAGCTCAATACACTTCTTATCCCGTTGCTCTAGCCTTTGCAAGCCACTCAAAAAAATTCAGAAGTCTGTCCGTCCAACCACGTCTCCGCGGCAGCAATGACATCCGCGTCGGAAGAAAAATGGCAACTTATCAATTGTTTTTTCAGTCAAGGGAACAGGTTGTAGTCCGACTGTGGCAGATCCGGAGAATAGGGTGAGTGATCAAGACATTGGAAGCCCAGGTAGGCCAGGTTCTTCTGGGTTGCAAGTGCCCGGTGAGCTGGGGCATTGTCGTGCAACAACAAGATCCTTTGGTGACCTACCCGCGGCGTTTTTCCTTCACCGTCCTTCATTTGCACCAGCAGAGATGAGTAATACTCCGCGTTGATAGTTTGGCCCTTTGGAATATAATCAATGAGGAGGATGCCGTCTTGATACCAAAAAATCGAGGCGAGAAATTTTCCAGTGGATTTTTGCACTCGCAATTTTTTGGGGCGGGGTGAGCCGCTATGCCGCCACTCCATTGTTGCTTTGTCTCTGGGTCATAGTGATATAATCAGGTTTCGTCCATGGTCACGAATCGCGACATGAAATCATTTCGATCGCGCCGAAAAATTCCAAAATTTGCTCAGATGACTTTCACCGTTAACGTTTTTGATCCGCTTTCAGGTATTTCGTGACCCACTTCGCGGAGAGCTTCCGCATGTCCGAATCTTCATGAATGATGGACCCAACCCGCTCACTTGAGATGCCCAGTTGCTCAGCTATTGATTTAGCCGAAATCCGGCGGTCTTCCAAGATTAGCTCGTGAATTTGATCAATAATCTCAGGGGCGGTCACTGTTTTGTGTCGTCCCGGACGAGGCGCATCACAGGTGAAAAAATCACCACGTTTAAACTAGGCCACCCAGTTTTTTACGGTGGCATACGATGGTGCAGGTTCCCCTAATGTCTCTATCAGAATGGCGTAAATTTTCTTCGGCGCCTTGCCACGCAGGAAAAAAAAACTTGATGACAGCTTGCGTCTCGATGTTGTTGAAATCGCGCGCGTCGTCTGACATGCTTCCTTTCAGCCTCTGTTACAAGAAAAGACTTGCAATTCGATACATGAACAGACCCCTCTTTCCAACGACACTAGCGATTCCGTCCTACGACATCAGGAAGTAGGTCGAGCTAAGGACTGATCAGCACCCACTCGCAAAATAACTTTTCTCGTATTCCCAAACTCAAAAACAGGAATGGGTTTCTGTGAAACATTTCAGTCGGGAAAGGGTTCCACAGACACAATTTTTAAAAACACTGTTTTAAAGACACCTTGAAAAAGAAGTGACTCGTCAGTGGAAACTGATTCATAATTCGTTAAAATAAACTTCTAAGTGCAAAAAACCAAATAAAATAAGAATGCTGTATACTATAGATGGTGTGTTCACCATTCGTATGTTAACAATACGAATGATTAAAGTTTGCTTTGGTAAAATATTTGTACTCCAGTGTATTATACAATTTTCAATCCTAGGTTCTAACACGAAAGTCTCAATTTATTTTATTCGAAATGCACTTCAAAAATGTACATTATTTGTATTACATAGAATGCAGACAGTCACTGACTGACTGTCTGCAGTAACTGAATGGGTCACAGGTTTTCTCCAATCTATATAATTTGAGCAAAGTGGGGAAACAAAACTTTAAAACTCGTATGTATTGTGAAATTTTGATTTCAGATTGCTCCGCATGTTCCTGCTGGAGTTTAGCTTGAAGCCAGACCACAGCGGAGGAAAGGGATAAGACTGGCCTTAAGTGCTGGGCTTAGTAACTAGCAGTGATCGCTAAATAACCGCGTAAGAAATTACCAGTTGTGTAAAAAAGCGCGGAATTGTGCAACAGCAATTCCCTGCATTTTAGAGCACATTTTACTTACCTTATTTTTATTTCTGTAGTTAAAAATAAAACATATTAAAAATAGCTATTTGAATGCAATCTAACCCTTTACTCATTTACTTGTTGCCTGGTAGTGTATAATCTTCAATTTACCAAAAGGTAAAGGTAAAGTAAAGGTGTCCCGCGACAGGCCGAGGTGGTCCAAGGGGTTCCGGGTAGATTAAGGCCCGGGATTATCTTGACGTTTCGGCACTACAAGGGTAGTAGGTCGTCAGCCAAACGCACTGGCCGCCTTTACCCCAGGAGAAATCCCTGGTACTCACTTTCAGAGGCTGAATCGACCTCAGGGCACATGGTTCTGTCGGGGGTACCATGGAAAAAATCCCCAGTGACACCACCGAGAATCGATCCCGGAACCGTCCGACTAGCAGCGCAGCGACACCAAAAGGTAAAGACATGAACTAATGAAATGGAGAGGAAGCGTCTTTGAAACCTACTCCAGTGATTACCTCGCCTTTATTCTTCTACGTGGTGAACCCATTTGCGGTGATATTTTTCTGTAAATTATGCAACTACATCTTCATGGAGTGAATTTCACTACCAAGAAGTAGCACTTACGGGAGAGACGATAAATCCCAACACAATTGTAGTTGGAAAACCAGAAGAGAAGAGAACATCCGAGGTACCCACGCGTGGACAGGAGAATATTGAATGGATCGCAAAGAAATACGGTGTGAAGTTGTGTACTGGATTCATCTGCCCAGCGAATGGCGCTGGTGAAAATTCGGGGGTTTCATAAATGTGGAGAATTCTGATAAGTTGGACAGTTAGGCTACTACGTAACGTTTAATAAAATAAAGGCACGTAAACCATCTTACACGTGTACGTACATATGTACAAATATACGTACACATAAGTACCTATGCATTATGTCACTTACATAGCTCAGCACAGCTACTATAACGGGATGTCTCAGATGCAGACTGTAAGCCATAAAGGTGTCGTGCACAGGTGAACGATAAAAGGGACACTTTGTATAGACGTACACAGGTACTAATTGTTTTTGTTTAGGTTGGCAGTGTTACGATGTAGAAGTTAAACTTAGGAAATTGTATCTGACTTGTGTAAATAAAAAGGACTGAAAATGACAAATTTAATTTAATTTTCAGTCTGTTGTATTTCTGTCACACCGCTCTAGCTGGCATAACCTATAACACTAGCAGTACTGTGAAGAAAAGTACACATAATCAGTGCGTTTACCTTAGTGCCTGGGTTAAGAAGAAGAAAATAGGAACGTTAAGTATGTGACTTTGCCTTCCTGTTCGTTGCACAATATATCTAAAGCTTTAACGAAGCGATAACGAATTTGATGTGGTTTCGACCGTGCATCGTCGTTAATATGTGGAAATAAAATGCCAACCAAATGCAACAGAGGTTTTCATTGCAGATCTTATTGCTTGCTCAACATGTTTCGGGCACCACTATGCCCATCATCATGAGCTCAAGAGTATTATACAGTGGTTGCTGCCTGTGGTATTTCGTGCTGTGGTTTTCAAGTTG
>Ga0209629_10004049_pt1 | contig 10739 bp, 6 predicted proteins | sample TergutCu122P5_FD_187286 | JGI IMG/M metagenome (GOLD analysis project Ga0209629, IMG submission 187286) | Cubitermes ugandensis P5 segment gut microbial communities from Kakamega Forest, Kenya - Cu122 P5 (SPAdes) (version 2) | ecosystem: Host-associated > Arthropoda: Insects > Digestive system >... | reverse complement strand
CATGACGGTCAGTGATGGGCTGTTGTGAACAGGATATTGGAACATGGCGGTCAGTGATGGGCTGTTGTGAACAGGATATTGGAACATGGCGGTCAGTGATGGGATGTTGTGAAGAGGATATTGGAACATGGCGGTCAGTGATGGGCTGTAGTGAACAGGATACTGGAACATGGCGGTCAGTGATGGGCTGTTGTGAACAGGATATTGGAACATGGCGTTCAGTGATGGGCTGTTGTGAACAGTATATTGGAACATGGCGGTCCGTGATGTGCTGTTGTGAACAGGAAATTGAAACATGGCGGTCAGTGATGGTCTTTTTGAAGAGATATCAGAAGAATCTTTCGTTATAAACGACACGTAATATATTGCAAATTTTGAGTGACTTTGAATTTCTCACGAATTAGTGTGCTTTGCGAATCTGTTTGTTAACTTCCTAATATTATACCGGTAAATTAAAAGATATTTGCCACTGTTCCCCGTGATGGCGCGGGAAAGTGTTTGGGGTTAACTACACACCTCCTCCACTTTACTTCTGCTGAAAGATCCCTTGCCCCAAGGGTTGCCTGGACATACTGCAGGATAAACAAGTGATATAACTCTGCCGGGATTCGAGCGTCCAATTTTTTAGCCCATGGCTTGATATTGCATCGACTTCGTTAAACCCATCCCTGTTTTATTCAAGTCCATTTTTCAAGCAGGTATAGTTCCATCATTTTTCGCGGCGGCATGACTGAATGTTTTATTTCCGAATAGTGTTATCCTTCTGTGTTTAGAATTGTAGCACTTAGCCGCTGCACAGATGACCGGACACGAAATATGTGCCAGAAAATGCATGATTGATACTAACCGGACGTTTGGTTAAAAGAGCCACTAGATAGTACTCGAATTTGCTACATGTTGATGTTAAGTGTGGCAAACATCAGCGGGCGTTACATTAAGGCAGTTCAACTGTAAGTCAGTTCTTCATACTTAGACAAATTCTGGAAAGATGCAAGGACACGAACGTAGTAGCAAGGCGATGAATTCTACGTACGTTAGAATACAGAACAATGAGCTGCAACAAGCAATGTAGACAGGTTCTGTACCGAGTGAATTAACTAGGATAATAAAGAAACTAAAACAATCATATGAACCTATGTATTTGATTTTAGACATCCCAATGTGTTACAGTATTAGCAAAAAGTAATATAATTAATAGGTCGAACACACCAAATGTTATTGTTGATAGCAGTAGGCCTACTGCTATCAACAATAAAAATTTCTATATTCGAATTTCTAATTATTTTATTTTTTGCTATAATCCTGTGTATTTTATATTAATATTTGAATAATTAGCTAGAAATTTGGAAGTTGCTGATTTGTGTGTGTGATTGGCTTTTATTTGTGTTCTTTTACCTTTACATTCTTTATGCAATGAATTATTTCTTTAATTATTTGGATAGTTTGCGATGTATGTCTGTGGCATTAACTGGAGACCAGGGAAGGTTTTTATCCAGTTTATAACAGCAGAGATCTTTTAGACACCGGCGTTGATTTCTATCCAGCTGCACACAGCAGAAATTTTGGTGAACACATCAGCGTACTGAGGATTGCCACATATCACTCCCCAATTATAAATACCAACCAGTTTGTCACTGGCAACCAGAGGACCACCCCAATCAAACTGAAATAAAACATACGTGCAGTGAAATTAATAACTACTTTTGCGCTTTGATAAGTCACAAGGAAATGAAGTGCAGAGCATATTGAGGGGTTTAACTGCAGTAAAATATCACACGAATACCAAATAACGTCTGTGTCTGTTAATATATGTAGTTTGTGGAGAGAAATTAAATGGTTTACAGTGTGGTTTTATTTAAATGATACGTTAAATTTGTAAGTTAATTTTTCAGCTTCAGTTTGTGTTGAAAATTAATTGTGGAAATAATTATTAAATTATTTTAGACTTAACAAAACTCTAATATTTTAATCTCACCCATATAAAATGTCTTCCTACATTTTGTTTACATTTTCCAAGTGGTTGTAAAAAGTGACTAAGTAATGTGTTATTTGTTCTCTTGTTCATTTGTAACGTTTGGACCGCCAAAGGATTTTTTTTATTTTGTAAAATTTTATATTCTGCGTCTTTACTGAAGTGTATCAGAATATTTTGATTTTGATTAAAATTGGGTAATATTATAAATGTTTTATAAGAACTGACATATTAGAGACATTATATCAATTTCGTTTTAGTTACAAAATAGACAATTGTGATTTTGTGAGTTATGAATGTGGCAGAAGAAGCAGTCGTTGATCTAAACATAAAAAATGAGACATCGTTTTTCTTTCTTTACCAGCTTTGGCTAAGGACAGTTGTCGATATAAATATATGAGCCGAGCAGAATAGAATCCAAAGCCCTTGCTAAAGTCATGATGCATGAAAATGACAGTCTGTTCTGTGAAATGTTAACTGACAGCTGTCACCACAAAGCAACTCTTAGCCTTGTGTTGTCTGCATGAAGCAAAGTGACCGCCAGTTTTATTCATAAAAATAATGATGAATAACAGGAACATTAATATAGCAGACATGTTGCAACTGTACTGCATGTTGGGTATTGCCAATTTTTATAGTTTTTGTTTTTTGAAATGGGTTGACTGTTGAAGTTTGTGAATGGAATGGTAAAATCTATATGGATTTAGCCTAATTGGAAACGTTGAAATATTGCTTGTTTTTGCGTTTATTGTTTACAGTCGAATGTTTAACTTTTAAATATAAATGAATTCAGCAGCAGCAGCTGCAACAACAACAACAACAACAACAACAACAACAACAACAACAACAACAACAACAACAACAACAACAATTCTGGATGAAAGACATCAGAGAAGGTCCACAACAGTACGAGTTTTCTTAACCTATTGTTGTCAGACACTGAAAGCAATCATGCATAATGATTTTAGAATTAGTTCCAGCAACAAATCTCAACGGAGTTTTGCTGAAAACTAGCGATAAGCCTTGCAGTCCAAATTATTATCGTAAATACAACAGTCTGTTCCAATTAATATTTGAGAAAGTTTCGGAACTTCTATTTTCAAATGCAACCGTTAGATGACAAGCGAGATTAGGTCAATCCAAAGGAAGACGTTGTTAATCAACATGTCGGCTTGGGATCGACTTTGGAGTTGGTACAGCGGACAGCGCTGTCGATTTTAACTGGACAGGGCACCGATAATATTTTAAAAAATCTTCACAGCGATTATAAAATAAATTATTTGTGTTTGTTGCAAATGCGAATTGTTTGCATATAAATATTTATTTTTATCATGCCCCTCTTACCGAGCATGCTCCTTTGCCCCCAATAAAATCTGCAGCACAAATCATCGAGTCAGTGATTCCTCCATAAAGAGCATTGGCACTATTGCATTCGGCGTCGCTTATGACTTGTAATATCACCTCACGCAGAGTGGTGCTGTAATCGCCTAGTTCCTGCAAAAAACGAAACATCCTGTTATAATATTTGCAGTCATTTCCACCCAAAGTCTAAACCCTTGCCAGTAAGTCATTTGGAACGTGGCTGATGCAATAAAAGTTGGCAACATCTTGATTCACAAATATAAAAGTCATGAGTTTAAATTGCTGCGAAGAATGTAGTAGGCTACACACTGCTATTGCTAGAACTTCTGTGGGTGTATGAGTACATTTGCTATCCCTGTACAGGACTGGTTAAACCCTTAGTGCTCCAGGAGGTTGACGCTGCCAGAATTTGTAGACAGTCTGCACAAGAAGGCGATAAAATTATCAGTCCTACACACAGTCGCCTTTATCCAAAACTGACATCCCTGGCACTCTTTTGTGTTAGGTACTGCGTCGACCCCAGGGTCACAATGGGGTCGGAAAGAATTAGTCAATATTTCCGATAACCACACCGGGATTCCACCTCGCGAACTTTCGACTTGAAATGCAGTGCCTTAACCAACTGCGCCAGAGCGAGTCAAAATGAAATTAAATATATGGGGCATTTAAGTGATCATAAAGAGATAAACGTGAACCCCAGCCTATTCTCTATCAGATACCAAAACACAAACTGTTGATAACCGATATGCATACAAACATATCAGTGCATCAGCAATTAAGTCTGACCAGACTGTTTGTGTGATGTCTTGTGTGTGAAAGTGGTGTTGAAGTGGAAATTGGAGGAAAATTGTGCAAAGTTTCCTGGTTCAGAACAGTGACCCATTTTAGGATATGTACTGTGATGTTCGTTCTGCTTACTGACTTTTTAAATATTAGAGTTGTGCCGGATGCAAACTTTTTTTTTTAAAATATCAGTATAGTACAGGTTGTTTCAGAACAAATTTCCAAAAGACATAAATATATAAATCTGGAGATATCAATAATACTCTACCAAATAATTACATTCAGTAAATACACATTAAACCATCTCAATATCCCAGTACATCAGCACAGGGGTGATAATTAAATCTGACCACACTGTTTGTGAGATGTAGTTCTGTGTGTGGAAGTGGTGTTGAAGTGGAACCTTGAGGAAAATGTTGCAAAATGTCCTGGTTCAGAACAGAGAAACATTTTAGGATATGTACTGTGATGTTTGTTCTGCTTACTGGCTGCGTACAGGGGCGTATTTAGGCCTAGGCAGACTAGGTATCTGCCTAGGGAGGTAGATTTGAAGTGGCGGCTTCTAAGCTGTCAAAGTTACTAATTACTACCACCCCCTTCCATTCACTTACAGAGCGATATTCAATGAATGTAGATGGGAATTTTAGTTTATGGTAAAATGCCCATAATCTTTTATTTTTTTTCTTGTTGTGGTAAAATGTTAAAGAAAAGTTACATTTTAAATTTTATTTTTGATGCAAAATTCAATATATAAAATAAAATATTTGTTATTTCTGTCTTGGGACTGGAAGGTGTGGTGTTTGACTCAGTCTGGGGGGTATACCCCCCCGAAAGAAACACTGCTTGAAATAAGGGGCGGAGATGTTTTCACTGCCTAGGGGCGCCAAATAACTTAATTCGCCCCTGGCTGCTTAAACAACAAAGTTATATCTACAGTATTAATTGTCATGAAAAAAGAACAGTGCGAAATGCAACGTCATTCAGGTACTGTCTGTGCTCCATATTGGTGTCTGTGGTATGAATTTTTGCCCAGTAGCAAAATATATATATATATATATTTTTTTGAATATCAATATAGTATTTACAGGTTGTTGCAGTTCATATTTCCAGAAGACATGAATATACATATCTGGAGATATCAAGAATATTCTACCAAATAATTATATTCACTTAACACACATTAAACCATTTCAGTCTGCATTAATAACAAAGTGAGAACCATCTTCTATTCACTTCGTTCTGACATGTTTCAGCCAACCATTATCATCTTCAACTTTTGTACAATGCTGGCTGTTCCAAACCCATGTTGATCACTGTGTGTAATATTGTTGCAAAGTATTTTTTGGGAGTTGTGTTACATTTTTTGCATTCTTCTATTATTCTGCCTCTTAAATACAAATATTCTAATCACCCTATACTCACACATCCTCTCTATAAATACTTCCCTGATGAAGTCACACCAAACTTAATGTACATTTTGATAATGAACACAGCTTTATTTGAAGAAACGTTGTGACGTTGGGTGACTGTTAAAGTAGAATATTTTGTGGTGCTGTTAGAATATTAGTTTCTACGTTAAACAGTAATAAACGCAATGCCTTACTGTTAATCCCCATCCAGTAACAACAGCATCTGTTCCAACAGGCACTGGGTCGCATTCCAGCATGACGGGCTGTACACTGTCGCTGAAAGTGAAGGCAGGGCTCACCTAAAATATAAGGTTAGGTTCTTTAGGTTTGTGTGACCGTGCACTATTAACAAAAATTCTTCTCCTACATAACATTACGAATTTTTTGATTTCCCTGATCCCTAAGATTTCCAGGGGTTGTAATATTTAAATTTTTTCTGCTGGATTTGTGTCACTTGATTTATAATTTTGGCTGTGCTCATTAAGTTAATAAAAGGACATTACTCTTTATGCTTTTTATATTTATTGAACAGAAAATAGATATTCTAAGTGTGAATTACTCTCCAGATTCATTGTTTCTTGTGAGGGAAATTTTATCCATCGTCATGAATTAGAGTTTACGTTGTACTTAAATCTGAGGCGTGTTTTGTGTGAAGATTTTACTGAAAACATAAAATATGTAAATATGTAACACGAAGTTTATCAATGCAGAATTTATTGGCTAAGGATATTGTTGACAGCATTTCGACAGCTTTGTGTTCCTTTCTGCACAGTGATTAAATGTGTTATATATGTACAACTTGGAGCAGGTTTACCCCAAATGAAAGCACCAAGAATTTAAGATTCGTGGTGTCATGAGAATTTCAGCTCTCTATTAGAACACTTCTGTAAATTAAAAATTATTTTAATAATTCAGACATGAATCATTCCTTCCTACTAAAATGTGAATTTATCTGTATCTTCAGATTTAAATTTAATATTACTTACACCTAAACCCAATAAATTTCCACACATAACCTATACTATAAAATGTATTTTGCTCTGTAATTGCTTTTTCTGGATAACAGAGAAATGTATGTTTGTGTCTGTTTTTCTGTGGCAGCCACAACCCAACAAGGCATCGGAATGTAACTTGAAACTGTAGCAGGAACTGTAAGATGCTAATGAGATATCTAGTGCCAAACATATGGAGAAGCTGTCTGTGGGAACAGAATATCGGGGCTTATATATCGCGCGGAATGATGGGTTGAAGTTCAAGATAGGCGAAATAGGTGTCGATACCTTTCATCTGAAATGTCTGGCTGTAGTGAAAACAATGAATCAAACCAAAATCGATAGTGTTTAGCATCAAGTAATGTAAGAATAGAATGGAATATTTCTTGGAATTCTTACTGGGTGTTGATATTGGTCGAATTGGCTGAAAGAAACTTACCATTTCAAGCAAGTTAAATTAGACTGAAATATTAAACCAAGCAGTAATAGTACAAACCTTAGGAAAAAAATAGCCCTTGCTAATATTTGAGGGCTTCAGGTCGAAATATAAAGCCCCACACAAATCTGAATATGGCCATATTATAAAAGGGTGCAATTTTGAATTCTGTAGTCATTGTTTGCCCGTATAATCAGTAAGTTTTGCAGTTTACCGATACGTGCGCCAGATTGCAGTAGCTGCTAGAATCTGTCATTGTAAATCAATGGAGTTTTTTTCGGCACGGTTTTTTTTTAATATTTTCAATTAACTAATTTCCCTATGTAGAACCAGCTTGCCTATTCATTGAAGCAATAGTTCAAAACTATCAGTATAGAAGAATGGAACAACAGAAAGCCTAACTGTATATATAATGGCAAGATATTGGAACAGCCTTAATTCCGATGATATACGAAGGTTCGTTTAGCTTCTGTTAAATATATAATTTGGGTAACTTGCAGTTATCTGCGAATATTCATGAAGGAATATTCAGAAAATTGTGCCACATTGTCCGCCACGTTTATATCTACATTTATATTAATTTCAATAGGCAAAATTCTTAGCTGATATTCGAAGTAATTATAAACTTGAAAGTTTGATTCTGTGCTCACAGTGTGTGACAGGCAATGACATTCTAATGTAGGGTTTAGAAGAACTGCATTTTACAGCGGAGGAGCGTGAGATAAAGGTCGTTATCACAGCAGCACGTAATACACATTTTATTGTATATTAATGCATCGAAGGAAATACGGACCTGCACAAGGGCGACGTCATAGTCCCAGTTGGCGTTATTGTAACTTTCATGTATGATGATGTTTGTAACACTATGAAGGGTTCCACCAGAATTGGAGTAAGTGGAGCCGGACCTCACATTAAAATCTGTAGTACTGTACCTGTAGACAGCAAAATATTGATATTTGTGTTCAGCATACAGTTAATAGAATTTTATATTTTAAATCCCATAGGAAATTTAGTAAAGAATATTTTGAATGTTTATATACACATTGTGATTATTGAGGTGTGGAATGTACTGTAGGAGATAACTTCTTTTGTTTCTGTGATCAAATGTTCATAAAATGTGTCCGGTTTTGGACGGTTACGAGGTGGTAAACGCTTCCAACTTGGAAAGAATTTATAGGATAATTGAAAAAAATTTGGTTTAAAATAATGATCAAACACATTATATGATAAATATAGTTTCAAATTTAAATTCTTAACAGAAACTGCCTTTTATTCACAGTGACCTATTCTTAAAGCATTTTATCGGAAATTCCATGAGGTCTGACGGACGGTTCACATTAATGTTGTCACTAGAATTAAAAAAAAAAGAACCATAACCACTGAGAATATGATCTTTATCCTACATTAATGTCCAAAATTCACAAATCACCCTGTATACAGCCATGTGTGTGTGAAAATATTTCTTAATCTACGTGTGATGCGCTTTAATGTGCAACTATCCTTCACAGTAAGGATGTCACATATGTTGGTGTTGCTGGAGAAAATATTTGTCTGTAAATTTGAGGATATAACGTGAAATTCGAGAAAATTACATAAAGAAGAGCATCATGGTATGAGCATTCCCTAATAATTACGTATCAAATCCAAGGTAGCCGAAATGTGCTACACATGTGATACATATTTCAGCGTTCACGTGCCCATTCAAACTTCTTGCCAGAAGACTTTAGTGTGACTGTTCACACAAGAAATTTTGTGACTGTAGAATGATACTAGAATGGAACTGAAGAAAATATGTAGAAGAAGGAAGTGACAAGGATTCTTTTGTCTCATAATAAGGGGCAGTGACTGAATTGTGAACACAGGAGTGAGATTTTGAATCCGACGAAATTGGGGTAGACTGTTGATTAATTGGAGATGTTTTGATTTTAAGGAAAGGTTATACTGAAAGGGTAACATGGGACTGAATTTTACTAAATTATATTTTGAAAGTTTTTGTATTTGTTTTTGTAATTCACTTGAAAAAATTCAAATTTCAGTAAAATCTGACAAGGATAACTGGTAATTTTCATAAAGCTGTAGTAAATTTGTTATAATTTCTCACCGAATTCTTTCAAACGAGAAATGCTTCATCCAAAATTTGCATAGAAAATAAAAACACGAATGTTATGTTGCAAAACTCTTTTTTCCGAAAATCGTTCCTTTTATGAAATAGGGTGGAAAAAAAAGTAGAGTCGGAAGCCAAAAATAACAATAAAGTACAACGCATGTGTTTTGCATGCTGTAAACCTAAGGCTACAAAACACGCTCAGAATATTTAATATTTACTACTTTTAACGACAAAAATTCTTATACAAACGCCTGAATTTTACGTTGTATGTACATTGACGTTTTCGGCATAGTTATTGTTTGGGGACGGTGGAGATACAAATTAATTTGGAATTGAATTCTATCACACATTCCCAGCTCTTATCTAGCTGTGCTTTACGAATGTGAACCTGACATTTTCCAACCGACCCTAATATTTGAAACTCTCGTTTGATTTTAGATCACGTATAATTTAATTTTTTTTTTCAAAAAAAGTTTTACGAGTTATAAAATAAATATCAAATTGTGAATTCAAATTTACAGAAATTAATACGTACGAGAGATATGATTTTTGATGACGATATATTTACAGGCTACATTCTGCGGAACAAACCTACCAGGAAACGCAGAATGCCAATGTCACCACCCAATTCTCACTGATGATGGAACCACTGCACTTGTCTGATCCCGTTAGCAGCACTGACACCTGAAATACAAATATGCATTATCACTGAACAGAAATGTGTTGAACGACAGTATTTATTTAACGTCTTTATGAGATCAGTGATTACAAATATACAGAATGTTTTAAAAACTTCTTCCAAAAATAAAGACGCCTGTAGACCGGATTAATTTAGTGTGAATATTATGAGAACGTGCGTCTAATTATCAGTCTTTATGGAGCAATTGCTGAAGGTTGGTGAACTCGAAAGAAAAGTGTTGGCTGAACAGGACAATTTAATTTTGTTACTTATATCAAAAAATGCTCTGTTTCTTACATCAGTTACACACGCTAATTTCTGTTTGACATGATTCCCCGTACTTTGTCTACTCATTTCTACTAAAGGACAAAACATCTCGCTTTGAATGTGAACAGCGGAATCCGTAATTTACTTCACAATTTTACCAATTGCCTGTAGTTTTTCTCGATAAATAATAATATCATATATTCCCAGAAGAAAAGGCCGAAAGGATTGCGGTTTGGTGATTGGGGAGGCGGTTATTGGGGTACCCCACAACCATCCCAGCGACAAAGTACAGCAGTGACACGGTGCTACCGTCTTTCCTCAATCGCACAAAACCTGACTAGCTCGCTCCGTTTTGCAAGTTCTGTCTCAGGGAATATTACCGTGCAGGCTGTCAGACGGACTTCACAGGGTCAGCACTAGCTAGTGATAGTTCACCCAATCAATTGAACCATTTATTCACTCATTATGATTACAGTTCTCTTAGTTGACGGCAACCTGAAGTAACCGCACGGTCTACTTCACGTAATTTCCTCACACGACCTCTTTAATTGTTCTGCACCTCTGCTAACCTCTGTCTCCTCTGCAACACTAATATTTCTACAACATTCCTTCCTTTCCTCGCTATCAAGACTCAGTTTCTAGCCTTCTTTTCCATGAATACGGACTCCCAAACACATTCAATTGCCTCCTTCTCCTCCTGGTCCACTGCCGACAAAGGCTTCTTACACCATT
>Ga0209629_10004048_pt1 | contig 10740 bp, 9 predicted proteins | sample TergutCu122P5_FD_187286 | JGI IMG/M metagenome (GOLD analysis project Ga0209629, IMG submission 187286) | Cubitermes ugandensis P5 segment gut microbial communities from Kakamega Forest, Kenya - Cu122 P5 (SPAdes) (version 2) | ecosystem: Host-associated > Arthropoda: Insects > Digestive system >... | reverse complement strand
ACATAACGGTAAACGGGTCGAATTTTGCAATCGTATTCTCAAAATCGACAGGGACATTATCAGGTTATACTTTGAACGGCAAACAGCTGATCAGCGAGCCGATGGGATTAAATGTTTTCCGCCTTCCTACAATGAATGATAAAGCCCAAACACAAGGATGGGATAATTTGGGAATCAGGCTTTTAACGGTATCACCCGGAACTTGGGATGTAAAGAAAAACGACAGCATTGTCGATCTGACTATCAATAATTCATACACGGCTGCTTCAAACAGGCAAACCAAATTTTCTACTCAAATAGCATTTAAGATATTAAGCGACGGAAGCGTATTCGTTAATTCAATCATTGATCCGAGTGCAAAAGGAAGTATTCTTCCCAAAATGGGTTTCCGTTTGAGTATGCCAACCGGTTTTGAAAAATTGACCTGGTTTGGACGCGGGCCGTGGGAATCGTATGCCGACCGCAAGGAAGCGTGTTTAGAAAGCGTCTATAACAGTACGGTTTCCGGACAATGGGAAAAATATGCGGTTCCACAGGAAACAGGAAATAAGGAAGATGTACGCTGGATGAGTCTTCGCGACGATTCCGGAACGGGATTGTTATTTATCGCTCCCGAAAAAATGTCGGCTTCCGCTACTCACTACAAGCCGGAAGATATCTATACAAACCAGAATAGCCGCATAAAACATCCCTACCAAGTAACTTTCAACAACAATACCATCGTTTCGCTCAATGCCCAAATGCGCGGATTGGGAAATGCAAGTTGCGGGCCTGACGTAATGCCTCAATATGAACTGCGGTCGGATTACACGCTTTTCAGTTTCATGATTTTTCCCCTTGCCGGTCAGTTAGATGATGAACAACTTTCTGCAAAGGCGAGAGTGGATATGCCTGTGTGCGCACCGGTAAAAATAGAACGGGATAAGAAAGGGAAGATTAACCTGACTACCGCAACTGCTAATGCACAAATCTATTACAGCATCAACGACGGAGCGTTCCAATTATACAACGGTCCCTTTGAAATGCTCGACGTAGCTACGGTCAAAGCTTATTGCAAGTCGGAAGGCGCTTACGACAGTATGATTACCTCCAAAGATTTCATGCTTTTCATCAACAAGTTGGAATGGAGAGTTGCCTCTTTCTCAAGCCAGAACAATGGAGAAGAATCTTATAAAGCCATCGACGACAACGAAACCACGATATGGCATAGCCGGTGGAGTGTAAATGAGGCTCAACCTCCGCACGAAATAATAATTGATATGATTTATGAATATCAGGTCGAAGAATTTTATTATCTGCCCAGACAGGACGGCTCGAACGGGCGAATAAAAGATTATGAAATTTCTTTCAGTACCGATTTCGTTAATTGGACAACTCCGGTAAAAGGGCAGTTTATAGATACTTCCAACAAACAGACGGTCGTTATAACCGCCAAACCGATGGCACGATATTTCAAATTAGTCGCTAAATCGGAAGTACAGGGAAGAGCTTGGGCTTCGGCAGCAGAGCTGGGAATTGAGGCATCGAAGAGAATCATTCCTTCAACAGAAAACTGTGTTCAAATACAGACAAATGAAAAGTATTACCTGAAACATTCTTCCGGCTTATATCTGCAATACAAGCCCAACGCGACAGAAGGTGATTTTTGCCTGAATCCATTAATAGTTAATGATGAAAATTTCATCTACACATTCAATCCCGTCGCAGGAACTGCTGATACTTACAATATTGGAATAAAGAACTTATATATCAACGGAGAAGGGGGTTGGCTGTTCCGACTGGGCAGCAGGACGGATACCTACGGAAGAATACAGGTGAACAAGCAAAACGATTGTAGTTTTACTTTAAGAGGACTATGGAAAACAAACCAGGATTTTTTCAACTTCGATGCCACAATACCCGATTCATACGTTTATTCCGATAAAGCCACCGGAGCCTACTGGATAGTAGAGAAAGTGTCCGGTAGCAATGAAATACATCTTGTCGATGCTTCCGATGTAAGCGTATATCCTACCATAACCAATGGTTATATCACAATTTCAGTTCCCTGTAACAGTGCAAAAGTAAAAATTATTGATTTATCCGGTCGCATATTAGATAGTTGCCTTATAGGGAATGAGGCAACTATTCAAATGAATTACAGCGATGGCGTTTATTTTGTTTGCGTCGATACAAATAATAATTCATCAATACACAAAGTATTATTGAAAAAATAAGATTTATCCTATAAAAGTTACACGACGAACACATAAAGAATAAATTTATAAATAACACTACTGACCGGCTTTAAACAAATTATCACCAATCCCCCCGCACCTTCATCTCCCAATATTTATTAATTACATCGACCGTCAAATGATTGGGATGCGTAAGAAGCGAAAGAATGTTGTGCTGCCGGAGTTTTGAAATTATCAGGCGTTTTTCGTATTCTAATTTTTCGGCAATTACGGTTTGATACACTTGTTCCTTATCTTCGGGTTGCTGATTGACAAACTCTTCCAACTCAATGTCTTCAAAGAAAATAACTAAAATACTGTGCCGTTTCGCCATTTTCGAAAGATAACGAAGTTGGCGTTGCATTGCTGTTACCGAATCAAAATTGGTGAAAACAAGCATCAAGCCTCGATTGGCAGCATATTTATTAACATTCTGATACAAAACGGAATAATCGCTTTCAGCAAATGCAGTCTGCTGAGAATACAGCGCTTCCTGAATCCGGTTCATTTGCAAAGGTGTGCGAGAAGGCAGAATAATGGTATCAAACCGGCGTTCAAAAGTCAGTAAGCCGGTTTTATCTCCTTTTAGCATAGCCACATAAACGAGCGCCAAACTTGCGTTGATGGAGTAATCCAACAAAGTCATTCCTTCAAATGTTGACTGCATCGTGCGGCCTTTGTCAATCACACAATAGAGATTTTGCGCGCGTTCTTCCTGAAAAACATTCACCATCAACTTATTACGCCTTGCGGTCGCTTTCCAGTTGATAATCCGGTAATCGTCTCCTTTCACATAATCTTTGATTTGGTCGGGTTCGAGTTGTTGTCCGATTTTCTTGATTCGCTTGTTTCCGGCTTGTTTCAGTTTATTGGACGAAGCCACAAGCTCATATTGTTTCAAGTAGAAAAATGAAGGATAAACCTTTACATCGCAAGGATCGCCGGTTTTGAAACGGCGGCTGATAAGCCCGATTCTCGTACTTGCAAAGACATTGATTTTCCCGAATTTGTAAACGCCCCGCCTAACCGGACGCAAGGAATATTTCAAAATTTTAGAAGCTTGTTTTTCGACATTCATAGAAAATGAAAAATCACGCAGTTGAAAAATATCCGGAATTTCGTCGATAATTTTGAGTTTCACCGAAACAGTATAGTTGGAAGACAAATGCAACTTGATTTCATTTTCGTCGCCATTGGAAAAACGGTCGGAACATTCTCGAAAACAGGTAATTGTATTTTTCGGAGAAAAGAACAGGACAATAATTTCATACATGCACAAAAGAAATAAAACCACCAGCAGAACTTGTGCGAGCGTAAACAACAATATGCTTTTGAAACTTATAATGAAACAAAAGACAATAAAAATCAGGGCAATATAGAAACGCTTGTTAATGAACACTATTTGGGTACTTCGATTTTTTCGATTAATCTTTTTACAATAGTGCCTGCCGAATGTCCTTCCATTTCCGTTTCGGGTGAAAGCAACAAACGGTGTTGCAAAACCGGAACGGCTATGTACTTAATATCATCTGGAATGATGAAATCACGGCCTTGCAGGAGCGCGTACGCTTTGGTCGCGTTCAGCAATGCGACGGATGCGCGCGGCGAAGCGCCCAAAAATATGGCGGGACTGTTGCGCGTAGCCAGAATGATGTCGGAAATGTATTTCAAGAGGCTGTCTTCGACAATCACTTGGCTGACCAACTGTTTGAAATTCAATATTTCTTTCTTCGACAAAATCGGTTTTACATCGTTCAACAATGTAAGTTCATTATTTTCATTGTGCCGTTTCAATATCGTAAATTCTTCTTCCGGAGAAGGATAATTGATGATGATTTTCATCAGGAAACGGTCTAACTGCGCTTCGGGAAGCCGATAAGTACCTTCTTGTTCCACAGGGTTTTGTGTGGCAATCACCATGTAGGGTTCGCTCATTTTCCGGGTGAATCCATCAACCGTAATCTGACGTTCTTCCATAACTTCAAACAACGCAGCTTGGGTTTTTGCAGGAGCCCTATTGATTTCGTCAATTAATACGATTTCAGCAAAAACGGGTCCTTTGTGAAATTCAAAATCATTCGTTTTCAGATTGAAAACCGAAGTGCCTAACACATCCGAAGGCATGAGATCGGGCGTAAATTGAACGCGGGAATAATCGGCTTTAATCAATTTAGCCGTCAATTTCGCCAAGAGCGTTTTGGCAACGCCGGGTACGCCTTCAATCAATACATGTCCGTTGGCTAAAAGCGCCGTTAGAATTAAATCGACTCCTTGTTCCTGTCCGACGATGACCGATGCGATTTCCGTTTTTAGCGCTTCTACTTTTTCCGAAAAACCGGATAAATCAATCCTGTTTGTTAAATTTTCCATATTTTATATTCCTAATGATGCATAATAATTGTAATCCCGGAGAACTGTTTCCAAAAAACTGCGATCATCCATTTCCGGATTTACATTTAAAATAGTTTTTACTTTGCTTGCCAGTTCGGAGACTGAATTTTCCACCGTCCGGCTTTGTTTGGGTTCAATCAACAGTTTCATGATAAAAACGGCTTGACCTTCCGACAGTTTTTCCACATTGATAAACGCCGGTTGATAGTCGTCAGGGAAATCATAATAACTATCGTCCAAATCAAGCAAAATGGATTGGTTTGTTTTTATTACAATCGTTCCGGCAGCCATGTCGCCTAAGCGTTGGTGATAATTGGAAAAAATGATAAATGCCGCGCCGATTACCTGGGGAGGTAAATAAAAATCGACCAACATCAGTATCCAACGTAAAAAATAAGCGCCTATTCCGGGAGTCGAGCCATCAATATTCGTTACTTTTATTTTCAATATCATTTTTCCCGGAGTTCGTCCGCCTAACATGGACTCTAAAAGAAAATGATAGGCGAAAGCGGGCAGCCAAAACAGAACTGACACAGTGACATATAGAGAATGATCTTCTGCCATAAAAACGCCGGCATTATTAAGTTCAGATAATGTAAAATTGACAGCAAAAAAATAAATACCAATAAAAAAGAAGTCCAACAATAAAGCCGCCAAACGTTCAACGACGGTTGCCGCCTGATATTTTATCGTTACATGCTGACTGGTTATTACGTCAATGGTTTCCATTCATTTGTTGAAAATATTGCACAAAGTTAATTTTAAAATTGGGAAAAAGAAAAAAGTTACTTAATTTTGCAGAACAAATAATATTTCCCCGTCATTGCGAACCGTTAGGCGAAGCAATCCAGAGTGTTGATTTTCAATAGATTGCTTCGGGCTTTTCCCTCGCAATGACGTACAAAAATACCGTTGATGAAAGAAGTAGTTTTTGTTCGTCAAAATAGAAGCAAGTGGAAACGCTACGATGATTGTTTAAGGCACATCAAAGAACAATCCCCCGATGATTTGGCGGATATTTACATCGACGTAACCAACGATTTGTCTTTTGCACAGTCGCATTATCCCAATTCGCGCATCCATTTTTATTTGAACAATCTTTCTGCAAAGATACACCAATATATTAATCTGAAGAAAAAAGAAAAGTTTTCACGGATATTTACCTATTGGATAACTGAAGTGCCGCAAGTCATATACGATGCACGGAAAGAATTGTTGTATTCCTTTTTGATTTTCGTTGTCAGTGTGATTATCGGTATTTATTCAACGGCTTACGACGAAGATTTTCCTCGACTCATCATGGGCGACCATTATGTGGATATGACTTTGCAGAATATTACCGACGGAAAACCGATGGGCGTTTATGGAAGCATGAATGAAAGTGTTATGTTTTGGGGAATTACAATGAATAATGTGTTTGTTTCATTTTTTATTTTCATCACCGGAATTTTTACTTCAATTGCGTCTGCTTTTCAGCTGATTAGAAATGGAATAATGATTGGATGTTTTCAATATTTCTTTTATGAACAGGGATTGTTGAGAGAATCTTTTCTGACGATTTGGATTCACGGCACTTTGGAAATAACTGCTGTCATCGTAGCGGGAGCCGCCGGAATTACGATGGGAAACGGATGGTTGTTTCCGGGCACATACACCCGGATAGAGTCGTTCAGGCGAAGCGCAAAAAGAGGCGCTAAAATCATTGTCGGAACCGTTCCTGTTTTCGCGATTGCCGGCTTTCTCGAATCGTTCGTTACGAGGCATACCGAATTGCCTGACGGAATCCGGATGGCAATCATTGGTTTATCTCTGTTATTCGTGGTTTTTTATTATGTTTATTATCCTCGAAAATATCGGTTTCGTCATTGCGAGGGCGAAGCCCGAAGCAATCCAGAAAACGAACAAGACTGGATTGCTTCGCCGCAAGCGGCTCGCAATGACGATGTTATAATATTTTAACTTAATTATTTATTATATGGAAAGAATTGAATTTTACAAAAATCGAACATTAAGCGAACGCTTTTCTGCTTCTATTGATTTTTTGAAACAGAATTGGAAAGTCTTGTATAAAAACATTTTAATCGGAGCGATCCCTTTGGCATTACTCGGAGGATTTTTTATGCAATATTATCTCAGGGCTTCATTGGCCAATATTTATTTAAATTTTGGAGGCGCGGTTTCTCAACTGTTTTATATTGGCTTATACTTTGTATTTATGATCATCCTGATGATATACTTAAATGCAATGCCCGGCGCTGTTTTAAAAAAATATGATGAGGGAAAATTAACCCCATCAACCGGTTGGAACGACTTACACAAAACGATGCTCTCGTTGAGTGGTAAAACTTTTGTTATTGGTTTGATTCTTTGGGTTATAATTGTAATTACTGTTTTTATTATTGCGGCAATAATCGGGATGCTTTTCTCAGGAATTACTTCCGGAAGGAGTTTTGCTTTCGCCGGCATAATTTTCGTATTGGTCATGTTTATTATGCTTGGACTTATGTTTGCCTTTGCTCCTTTCTTGGCTTTGGCGCCATTTCCCGCATATTTTTCTGGAGCCGGTAATCGAGAATCCATTAAAATTGCCTTTGGTATGGGATTCAGAAATTGGGGAAGCATGATTGTAACGCTCATATTGGCTGGTATTGCCCTTTATGTGATTATTATAATTTTCTCCATCCCAAATATAATTGTAGCAGCAATGTTTCATGGAGAGGTCAATTTACTGACTTTTGTATTTAGTTTCCTTACTATTTTTGGTGAAATATTGACATATCCTATCATGTTCATTTTCATTGCTTTTCAATATTTTTCAATTGTAGAAAAAGAACAAAGCGTTTCCTTACAATCCAAAGTGAGTGAGTTTGAAAATTTGTGAGAAGATTATTGCTTATATTGATATTCTTTTCCGGTAGCTTCGTTTCGGTAAATGGAGCGGTAGATTCATTATTTTATGCCCCTGACGAATTTCTGGAAATACAACAAATTCAACAGGATACACTAACTTACAATAAATTCAAGCAACAAAAATTTTATAATTATTACGAAATCAAGCAGGAGCAAAAATCCCTCTACCAAATTATCTTGGATTGGCTGAATAACTGGTTGTCAGATAAATACAACAGGACGATAACCAGCCGTACATTCAACATCATCCTGTGGGCGCTCGGACTTCTTTTCATTGCGATTGTCGGAGTGATTATCTTTAAGAATAAAGCTGGCCTCTTTTATGTTTCCCAAAAGAAAAAGATAATTTATTCAATTGAAGATGAAGATATTGAGGGACAGAACTTTGATCGCCTCATTGCATCTGCCGTTAAGCAGGGACAATTTGCCGAAGCCATTCGCTGGCAATATTTGAAAACCCTGCAAGCGCTTCACGAAAAAGGTTTGATTGCTTTTGAAGCATTTAAGACCGTTAATGAATATGCGTATGAAATGCAAGATATCCAACTGAAAAGTTTGTTCAGAGATTTGTCGAAAGAATTTGTCTATTTCCGTTATGGGAAAGGAGTGGCGGGAAAAGAAATTTTTTCCGAATTTCAGTCTGAAAGTGAAGAACTTATAAAAAGAATTGCCGAATGACGAAAAGAATAATCTATATCGTTTGTGTTGCAGTTCTGTTTTTACTGCTGTATTGGTCAAACAAAGATAATGACATCCAATATTCATGGAGTCCGACTTTCAAAACAATGGATAAACAACCTTTCGGGGCTTATGCTTTGGATAAAATGTTAAACGCTTCTTGGGAAGAAGGCTATACCCACAGTTACGAAAGTATTTCAAATTTATGCGCCGACACGACAGATATTTCTTACAACTTATTAATTATCGCAAACATATTTCAAATCAACCAAAATGAATACGAAATACTTCGCAAATACATCGAAAAAGGCGGTTCGGCTGTGATTGCCGCCAATGAATTTTCTTCCGATATTGAAATTCCTTTTAATTTACGAACAACACATTATTGGTTTTGGAATTGGACTTATATCCCATCATATAAAAAAATACGATCTATGAATGTTCAATTCACATCGCCAAATTTGAAAAATGAAATTTATTATATTCCCGAAATAACTATAACTCATTTTTTTGAATCGCTTGACACACTGAATTATGAACATTTTGATTCCACTTTTGTAATTTCTGAAATTAGCGATACATCGCAATTGGCCACAAAAGAGCATCGGAAAATATTGAGCCTTCGCTATCCAATCGGGGAAGGAAATCTGATTTTAGTTTCTACTCCCTTGCTGTTTACAAACTACGGAATATTAAACGACTCGGTCAATGCATACGTATGGAATCATTTGGCTTATTTGCAAGACCGGCCTTTGATTCGAACGGAATATTACGAAGCAGGTTCGCAAAGCGCTAAAAGCCAGTCCATGTTTAGGGTAATTTTAAGCGAACGTCCGCTGAAGTGGGCTTTTTACATCACGTTGGCCTGCATAATTGTTTTTATGATTTTTACGGCAAAACGGAAACAAAAAGCCATTCCTGTCATCAAACCGCCGACCAATAAAATGATGGAATTTGTCCGGTCTATCGCAGGACTTTACCTCCAGAAAAACAATAACGCCGATATAATTCTGAAAAAGCAAATCTATTGGAGTGACGTACTGAAACGAAAATATGGCATAGACATCATCAACGAACCGCATGACTACGACTTCTACAAACGGGTTGCAGCTAAAACCAACACCGACATGGATGAAGTCAGGCGTTTGTTTATTGATTTGGGAGTCATTGATGCTGAGACTTCTGTTTCGGATGATGAGATGATGGATTTGATTGGAAAAATGAATCGGTTTTTGTAAACTTTGTTACCTTTTCTAATATAATTCGTCTTAATTATAAAATGGTTTTTTGTAATGCATGCTGAAATTTTCAAAGAAATATTTCTTCCATACAATAAAAAATTATATCGGATAGCTTATAAATTTCTTGAAAATCAGCAAGATTCGGAAGATATGGTACAAGAAACCTATATCAAACTCTGGCAGAAACGAAATGATTGGGAATCCATCATCAATCCGGAAAGTTTTGCGATAACTTTGTTGAAAAACAATTGTTTAGATTACCTCAAGAAAGTGAAGCCGGAGATACATTCAATGGATGGAATATCTATAACGGCTATTGATTCTTTACTCGTTCAAATTGAGAGTAGAGATGAATTATGTCACATTCAGTTCATTATGAAACAATTGCCGGTTCAGCAACAACAAGTGGTTCGGTTGAAAATCTGGGATAACCTTTCGGACGAGGAGATTGAAGAAATTACAGGATTAACAAGAGGAAACATAAAAGTGCTCGTTTCAAGAGCCAGAAAAAAGATTAAAGAACTTTATCAAAAGTGGGAAAAATATGAAGACAGATGACTTTTTGAATGAAATAGATGTTCCATCAGGTTTAGAATCAAAATTGGAACGATTGATCGATCGGCTGGACAAAGAAGAAACGCAATCGAAACGAAAAGCAATACAAATTCGTTTGTGGGTTGGTAGTATTGCTGCAAGCATTATCGTTTTATTTTCGGTCGGATTGTACATTCATTCATCCGATAAAATGAAAATGTCCGACACTTCTCAGCCCTCAACCATCAGCGATCCGGATGTAGCATACAGGGAAGCCGAAAAAGCATTGATTCTTGTTTCTGAAAATTTTAATAAGGGACTGGCTCAATTAGCAATGGTTTCCGATCAAATAGATAAAACAAATAAAACTTTAGATAAAACATTTAAAACTTTAAAAAGATGAAACGCAACTATTTAATGATCGTATTGAGTCTGCTATTGGTGCAGACAAGTTTTGCACAAGACAAGTTATCTGCTTTATTCAGTAAACTTGATGGGAATGATAATGTTACGCAAGTAACTATTACCAAGTCGATGCTGGATATGATGCCGAAGACAGGTTCTTCCAATAATGCTTTGAATATGAATGGAGTTGATGTAAAGGACATTGTTAATAAATTGGATCAAATTGATATCTTTACCTCAAAGGATGTCGATACAAAGAAAATGATGATTAAAGAAACGAAAGAGTATTTCAACGGCAATGGTAGCGGTAAGGATTACATTATTTTGATGAGAGTAAAAGATAAAAAAGATGATGTCGTTTTTTA
>Ga0209629_10004047_pt1 | contig 10741 bp, 8 predicted proteins | sample TergutCu122P5_FD_187286 | JGI IMG/M metagenome (GOLD analysis project Ga0209629, IMG submission 187286) | Cubitermes ugandensis P5 segment gut microbial communities from Kakamega Forest, Kenya - Cu122 P5 (SPAdes) (version 2) | ecosystem: Host-associated > Arthropoda: Insects > Digestive system >... | reverse complement strand
CAGCCGTAAACGCCGAAGATAGACCTATTACACTCCTAACGCTTCAACGAGGGAAACATAAGGTTTGGAAACTCGAAATGCAGAAAGTGTTTTGTATTTTCTTCAGTCCTATCGGCAATGAGTTGGATTAATTGGGCTGTTCAAAAACAGTATCCGGCACACATACGAAAGTTGTGTTTTCTACGGTCTCCGTGGATTCAAGTGTCATATTATTCATTTATGCATTCAAACGCGGCCTAAGTACGATTTCTCAAACACTGCCTGACATTATTCTAATTATTTTCATTTGCAAGTAGTATATTTTACGGGTGTCGTTGCGTATCCAAAGAACACTGTTTCTTTCGACAAAATACAATACAACTAGACGAAATAAACCTACTCTAGTGTGTGGCTAGAAACTTTAAAGGCGACATATTTCAGGAAAATCTTCTCGGAATGATAATCGCCTCGTATTGTTTAAATGAACAGAAGTTTTAGAGACCGACTCCATTTCCACTACCAGGTTCTGTTATAACTTGACACCCGAGCTATAAGCACTAGAGAAGAGCTTGTGAGCGGATGAAAGTCAATAGTTAGCCGGTGGCGCTCACACCACTATTTAACTCTACTAGCTCTAGTCTTATTACAAATACCACATGGTAGTGATATATGATCCAGGAAGCCAGGTTGTCAAGTCATTGAGGTACAAGGCCTGGAACGGCGGAAACCGTGTATGCGCAACGCTATATCAGACACTTTTTATTCGGCCACTTTCTTTAATGCTACTTAACCCTTAATCTGCCAACGACGACTATAGTCGCTCAGCCATTTAATATTATTAAATGGCAAGTGAAATTTAATCCGGTAGCCTAAGGGTTAACGCACATGATTTCAGGCTTCTGCCGCTGAGTAAATGAGATTTTAGATCTCATGAGATTTTATGCAGCGTTGATTTATATTTTGTCATCGACGTTTCGGTATAACAGACCAGTCTCGACAAATAGGTTGTCGCAAACCGTCCGCAAAAACTATCAATCTATACTGCGTATAATGCAATGGCAAACTACCCCTAAGAACTTGCCCAGGATGCAGCGTACCAGAGCTATACCAGTCGACTGACTGAGCTCTGGTCTCTGCCCAGACCGGCCCAAGGGCTGAATACCAATAATAATAATAATCTCAGAAGAATGAAGATCTATTTAACGTAGACATCATGGTGGTGTATTATAATTTAGAAATCCGTTTAAAAATTGAGAAGGGAACGTGGGCCCTCATTCAGTGTTCCGAAACTTTAAAGCACGTTTTTCTGGCTAAAGTAACTTTATCAGCAGTGAAATATGCATGTTACTCTAAGAAATTTAGTTCAAAGGAAAATATTAGGTCGTAAAGTGGAGGAAGTGGCAACAAGCTGGAGGAGATTATATAAAGCAGAGCTTCATTATTTGTAATTTTTACCTAAATTTTAGGGGTGATCAAACCAAGGAGGTTAGGATGAACAGAAAGACCGAAACGTGAATTGTTTTTTAAGGGGCACTTAATTTTTAAGATCATGTAGCATCAGTGGTAGGTATATTAGTACGGGTGGAATAATACTTTGAAGGAAAAACAGCAGTACTCGGGGAAAAACCTCTTCCATTGTCACCTTTTCCATCACAAATCCTGTAAAGCTTTTGCCTGGAATAGAAGTCGAGCAATCGCAGTTAGTGGTCGGTGACTAATCACCATAGCCACGGCGCCGCCGAAGAACATACTTTTCTTTGTGGTGGGAGGAGTGTATTTTAGTGTAGGTTGTGGACTCTGGACAGGGTTCAGCAACAGGCTCTTGTAAACACGGCAATTAACCTTCGGTATTCATAAAAGATAAGGAATATAATGATTACCTGTGGGATAACGTATGAATATTTCTCAACAAGGATTACGATTACAGGATTAGTTCTCGAATTCATAACACAATCGTCTTTGTTGTAACTAATCCGTGATAACATTGGGGCTGCCGAATATATCTGTGGTGACCGTTGCCCACAGATCCATACCCTCAAGTGCGAGTCTATGATTCCTGCAGTCCGTGTAATTTCTCGTGTGAACCCCGATGAGTTCTCTATTCTAAGGCTTTTTGGCGTCGGTTGTTTGTGGTTGTAATAAATAGTGTTTGTTTATGAATTTGAAGGGTGAGAAGGATTACTTATTGCAAGGCTAATATATTAAAGGTTTGTATTCGTTTGCGACATTAATTACACATGTGTAGATAAATATAAGTTGATAGTGTACGTATAATACGGCAGTGCTGCATGTACTGGGTTGGGATCGGTACCATTGTATGTTATTTCGGTTAGTTATAAAAGTAAAGGCTTATTTAGTAATGACGGTTTTAGAATTAAATGCTCTTATTCACATGCAAGTTCGGAAGTTATGGGCCAGTTGAGGATATAACACCATTTTGAAGGATTTTCTCAGAGGCATCATTAAGCAGCCCGAAAGTGTTGGTCGCCATCTGCAAATTGACATGGTTTTTGTAGTCGATTTGATTTAAACAAATCTGTTTGTAGCAATTGTCTTGTAAGTGTGGAATTTTTTTTAATTCGAGTTTCTTGAGGTCTAGAATGATAATGTGCAGACATTGTAAAATTACCATGAGGTGTTTTGGATAGCATTAAATTGGCGTAAAGTGAAATTAACTGTGAGCGATTGCAGATCCATTTGTGATAGGCTTCTTTTATTTCCTTTAAGAATGGGCACCCGAGTTTTCGTTGGTGGCTTAACTTACCGGGTGCGAGAACGCGACCTAGAGAAGTTCTTCCGGAAATACGGTAGAATCAAGGAAGTCGCTATGAAGAATGGATTTGCCTTTGTGGTAAGTTGCTAATTGAACGATAAACCGTTTTTGTTCGTTACAGCATGGTAGGGACAAGGGTGTATGTCGGAGGCCTTCCATATGGAGTGAGAGAGAAAGACCTTGAACGATTTTTCAAAGGCTATGGCCGCATTCGTGATGTTCTCATCAAGAACGGTTATGGTTTTTGTGTAAGTACTAACTCTGTGGTATTAATTGTTTTGACAAGTTCCTGAACTGCTGTAGGAAGCTGCATGTAATTATACTCAGCTCCAATGTTACTGTGTTAGTTTGGTTCACTGTTTCATAATTGGTAGGTGGTTGTAATGATGAAGTTATCTTTCGGGTCTGAATTGTGTTGCGGATAAGTTCCCAACGTGCTGAAGCAGCCATCAGTTGAGGGCTAATTCTGTAGGTTTCATATTTTGTAGCACATGTTAAGTGGACCTACCACCTGTTTCAGGAATTCGATGACTACAGAGATGCAGATGATGCTGTATATGAATTAAATGGAAAAGAGCTCTTGGGTGAAAGGTGGGTTTGATACATTCTTGTTCACAATTCAGTTCCATATGTTGTTTAGGTGTAAGATTGAACACTGAAACTGATTTTTGTTGTTGCTAATGTGCGTTTTTTTCACTTGTATGAATGAATGTGTTTGGTGTGTGTGTTTTTTTTGTGTATGATGTCTGTACCAAATATATTGATGATAATTGTGTATATAATTTTATATGATGTTTTTGGTGTCTGCATTACCTTGGCAGTTTTATATTAACCCTTTGTTGACTGGGTTACTTGAACTGTGATGATGTAATGTGTCATATTTCCCTAGGGTTCTGGCTTGATGCGATGATGGCTGGTGGGCTGTGGCCGGGCACCCGCCCCTCGTAACTGTGGGCTGTTCTCTTGTTTTCAGGGTTATAGTGGAACATGCCAGAGGCACTGCTCGTCGAGAACGTGGCTACGGTGGAGGAGGCGGCTACGGTCGCCGGCGTTCGTCGTGGATGGACAAGTAAGCCAATTCCATTGCTTGTTGTTACAGAGTCTCTGTAGAGAAAGCTCGCGGAACGCCGCGTGGCAGCGACATGTGGAGAGGTCGCAGCAGAGATCGCGGGCCTCCCCCGCGCAGGCGAAGCCGGGGTCGGGCTCTGGACAAGTAAGCCGTTACGGGCCGGGGTGCCAGGGGAGGGAGGTCTTGCGTAGCGTATGTTATAACTTCTATATCCACTTCACCACCGGTACTGGCCTGTCCATCTCCTCCTCAGTATGACTGGTACTGTCCTGTCGGCTGAAGGATGACAGCTATCCTAACTCCTTATGAAGTTAACGTGAATGCAAGACATGCTTACGCCTTGCATGTGTAGCATAGTGTTGTGATTGCTATACTAGTGATAATGTGAAACTGATTTACTATTAAGTTTACTTACCTAAACAGTTGTAGTGACTAGTTACAATATTTCTGTAATATAGTGCTCTTTATGGTGCGGATTGGAATATTGTTTCAAAATTGGGGACTTATTTGGAGTGCTTACATGCTTTCAGCTGAGCCTTTGTTAGTAAAACCAAATTTTGTTTGCTATAGTTTTTGTGAGGAGTTTATTGTATATTGGTAATTTAATTTAGGTTAACAAGATTGTAAGACATTTCTTCCTTAATGGTCAAGTTCATTGTTGCCCCATTAGAAGAGAGTCTTACAGTTTTGTTACTGAATTGCAAAGTACTCCACCTGACCGCTTGATTTTTTTCAGGGATTTGGATGTCCGTATTCACGACAGGTACGCCATGCCTAGTTTGATCTGGCATTTTTAAGTTTATTTCACTTCTATTACCTATTAATTTGAAACACACCATGTGAGGATGTGGAGGCATGGTGTGTGACGTCACCAGTTGTGAGCCTGCAAGTTGGATTAACTTATTTATCCTGAACAACTTCAGTGTAGAGATTAATTTAGATTTGTTAGCTGTATGCTAGGGAGCAACTAACGAAATCTCTACCTTGGCCATGACTGCTCAGTGGTGTAATTAATAATGACGTACTTGTTACGAATCGGACAAATTGGCTTCATCATTGAGGTTTAGCTGTCCCTTAAATGCGCTTTGGTGATTAATAATGCAGTGGGGTTTGTCACTGGGCATAGATTGAATTTTCTTGGGGATTTGCATGCTCTTTGGTCAGGCAACTCTTTTAGGAGGTAGGTCAAGGTAATGAGGGAGTTTCCATTTTACAGGTATGGACCACCCACCAGAACTGAGTATAGGCTCGTTGTGGAGAATCTTTCTAGCCGTGTCAGTTGGCAGGTAAGACTTAAATTCTTGGTTTCCCCATAATTCAAGACCCCTGATGTCGTGAAGGGTTGCTTTTGTGAGAGCAGTATCATACTTTGCTTCTTGCCCGTGTTAGGTTTTAAGTGAGCTAGGATTGACAAATAATACGTATGAAATTGTTGTTCGATTAATTTGGTCATAATTTACACTTTGAAGAAACGTAGGTGGCAGTACTTGAGTAGTTTCATGAGCGAGGAAAAGACGTGGCCAAGCAAGGTCTTAATGTTTTAAATAACCTGTTACTTAACAGGGTTTAGGAAAATTCTTGATTCTTGAAAGCCATGCAGATTAGTGGACAGTCTGCACCTGATTTGTTTTGCACGGATGCTTCATACATCGACTGGGACGTTGCATGTTGGAAATCTGATGTTGGGACACCGCTGATCAAGAACTGGAGCAAATTGGCAGGCAGTTCGTTGAAGACACGTGTCATCACTCTGTACATTGGTTTGCATGGCTGCGGTTTGGTGTGCTTAGAACTTGCTTGGCCATTTTGAAGTCCATAATTCTTTTCTTGAGTGGTGGGATTAATTTAATTAGGCTACATTAATAGAACTGCTCTCACATGTCATTTGGTTTAGCAAATATGTCTAAAAAGATAACGCTGTTTTTTCCGAAGAGCCTTTCCCCCTTCGCCATGGAGGGATGATCCGTGACCATGCCATAGGGCCTTAAGACTGAGATGACTCGTAATAGATCCGAGGTTGAGCAACCTCGTGCAATGTGGTGGCCAACCGATGAGACTAGGGCAGAAAAGGCATCGCTCGCACGTTTCCTTTGGGGTCCATGGCTGGACAAAGCAACCCACAAACAGATGACGGGTCGAAACCTTAGCAAGCATCCCGCCCGTGCGGCGTCACCGTATCGTTGGCCAATGGCAGCCTGGTCAGCCTCGCTCACTCCTTCCCCCTCCGTGCCAGTGTGCCGTGCCTTGATCGGACGATGGGTCGGGACTGGTGTCTATCCCTTCTGCCCGCCCGTCCGTCCACGTGCCTGACTGTGGTGGCCAATTCTGTAAAGAGAGCTCGCACAGGGCCCTAAGGTAAATGGACGACAACACTACTGTGCACTGTTTTCCTCGTTCGTTCATGTCTTACAGAGGTGCTGTTAGCATGCCACAGCTGAAGTTCGTAATAGTGGGAGAACGTGTTGTCAGGACTTAAGTTCGTGCAGTATAGTAGGGGAGTTTCTCATCGTAGACGATTGAGTTAACGTGGGGTCACTGGCTAATATTTGTGCTCGAAATTAGCTACTGTGCAGTAACAGTTTTTAGCATGGAATGTTGCTGTCTTTGGTATTGATAGACAACACTATTATCATACAACTCTGGCTGTGATTGTGTTCGGTCTGAGGGTTGTGGCGTAGACTGTTCGAACGTAGGTGGCTTCTGTATTAGTATGTCTTCTTGAAATGTCTGGTAGAAAATTTACATGAGAATCGTATGGACTGCACTAAGGGAGTGAAGCAACATCTGCTGGATACTTGAAGCCTGAACAGCAGAACCACAAGCATGTAATTTGGAGAGGATGTATAGATTGCCTTAACATATGGAATTTCAAGATACATGGAATTCTCTGCTAGCTGGGAAGATCCCATGGAAGCTGTGCATATTCCAGACGGAAGTATGAATGCGTTACGAGGTCAACCACCAATGTCACCTGTTGGTGATGAATGAAACTCACTTTGGTATTCTGCATCTCATCTAGGAGTATTGCTGTATTTTGGAACAGGATTTTATGTTCAGACATTACTGGTGGAATGGAATGTAAGAATGGGGAGCTTGGTGTATGGGAAATATCAGACATCAGCGGTGGAACAGAACATCACGATGGGCAGCTCATATGGGAAATCAGACTGGCCATCAAGAGGTCACATATGGAGTTGTGGTGTATGGGAAATCAGACTGGCCATCAAGAGGTCACACACGGAGTTGTTGTGGAAACCACGCTAAAAAGAGTTGTTGAAAATAGTGTAATGTCATAGGTAACTAGTTTCGAGCACTGTTGCGTTGAGGCATTGCATCTCTGCGGTTGTGGCAAAGAATGATTACACCAGGAGCTGGAGAAGATAGGTGACTTGCTGAGGTTCTTGTGTGTAGTGTACTAGTGACAAAGTGGGTGTGAAAGGTAGTGTATGGTTATTTCAAGAATGAGTGTCTGGTTGAGGGTATCATTGTAGATGGCAACAGATTGTAGTTCCTAAGTAAGGTCGGTGACCTGAGCATGGGCTAATGTTATCCAGACTGTCCCTGGGGTATGACTTGTCAGCCTTTGGGTAAGTTCATAATCAATGGGCATACTGTTTCAAGGTTGCAGGAGGGCGGGAGATGTTGTGCATAAAAACTGTACAGATTGTGATGCATTGTTTTGTTGCATGTTCAGGACCTGAAAGATTACATGCGCCAGGCAGGAGAAGTTACATACGCTGACGCGCACAAACAGCGCCGAAATGAGGGGTATGTATGACCTAATCGCGGATTTTGTTGATTTTATTACTCTTTGTGCAGTGTTTCTGATTTGTCCTTTGTGATGCAGGGTTGTTGAATTTGCTACGCATTCTGACATGAGAAATGCAATTGATAAACTTGATGACACAGAGCTGAATGGAAGAAGAATTCGGTTGATAGAAGATACCCGTCGTAGTGGTAGGCGACGTTCTCGGTCCTCCAGTTCAAGGTCCCGCTCACGCTCCAGGTCACGATCCCGGCGCAGAAGTCGATCGCGATCTAGGTAATGCTGATGTTTATTTTACACGAGTTTACAGGCTGGGCACGGGAAAAGTTTTTGAATTTGGGTGGTTCATGAGTATTTAGAAGGTTTAACATAATATGGTGATAAGAAAATATGGACCTGTGTTTTGTATGTGCATTCTAGTTACATATAAGTGAAAAGTTCCTGTTATTTGTGATTAAATGTAACCTGTTTTTAGAGGAAACGATGATGTATAAAATAAGCTGTAGCACAATGTAGTGTGGCATCTGTATTTCCAGTACAAGTTGCCCAGGATAAAATGTTCACAACAGATTTCAACCCTTGCATGCAGTCACCTTTTTAAACATATTCTAATATGAAGTGAGAACATTGCATAGGCAGGCATTGGTGATAAAAATGTCTGGCAAACATTGCTGTGATGACTTCTTTCGGGTCTGAAATGACATGAAGTGAACTTCCCAACGTGTTCTGAGCAGTGACAGAATTCTGCCGCGTTTTTGGTGGTTCTGTATTTTTATCCCCCTAATTTGGTATTGAATTTATTATTGCAGGTCACGAAGTCGACGCAGTAGCCGTAGTAGGAGCAGGAGCCATCGCAGTAGCCGTTCAAAGTCACGTGGTCATTCCAAGTCCAAATCAGCTTCACGCTCCAAATCACGTTCACGCTCCAAGTCCAAGTAAGTAAGATTTCATACTGTTACAAACTTGGCTCTGTGCATGCAATATAGTGCATGCCAGAGGGCAGTCTTGTAGTAATTCTGTTGCATGGATGTGTATGAATACAGGTGTACAAAAGTACTCAAATTTCCCTTGTAGAGGTTTTGATGTACTAATGTTATAATGCTTATTGTTTGCTTTATTATAGTGAGGCATTGCAACTGACAGAAATGCCATTTTGAAAGTAATAGTTCGTAATTTTTATTTCATAACTGCATCAGTTTTAGTCTTAAATGCAGGGGTGCAAAAATCCGGGCGCCAGTGGTGCCTAAAAAGTCATGCCTGGCGACTAGATTTTGCCGTTCTTAACCGACAAGTATTTTTGACACATTTTTTTTTGCACTTCCAAGAATGGATACTTCGCTCGAGAAAGAGTACCAACAATCGCCTTCCAACAGTGCACAAGCACAACAGCCATCACCGTAAGTTATAACTATTAAATTCCGTTTTTCTCAATAAGTAAGATTATATTGAATTATTTGCATTATTTTGGACAGCTGACAGCCACTGATTATTGGATACAGTGAAATTTCGAGGAAGCATTTTCTGTCAAAGGCTGATATCTAAAAACAATCCGTGCCTGTCATCAAGGGTAAACTTTTAGGGTTGATGTTAATTGAATGAGTGATACCTGTTGAACGTTATTACCATTGTGAATTCTGAAGAGTCTGCAGTGACATGGCCTCTCATATTTTATGCTGTTGGTGCAAGGGACACTTATTTGTTTTTGTTACTGATGCAAATGGTCATACACTACCTCAGCTTACTTGTGGGTGATTGTGATGGTTTATTACACCAGGGGTTCATGGTGTCTGTAGACTTTGCTTATAATCTCTTACTGACTTTCCTGGTGATAGTCTTCAATTAGGGGAAAGAGTAGGGAGGCAAATGCCTGTTGGGTAGTACTGTGAGAGCTTTTTGTGGTATGTGATCAAGAAAGCTCCTCTTATAGCCCACAAGTCTGGTAATCCAAAAATGGCGTGGTGGTTGCAGATGCTATGTGATTGTAAGTTTGGAGTTTTTTTTGGTGACCATGTGTTGGGGTATTGTCACTTGAGTGTGGGGATTGAAAGTGGTGGTTGGAAAATAATTTTAGAATTTTGACAGTACAAATTGAATATGTAGGAACAGTGTGTACTAGGATTTCATTGTGAATAGGGGCCATTTTTTAATTTGTGTTGAGTGACCAGGTTCACATTGTTTTTAAGAAATAGTATAAGGCCATTTTTTTGGTACCTGGTTTGAAGTAATCGCTAAAATCGAGACTGCAGTTGGTATAAAACAAAGTGAAAAATTGAAGAGGTGGGCTGTGTTTGGGTTAGGCTGCCTGATGTTTAAGGTGTTTCGCAGATTGGTTGAAAGTTCCAGTACTACATTCTGTAATTCCAGATGCACATACTTATTGGGAAATGCTATCTTAAAAGGAGTAAATGAAACTAGGATGTTGAATGCCGCAGGCTGTCACCAATCAGTGCTGCATTAAGAATGTTTGTGTGGTTTGTTGTAGGATGAAACTCAGTGAGTGAAATCAGTTCATTTGTTTTTGTAATGCCAGTTCTGCTGGGAATATATTAACCTTTTAAATGCCAAGTTAAATCCCAGCTGTCCCAGCTCGCTGAATTTTTCTGAGTGGGCATTTAAATTTTTTCCCTGCTTTTCGAAAATCGTATATATTTCGTGAACCAAGTGACATAAATTTGTGAAATAAATGACATTTTGTTGAAAAAGGTACACACACTGGTCAGAATGCCTTAAAAGGGCTGTAAATATTCTTATTGCGTTATACAGAAGATAGATTCCTTGATGGGCCGAAATAGTTGTTACAGTGTGTCCTTTGTGTGATAGTCTGTGAAACACGCTCTGTCGACGCACAACACGACATCACATTTCACACACTTAGACCTCACCGTACGCGTTACACCTCGCTCTGAACACATGCGACATTGCCTCTTGGTCGGGTTGCAGCCTGGCCAGTGCTTGTTGTGGTGTGTATCTAATCTGCTAATGTTCGCAGATGCAAGGGCAGGTCTCCCTACAGCCCTGGATGGTCGGGGTTCATGCCCAGCCCTTGCCAGCATCTCCCTGACAAGGGGGAGTTGAAAATCTCTGTGTGAGATTTTTGCGATGGTGGGCGTGACTCCATTTCTTCATCCTCCGTACCAGATGTGTCGTACTGCTC
>Ga0209629_10004046_pt1 | contig 10741 bp, 7 predicted proteins | sample TergutCu122P5_FD_187286 | JGI IMG/M metagenome (GOLD analysis project Ga0209629, IMG submission 187286) | Cubitermes ugandensis P5 segment gut microbial communities from Kakamega Forest, Kenya - Cu122 P5 (SPAdes) (version 2) | ecosystem: Host-associated > Arthropoda: Insects > Digestive system >... | reverse complement strand
CTGACTGTCAGAAGCATAGCAGAGCAAGTGAACATCGACAGAGGAACAGTTAGGAAAATCTTAACTGAAGATCTTGACATGAGGAAGGTGTGTGCAAAATTGGTCCTAAAGGAGCTCACCAAAGAACAAAAGCAAAGAAGAGTTTTTAGCTACTAAACAAATAACTGTGTTGGAACACCCTGCCTATTCACGGGATCTAGCCCCCAGTGACGTTTTTCTGTTCCCGAAGATAAAGGAAATATTGAAAGGAAGGCATTTTGATGACATTGGTGACATCAGAAGTAATACAATGGCAGCTCTGAAGGCCATTCCACAAAACCAGTTCCAAAATTGTTTTGAAGGGTGGACTAGGCGCTGTAATTGGTGTATAGCTTCCCAAGGGGAGTACTTTGAAGGCGACCATGGCGGTATTCAGCAGTGAGGTAGGTAGCACTTTTACCACGATGAGTTCGCGAACTTTATTGTCAGACCACGTATATTATATTAATAAATGTTTGTAAAGTAGTGAGTTCTCACCAACCTACAGTGCTCATTGTAAATGTACTTCTGTGTTTTAAAATTTGTGAACAGTAATGCCTGGTGACAGTTTGTTGAACCGAAACATGTAGCATTGAAAACAGGTATTAAAGAGTTGTTTGTATTCAATGTGATACAGTTTTGGAAAAACCAGCTTACAAAACAACCAAGAAACAGAAATGTAAAACAATGAAGAGACATTGCAAAAATGAGGATAAATTTATGAAACAGCTATGAAAATTTGAAATCCCTTCAGTTAAAACTAATTGATAATAACTTCCTCTAGAACATGTTCATCATTTGGTTATGAATTATGATAATTTTACCAAGAAGATAACATATACTGATACTAATGCCAGAACAGACAGCTGTGAAATTGTATTTATGCCAGAATGCTGGTCATTATCAGTTGTACCTTAAAAATGTATGACGGGACAAACACCTAAGCATATAGCACAGTTGCCTTACTAAGTATTGTTGCTGTAGAATATTATAACATGAATATTTAATTTGAGTTGCTGACTGACAGTCCTTCCACCATTTAATTAACTTTTTTTGCATCTTGATTATCTTACATAACCCTCATGTTGTCAGAGTTTCCTCTTTTTCCACTTTGTTGCTTTTGTGTACACATACAACAAGTTTCAAGACAAGTGAAGATACGGATTATTTTATACTTCTTGATTTCACTGTTTTTCTTCTTTTTGTGTTTCTCTTGTACACATCATTGTGTGCAAACAATTGCCATGGGTATTGAGTCATAAAATACAAAATACATGGCCATTTATGTTGCAAGTGTTGGTAAAATACTATGTCATAAATACTTGAACAGTAAGCCATGTCATTATTTGCATATTGTGTGCTGCTAATGCCTGCTTTCCAGCAATTTGAATTTAGACCCTTGGATTTAAATATTTTGCGCTTATTATTATACACTGCATACATTGTAGAATGACAAGTTTCTGCTTGTTTTAAATTACATGAAAGAATTTAGAAATACCAATTTGAATAACAGACCCTGATATGTCAGATACTCATACCATGAAAATCACTGAGTGAAGAGCCCCTCGCTTGTATTTTATGTAGTCTGTCTTTAATTAAACGTCTCTATTGTCTAATTACTATTTGTATTATCTATTACTATTTGCTTATGGTGTAACCAATTCTGTCCATGAAGAGCCAAGGCAATTAGGATACAAGCTGTAAGACAAGAACAAGCTAAATGGTATATAGTGTATGTATATCGTCAAACACAACTATATAATATAGTTGTGTTTGACAGTATACATATATACAATTTAGCTTGTTCTTGTTATTTGACAACACAACAGGGATGACACACCTAAAAAAAAAAGCTGTAAGACTCTTGTTAGGGCATGTTTTGGTAGTGACAATTTTCAGTTTCATTAAGATGGTTGCAACATGAGGTTCTTAAATGAGTCATTAGATTATTCTGTAGGCAAATAAATTAATTTATTGCAGTGTGATGGGCCCATTTTTATTTTCATCAGCCACTTGACTTAAGTAATAAATATCTTAAGATGTATTTCATGTTATGGAATATTTAAAACTCACTATTTACCTAACACAAATATGTAGATACTGATATATACATCAGTTAATATTATTTACATTAAAAATATGTAATAAATTCCTCAAATATAGCTCATGGCAATGAAGATATAAGTACAAAATAAAATATGTGCGATAGTAACATGCATAACCAGTCTTTAAAATATGGAGTGAACATATGAAATGTGCATGGTTTCAATGTAATATTGCTCATGAACTGAAGAGCACAGGAATCAAAACTAAACATATCCAGGTAGCTAATATTATCAAATCATGAAATCCCACTACCTATATGTACAGCTCTTGCGCTCATTGGTCATAACACCACACTTTGGAAGAGTGGCATCTCAAATGCAGAAAGCTAAGTGTCTGCTCTGTGTCTTTTCTGGGAAGAAAACATTCCTTACATCATGTGATTTTAGCAAGACAGAGTGCTTCTGCATTTTTACATTGCGGTTTTTTATTTCTTGGTTTTAAAGTTTCCACAGAAGAGGCCTGGCGGAGATAAGTGGCCCAATCACGTGGCCACAGCATTCACATGCTCTTACACTGCCGTATTACTTCTTCTATGGGTACATAAAAGGTGCTGTTTGTATTCTGCCATTGCCTTCCGTTCTGTCTAAACATGTCTGGAGGATACCAGCTGCTGTGGTTGCAGTTACACCTGTCATGCATATAAACATTTGGACTGAACTTGAATACAGATATGATAATAGCTAGGCTTCACATGATGCCGACATTGAAAATTAGGGAACTCTTAAGTTAAGGTCACAAAACTTTTGTCATACAGTCCACCAAAATTTGTGTGTTCAGTTCTTCTTTCAGTGCTTTTTTACTTCTTGAGCATTATTACTTTAAATAGTATTATATTTTATGTGTTCAACTTGTGTTATTGATTTTGCATATACATTAGCAACTATACAACACATTTTATGCATATCTGTATGTCAATTGAATATTTTACAAATATCTCTGTGGGAAATTTATGTGGGTGAAATTTCATATAGCTCATGATGCTTGAGTATTAGTGACATACAATAATGAACCACGAGCAGAATTTATGGTGGTTCATTTCTTTTGATATTTGACAGGCTTTCATGTGTGTGTGTTACATTACACACTTTAATTATCTGCTGATTGGTTAAATTGTTTGTAACATATCTCTTTAATGACAGCTCATGACACAAAAGGTGTTTATGCTGCTGCAGTTGATCGGCAATAAGATTCTGATTTGTTTGCTCAGGTTGGCTGCATTGCATGAATGATTTGCATGACTATGAATGTTATAATGCAACTGCAGTGCATTTTCTGCTTAGAGGAATATTACTTGAAAAATGAAAATACTTATATCTGTAAAGTTTTAACTTCTGGTTAATTCACGGTGTAAGTTTTGCAGTTTTATGTTCTACTTGTCTAATGGATATCTAAATATTTTACATGACCTGATGTTTTCATTAAAACCATGTGCAATCCTAAAGTATCTATGATGTAATAATTATCAAATATTTCCATCTTTTGTTGAATACTTTATTTCTGTGTGAATACTCACACAGTTTACATCATAGCATTGAAATAGGCCTATTCTAACTATTAGGGGCCAACAAATTAATTTCTTCAAGAAAATATTTTATATTACCACTCTTTTAGTTATGTGAGCCAGTATAATCCACTTCACATATTTGAAAGACACATGCTTTCAGCAGGTAGTAAAGTGGCAATAGAGTTAGTGAATATGCTTTGGCTGGAGTTCCAGAAATTTTGATTTTTAAACAACCTGCAACCATCGGGAGAACGTTTTCACATGTTTGCACATTCAGTTTGCTCTTTGATTTACTACATGATACATTGACCTAATTTCTTATCATTGCTACTTCAACAACTGAGAAAGTTTGAACGGTGGTTGAAGGTGACATCAATAAATAATTCTTTTTGCAAGGATAAGATTAAAAAGACATCTCTTGATTTTTGAAACTCATTTAATTCGCTTGAGTGTGGTTCTAAACTGTTTGAAGTTTCGTTGTTGATTGTTCTGTTGTACATAACAGTTACGTTATTGCAGTAAGCATATTTAAGCCTTCATACATGTCACTTGCACGTTAAAATAATTTAGTTGAGAAGCTTTGACCTTAAGTCTAAATCATAGCTGTGAATAAGGCCCTTCCTATTTTACTGACTGGGTGGATGCTTCCTCCTCTTTCACCTGAGGATGGAAGGAGTTTCAGATATTGAAATATTTGCTCTTCAGAATAGTGGATGATGGAAAATGTTCAGAAACCAACTAATCCTAAGTATATGGTCAAACCCTTTTGTGTCTCAAATTGTATTTCATTTTAACTTGTCTCTGCAAAAAGAAGTAATGCACTGTGTATCACCAGCCTACTGTATATTAGCAGTAAAGTACATCTGCCTTCAAACTCTTTCCCCAAAAAAGAGTTGTGGTTGCAAGGATATGTTACTAAAGCATTGCACAGTCTCGATCTATTATTTCCCGACAGACGAAGATGACGAGGGTCCAACTGTTAAAGAGAGGCTCTTAGCTTTATGTCTCCGGGGTATTGACATCTTCTGCGTGTGGGATTGTTGCTGGCTGTGGATCAAGTTCCAAGAAATTGTGGCCCTTCTCGTGTTTGACCCCTTTGTTGAATTGTTCATCACCTTGTGTATCGTCGTCAACACCCTCTTCATGGCTCTTGATCATTACGACATGAACAAGGACATGGAGAGAGCTCTGAAGAGTGGCAACTATGTAAGTTGCAGTGACTCAAACTGGGACAGTCTTACTCTTCACATGGCTAATGTTTTTCACGTTATGAAGCATTTTTGTTATTATTTGTCTGAATGTTAATTTAAACATCTGGACAAACTACATTAGTGGCAAAGCTGAGTTGTACAAGAAGCTACTTCTTTGTATGTGTGCTCCAACTGTATTAACCAAACATCATGGGTGAGTGGACAGGACTCGTGTATGAGATTCTTCATTCAGATGTTTGTTTTCAACATGACTGTATGTTGACTGAAAATTTTTGTGAATTTTCTCAGTTCTCTCACGCAGATAGTAAGAGGGAACATTACCATCTTTTTTCCTGTTCCTTATTTATAATTTCCTGTGTTCTATATTATGTGTATAACTTGCACATTCAAAACAGTGTTATTGAATTAAATAAGTTAATAAATATTCAGACATGTTAGCCACACAGGATCGTTGTTGTTGTTGCAACTTGCAGACTTGGGTTCGGTTTTGGTTGTATCATTAACATTCATAATCTGCATCACACTTTCAAATTCGCCATTGTCTACCATGCATTTAACGTAAAATCTATGAAGATACAGGTACTTGTTTGAGACTCACCTACCGTACCGTCTGTCGTAGTTCTAATACGTGTACTACAGGTTGGACATCTGAGGAATCTTGTTTCAGTCCCCCACGGGGGTAAACAGATTTTTTTCCTTATTTGAAAGCATTCAGACTGACTCTGGGGCTCATCCAGCCTCTATTTACCGGGAGCAGGGACTCTTTCCCCTGCTGTAAATTTGCCAAGTTGTGAAGCTGACTGCTTATGCACTTACAGTGTCAAGGTTAAGAATAAGTGAAGCTAAATCTCCACCAACCATATTCCATTATGGCATGCACAGGAACAGCTTTACCTCTACATATCCATCTGTACAGAAAAGAAGTGCTTATGTGCTGTATACCACATTGTAGTGGTTAAGAACGCCTTTTTATATGCAGGAGGTTCACTTTATTGACACCTTGCCATCCGAGAACAGGGTTGTTAGAATGGGTGAAAGAAAATTTTGAGTTTGACCCTTCATTTAATGCAGCCCGTAATTGTAAAGGTATGGATTAATTTAATTGCATATAAAAAGTATTTTAAAAGCCGTGTGACTAAAATGACTGCCCCATGGCTCACACAGTTAGTCACCATCCTGTCACAGCAGAGGCCTGGTTTTTCTCGCAAATCAGTCCATGTGAGTTTTGATGGAGCAGGTGGCACTGGAACAGGTTTTCTTCTGAGTATTTCCACTTTCCCCAATTAGTATCATTCCACCAATGTTCTACATTCATTTGTTTAATTATCACTGACACGGTTTAATCACTGCATTTGTCAGAATTGTAAAATAACACTCTTAAATAGTAGCCCAAAATGTCATGGTATTAGTGCATGCACAAAGAGATCAGAAGTGCAAAGTAGTGAATAACTTTGCCACTGATGCCAAAGTGTCCAGTATATTATTTTCTCTTTTTAGTGTTTCTTATATATTACATTTTAGTTTGTCCTGAAAATAAGTGATTTCATGTCAAGGAAATTACGTTCAGTTTACTGTTTTCTGTTCTTAAATGGATGTATTCTTTCATCCCTCGTTATTCTCATTTATTCAGTTTTAGTTTTCAGGTATAAAAATTATTTTATTGACAGTTCTGAGCATCAGCAAAACATGTTTTGGAAGAATCACAGCCTATCAGACATGATGTAGCATGCTTTTATAAGGTACACTGTTATAGTATCGGAGGATGGTAAGTACTTTTTATTTTTGTCTAAGATATTATCCTGCTTATACTTATTTACATTCAGTATTTCTACAGATATAAAATACATCACAGTTTCTGGAAAAGTACAAAATTGATTGAGTATTTTTGATATATGTTAATGACTACTCTTGTAATAAACACATTTGGAAATGTTTTAAATTTCTGTATTGGTTTTAGAAAATTATGTGTTTCTGTGTAATCTGCAGAAAAGTGTTTGGGATGTTTCTCAAGAAAATATACTGTACACTGTATTTAAGATACTTTAGTACTTCATGCAGATTGTTAAGTTTAGACTCAAAGATGCAGATCAAATTTTTTTTTGAAAGTAATGATTACATACTGACTTTATATGCAGTTGATTATTAATATTAATATAGTTTTACAAAATTTAAATTCAATATCAAATGTATTTTTTTTTTTAATTTGTGCTTCTTAGTGTTCCATAAATACAATTTGTGTGTTAGAGATTAGAATGTGAACTGAAAATCTGATCTGACTGCTCTACCTGTTGCTGTAAAGTAGCTCAGTGTATTGCCATGTAACCTGTCTGCATCTCTTTTCTTATGGAAACAGTGTTTCAAATTGTTTTTGAGAACTTAAATGCAGGCTACCATGTTTCCTGCAGTCATTAATAGAAGTATAGATCAAATTCAGATAGAATTTTGTCCTGGAGTACTCTAATTCTCAACCAATGTTTTCAGTAATTTTTCATTAAGCTCTCTAAGTCTCTTTGATACAAAAATATTGAAATTAAACCAGTGTTTTGAGTGTTTGAATTCTACAGCGTATCAATGTTTTATCCATTTATCGTTGTAATTTTAATGGTTTTAGCATACAGTCCTTCATATATGACAAGGTTATACAATTATACACTTCAGATAGATTTTAAATATCATTAGGAAAATGGACATATAAATATACTTCATATTTTATTTGATACAAACCGGTAACACACAGTTATTAATGATGGGGTGTTAATCAAAACATTACTTAAATATGACTCACACCTTAAATTTTTTTGCATTAACTTATTTCATGCAGTTTCAAGTACATGCTGATTGTTACACAGAGAGTTTGAAAATTGGGACATCTGTTAATTAATCAGTTACCTTTGTGTTTTGAGGTACATAACACAAGACATCATTCTGCCATTTGTAAGGAATGAAGGCAGTTTTTAGTTGTAAGCCTGTACTTTTGGCTTTAAAGGGCAGTGACATTACATTTATCCATACAGTCAAAAGTGACTGCTTGAAATGCCAAACTTTTGTTTATGCCTCAAACTGTGGTTCTTGATTAGTTAGGAGTATATGTTTATATAATCCACTCTGCAGGAAATTGAATATTATTTTTAATACATATTTTGAGCTTGTATCTCCAGGAGCTGCCTGGCCATGTAAGTGAACTAGGTGATCACGTAAGGTGCCAAGTTAGCTGAGATTCCAAATTGGATGGAAAATAACAAATAAAAAACTGAAATTGTTTTAATTTCATAATGCTTCAGCTAGGAATGAAACATTAAAGAAAAAATATGTGAAACATATTTCCTTGTTCACCAAAAACCTAAGCAGAGATCTGCCATGTGCCTAGTTCATGGTTTGCCTGGGGTGCAAGTTTGTACCAGCTAGTTCTGGGCTGCCCCTCTATATATATCATTGTTGCTTTTATACTGTTTATGTGAGTTTGGTTAAATTAATCCTTGCACAACGACAATAATTTTGAAATCTGCTTCATTGTCTAGTTTTTCACGGCAACCTTTGGAATTGAGGCAGTACTTAAGCTGATGGCCTTGAGTCCTAAGAATTACTTCCAGGAAGGATGGAACATCTTTGACTTTCTCATAGTTGCACTTTCCTTACTGGAACTTGGCCTGGAGGGTGTGCAAGGTTTGTCTGTGCTGCGATCATTTAGGCTGGTGAGTACTGTGCTTGGGTTTGCTTTACTACTTTTGTCACACATAAGGGAAATGGCTAAATATTGGTTGGAAAACTTTACACGGGTGAGACCACTGGACAGGGAGGTGATAGATGGAAGGCTAATAGAGGTGTGGTATCTTTTATTCAGCATGCTTGGGCCTTGTGTATTCTGGGTAAGGGGCTTGTCTGCAATTTTGAGCACCATATACTGAATCAGATTTAAAAATTACAACAAAAGTGTAACAACTCTTTATGACTTTCAATTGAAGGTACAGTGTGTTAATTAACTTTAGTTGCAAGGCATTGCCTGAGAAAAGTTCAGGAACATGTGATGAAGATGAGAGAGCTACAGAAGCATGGGTACCAGAAATGTTCAATATGCTTGTTCTGGAGGATAGTGACCTTTTGGAGTGTTACAGATACCAGGAAACCAGACATGTATCTTAGTTAATCCTAGGTAAATAGCATGTGAATGTGTGGTCTGGATTCATCTGGCTCCAATGTCTTGTTTTTGTGAACACACTGATGCAAGTTGTCTGCTTCTGAGATGTGACACTGTGTAGCCAGGTACAAATGATAGAAAGTCTTTGCCACATGTGATGCCTACTCCATGTTAAAGACATAGGCATCACACTCTTTCAGACTGTTGGTACCTGTCTACCAGACTACTCAGTGTCACATCCCATACGACTAATCTTCATGTAGAAGCAAAATATTTCTTGATCAGTATTGTAACTCTAAGCTTCTCAGGAAAGATTCTGTACATGAAGATAGCTTGCCACATGTTGTCTGGTAGTGGAAAGCTTGGTTTGAGGGGTAGATCATTGCTGACTGCCTCTAGTTTAGTATACTGGGATGTATAAAGTTTTTTTAGAAGCCACACGTACCATATGGTGCCAAAAGTTTTTTATATCATTTGTGGCATTCTATAAATAGTAAAACAGAGAGAGTAGAATTTAGGACGGTGATGAGGAATAAAATGAACAGGATTATGAGAAGAGTGACATATTGTTTGATGTAATCATCCTTTTTGTCAATTGGTTTGTCACCACACATGGAAAATAACTATTCTGAGTAGACATAATGACAAGGAATTATGATACTCTTGCGAGTTGTATGTTGGACTGGTATAATTCATTATTGAAGTCTGAATAGGAATATTGCACATTGTGGTTTCTTGTTTGTTAAAGTAAGTGGATTTCAGACTGTTAATGATAAATAACAACAATAAATGCAGTGATGGTGTTTCACAACCACCACCTCCGTTATCATCATCATCATCGTTGTCATCAGCATGATCGTGATCATGATCATCATCTAAGTAGAAATATATGACATTAACTGAAGAAAGAAAAAGATTTTTGTGTTTTTATTCCTTTTCCATTGTTACTTTAAATGAACCATAAACTGTATCTTAATTTTACCTGTTGGTTGCTTGGTAACACTGTTGTGACATGTGATGGTTTCCTTTCGCAGTTGCGTGTTTTCAAACTTGCTAAGTCTTGGCCGACGTTAAACTTGCTCATTTCCATCATGGGTAGAACAATTGGTGCTCTTGGAAACTTAACCTTTGTGCTGTGTATTATCATCTTTATCTTTGCCGTCATGGGCATGCAGCTGTTTGGGAAAAATTATGTTGGTAAGTGATACACAATATTGGTCTTAATTCAGTAACTTGTTAGAGTGAGACTGCAATTCATGCAACGGTAGGAAGTCTTTATATTCCATAGTAGTGGAGTACACTAGGTAAATAGCATGGGCCATTTTTTATTTTGGATGCATTTGTGGGGAGGCCTGTTAAATTAGATATTATGGATATTTTAGGCACTCTCCTTCATCTAAGGCTAACAGACCCAGAGCATTTTTGAGACTGGATATGTCTCTGTCTTCAAGTTGTAAGGGGATTTGGTGAACCTACGCTAATAGGGCCTTGAGAAAGAGCTAAACTCTTATCATTGGATGTTACATACGGTATAATCCACTGTTGTCAGAATTGTATAAAGCTGAATGGTTCCTCAGTCTCAAACTGATTTGAATGTGTTGATTCATTATTCATTCAGTATTCTGTCTGACGACAGGTCCAAAGCCTCCTCCAAAACAATGCCTCCACATAGTGCAATCTAGAGCTTCCTCCTTCAAATGAGAGTATCCTCTCCTGTCCTTAAGGTCATCCAGTAGCTTCTTACATCTTCTTCCTCGTCTTCTTGCC